>Ga0265338_10000903_pt1 | contig 49945 bp, 44 predicted proteins | sample 42126metaG_FD_193579 | JGI IMG/M metagenome (GOLD analysis project Ga0265338, IMG submission 193579) | Rhizosphere microbial communities from Carex aquatilis grown in University of Washington, Seatle, WA, United States - 4-21-26 metaG | ecosystem: Host-associated > Plants > Roots > Rhizosphere...
AAAATCAGGCCGGCGCAGCAGCACATCCAGCAGTTCGACCGGCACCAGTTCCTTGTCCCAGACCACGTCCACCTGCCCACCCTCGTAAAGATTCAAGGCGGCGGACGACGAGCCGATGGGCAGCAGGTCAATGATTTCCGATTGGGTGTTCGTGGCGTCCCAATATCGCGGATTTTTCCGCAGCCGGACCTTGTCGTTGATCCGCCAGGCAGCCAGTTCAAACGGGCCACTGGAGGGCAAAGGCCGTGTCATCAACCAGCGGTCACCGTATTTCTCGATGGTCTGCCGCGGCACCACCGAAGCCACCGGCATCGTGCAGATGTCGGGGAAAAAAGCGGTGGGATGGTTCAATTCGACGCGCACCGTGAATGGGTCCAGGGCATGAACGCCGACAAGCGACGGGTCCTTGATTTTGCCGGTGTTAAAGGCCTCGCCATTTTTCAGCGGATAAAGCTGCCCGGCGTAATCCGCCGCCGTCATCGGGTTTAAGGCGCGAATCCAGGAATACACCACATCGTCCGCCGTGATCGGCTCGCCGGTGGACCAGACCAGGTTGGTGCGCAAATGGAACGTGTAGGTGCAGGCATCGGGGGAAATCTCCCAACCTTCGGCCAGGCCGGGAATCGGGCGGGCGGTTTGGGGGTCCAGCCGTGCCAACCCCTCAAACAACCCGATGACAATGCGAAATTCCGGCTGCCCGGTAAGAATGGCCGGGTCCAGTGTTTCCGGCTCCGAGTTGTTGATGATTGTGACATCGGCCGGCGGCTCATGGCGGACACAGCCTGTAAAACAAACCCAGACCGCGATGCACAAAGCAAAACGCGCCCGCGAAAAAATCCGCCGGGCGCGTTGAAAGATTGCCATCGCGTTATTTCGATTGCGTCGGCGCAGCCGGGACATTGGTTGACGCAGACAGGGGCACTGACAGCAAATTGTTTACCGGTGCTGGCGCTGGCGCCGGTGCAGCCGCAGGCGTGGCTGCCGACGGCGACGCGGAGACCGGCGTTTGCATTTGTTGTTGCTGCACCTGTTTTTCAAATTCTATAACGCTGCCTTGGTTATGCACCCGGTTCTCCAAATAACCAAGGAACAAGGCCAGCACGAAGAACACCACGGTCGCCCATTTGGTGATTTTGGTCAGCACATTGCCCGAGCCCGCCCCGAACAGTGCGTCCGCCGCCGCCCCGCCAAACGCCATGCCGGCGCCGGCGTCTTTCTTTGGCAGTTGAATCAACACCAGCAGGATCAACAACAAACAGTTGAGGAACAGTACGAATGCCAGAATCCCGGTAAAAAATGATGCCATATTTAATTTCTATATCGAATTTTTGATGATGTCAGCAAAACTCCGCGCTTCCAGGGCCGCGCCGCCGACCAAGGCGCCATCCACATCCGGCTGGCTCATCAGTTCGCGGGCGTTGGCTGGCTTCACACTGCCGCCGTATTGAATGCGGACTTTCTTGGCCACGGCCTCATCGAACAATTTCACCAGTTGTGAGCGAATGAACGCATGCGCATCCTGCGCCTGCTGCGTAGTCGCCGTCTTGCCCGTGCCGATGGCCCAGACCGGCTCGTATGCCACGATGGTCTCAACCATCTGCTCTTTCGTCAAACCCGCAAGACTGCCGCGCACCTGGGTCTCCAGCACCTTCTGCGTCTGGTTGGCTTCGCGTTCGGCAAGCGTTTCGCCGACACAGACAATCGGCTTGAGTGACGCGGCATGAACCGCCGCCGCCTTTTTGGCAATGAGCGCGTCGGATTCCTTTTGATACTGGCGCCGTTCGGAATGGCCGAGGATGACATAGCGCACGAAAAATTCCTTGAGCATCCCGGCGCAAATCTCGCCGGTGTACGCGCCAAAGTTCTGCTCGCTCATGTTTTGCGCGCCCAGCCGGAGGTTCGAGTCAACGACGACCTTTGACACCGCTTCCAGCGCCGTGAAGGGCGGGCAGACGACAATGTCCACTTCCCTCACCTTGGCCAGTTCCAGCTTGAGGTCGCTGACCAGCGCCAGCGCCTCGGCAACGGTTTTATTCATCTTCCAGTTGCCGGCAACTATCAATTTACGGTCTTTGTTCATGCTTAAATTCGTCTCGTCGGGAATAAATCATTTCTCGCTCAACGCCGCCACACCGGGCAACACCGCGCCTTCCAAAAATTCCAGGCTCGCGCCGCCGCCGGTGCTCATAAAGGTCACCTGGCCGCCCAGCTTGGCCTTGTTGATGGCCTTCACACTGTCGCCACCACCGATGATGCTTTTCGCGCCGTTTTTTTGTGTCGCATCCGCCACCGCCTGGGCGACGGCATTGGTCCCGGCGGCAAACTGCTTGTTTTCAAACAACCCCATCGGGCCGTTCCACAAAATTGTTTTGGCCTTGGCCACCACTTCCGAATACGCCTTGACCGTCGCCGGACCGATGTCCAGCCCGGCCGCGTCATCCGGACAATTCATGTCCGCGCTGGTGCGCGGATTCTGCCATTCGATGATGGCCTTGCCCTTTTTATCGAGCTTGTCGGTCTTCACCGGCACGGCGACCACGTCATCCACCGGCAAAAGAAATTGCACGTTTCGTGCCTTGGCCTTGGCCAGCGCGGATTTGGCGATGTCAATCGCATCCGGCTCAACCAGCGATTTGCCGGTCTTGTAACCCTGGGCCAGCCGAAACGTATACGCCATGGCACCACCAATCAGGATCATATCCGCTTTTTCGAGCAGCCGGTCAATGACCTTGATCTTGTCCGAAACCTTGGCACCGCCGAGAATCACGACGAACGGGCGCACTGGTTTGTCCAGTTCATCCCCCAGAAATTTCAATTCGCGCTCCATCAACAGGCCGGCGGCACACCGGCCGCCGCGTTTGGCAACGAAACGCGCCACCCCTTCCGTCGAAGCATGGGCCCGGTGTGCCGCGCCAAAGGCGTCGTTCACATACACGTCGGCGACCTTGGCGAGCTTTTCGGAAAACGCCGGGTCATTGGACTCTTCTTCGTTGTAATAACGGACGTTTTCCAGCAACAGCACGTCTCCATTCTTCATGGCTGCAACGGCCTTTTCGACCTTATCGCCGATGCAATCGTCCACGAACTTGACGGGTTTGCCAAGCAATTCGGACAACTTCACCGCAACGGGCGCCAGCGACATGGTCGCTTCACGCTTGCCCTTGGGCCGTCCCAGGTGAGCAGTCAAAATCAATTTACCGCCCTTTTCGATGAGCAATTTCAGCGTTGGCAGGGTTTCGACGATCCGTGTGGCGTCGGTAATGACCATCTGGCCGTCCTTTTCCTCCAGCGGCACGTTGTAATCCACGCGCAAAAAAACGCGTTTGCCCTGAACATCCAAATCTTTGACTGTCAATTTTGCCATAAATCCGTCCTGACTTTCTTAAAAATCAAACGCGAAGCATAATCAACTTGCGCGCTGAGTAAAGTGAATTCAGCGGACCTGAACCAGAAAGCAGCCGTGAGCTGGCAGTTCGGCGGCAAAGTTTTCCTGCTGGCCCAAGTCCTGACGCAACCACAGGTCGCGGACGGATGGAGCGGACAAAAAACCGAGGTTTCGCCAGGGGAAATTTACTTTCACCGGCTGGCCGGTGCGATTGAAAAAACCGACTGCAAATGAACCATCGGCCAGTTGCTTCATCCATGCCTCGGCAATTTGCGGCGGCCCCGTCATCCGGCGCGCCGGCTTGCCCAGCGGGTCCTGATCCACTGCCAGCACTTCGGGATTCGAGAGGATGGCGGTCGTCCAATCGTCGTTGTCCGGCAGGTTCATGCCGAGCATGAGCGGCGACGGGGCCAGCGCCCAGAGCGACATGAGGGTGAGTTGTTCGTCCCGGGTGAAGTGCGTCCAACGGCCGGGATGCACGTCGCAGTTCCGCTGGCAGATGTGGCCGAACGGAATCATGTCACCATCCGGCCAATGTCCCGGCCCGCCGTCATCATACCAGGCAGCAAACAGGCTGAAATTGCGGTCGAGTGACGGCCAGTTGTCCCAAAAATCGCCGGAGACGCGCCACAGGTTGGCAAATTGTTTCACATGCGGCCCCGCATTTACCGGCGTGGCTCCGGGCGAAAGGCTCAGGATAATCGAGCGGCCGGAATTTTTCAGGCCGTTGGAAAGCGCCTCGATTTCGGCTTCGTCGTAAAATTTGCCGCGCTGGAGGTTCGCAATGTCGTCGCATTTGACATAGTCCACGCCCCAATCGGCATATTGCCGGGCGATGCTCGCATACCATCCCCTGCCCGCTTTCGATGTGGCATCCACGCCAAACATGTCGTGGTTCCAGACGCAGGTGCGATTGGTATCGCCTTCCGGCAGGACGGCCTGGGCAGCGGTAAAACTGGTGCCGGCAATGGGCAGATTTTGTTCGACCGCCCGGCGCGGAATGCCGCGCATGATATGAATGCCGAATTTCAAACCCAAGGCATGGATTTTATCGGCCAACGGCTTGAACCCGGCGCCATTGACCGCCGATGGAAAACGGTTCGTTGGCGGGATGCAGCGGCCAAATTCATCAATCGTCACACCTTCAGGATTCTGATTGCGGACACCGTCAGCCAGGCGGTCATACCAGCGAAAATCCACCACCACCGTGTCCCAACCGAGCGGCTGGAGGTGTTCCTTGAGCCACAAGGCATTGGACAGAACCTCGGACTCGACGACGGAATCGCCGAACGCGTCATAACTGTTCCAGCCCATCGGCGGCGTCAGCGCGAGCGTGTCACCACAAACAATATTAATTTCAACTTCGGCTTCCCCGGCGGAATTCCTGGCCAGGACTTGAAAATGATGCTGGCCCGCTTTAGCCAACATCCCGGTGATGAGACCGGATTTTGAATCCAGTGATAAACCGTCGGGCAACTGCTTTGCAGAAAAGGCGACGGAGTGCGCACCGGTCACGGCCAGCGAATAAAGAAACGGCGTGCCGGGGCGAACCCCGACTATACAGGCGCCGTTAAACCGGGGCGCCGCATCAGTCCCGCCCACAGCGATGATTTGTTTCTCACGAGTGGTGAAGTTGGTATTGGGCGAAGTGAACTGCGCTTGCAGGCAACCTGCGGTCAAAAACAGCCAGGCAACCACGCGTAGTCCGACGAATCTTTTAGCGATCATAAATCAAATGGCTGCGGCGCCAATGGCGCCGCAGCCAGTATCCGGATAATCTTCTTACCAGAACTTGATGTAGAACAGGACGACGCATCCGATGACAATCAGGCTCAACACCACATCCATGGCATTCCAACTGGCACGGGTGGCGGCTTTTTCCTCCGGCGTCGCGCCATACCAAGTGTATTTGATGGTCTTCGGGTCCGGCGCCTTGGTCATGAGGCTGATGATGATCATCAACGCGGCGGTGAGCACAAACAGCCCTTCGCAGTAATACAGCCAGTGAATGTTCCAAATGTCGAACAGGAAACCGTTGTGTGTGGCCCGAATAGCCGCCATGCCCGTGTCATATTGGACTTGAGTGATGACTCCGTGGTAGTGATCGCCCTTAAGCTTGGACACCGCATCGGCGTCACCTCGCATGACGAGGTCAAGGGCGAGGCGCCCAAAGCCACCAACCATGCCGATGACAAAGGCCCACAGGGCAGCGGGGGCGGTGGCGCGTTTCCAGAACACGCCCAATCCGAACAATACGGCGATGGCGGGCGAGAGATAGCCCTGCACGTTCTGAAGATACAGGTAAAGCGGCATGTGGAGATTCTTGATCACCAGCACCCAGCAGATGCCGACGAACACAATCACCGCTGTGGCGAGGCGGCCGACGAACACCTCGGTTTTCCCAGAGGCGTTCGGATACCATTCACGGTAGAAGTCCATCGTGAACAATGTCGCGGACGCGTTGAATTTTGAGCCGAGCGACGCCATCAGGGCGACGATCATGCCGCAGGCAACCATGCCGCGCAGGCCGTGCGGCAAAATCTGTGCGACAAGCGAGGTGTAGGCGGCATCGCCGCTGGTGCTGAAGCCGACACCGGGCGTCCGGGTGAGCGCAAAAGCGATCATGCCGGGCACGAGGAAGATGAACACCGGGGTCAGCTTGAAAAAGCCGGCGAGGATGGTGCCGCGCCGTGATTCCTGCTGGTTCTTGCCGGCGAGCACACGCTGGACAATATATTGGTCGGTGCACCAGTACCAGAAACCGATGATGGCCGAACCCGGCAGAATCGCCAGCCACGGCCAGTCAGGATCGTTGATGGACCGGACAAGGTGAACACCATCACCGTGCCAAGTGGCAGCAGCAACCGACGCCAGGGTGGCATGCCAGCCGTCAACAAGGCTGCCGTGACCCAGGACGTGAAGTCCCATGTAGAGGATGCAGACGGAACCGAAGATGAGCACCGGGGCCTGAAGGACGGCAGTGTACATGATCACCCTCATGCCACCAAAAACCGTGTAAAGGCCGGTGGTGAAAGCCAGTCCCAAGGCGATGGCCCAGAAAACGTCTATATGGTGCCCGAAGACGTCAATGTGATCCACATTCAACAGGGTGCGGATGACGACGTCGCCGGCGTATATCGTGGCGGCAATTTTCGTCAGCACCAGGCTGGCCATGGTAAGCAGGCTCAAGACGTTTCGCGAGCCGCGGCTGAAGCGCAGTTCGAGGAATTCCGGCATGGTGAACACCTTCATGCGGTCGTAGATCGGCACGAAGGCCCAGCCCAGAATGATGATCCAGTAAGCGTGCATTTCCCAATGCGCCATTGCCATGCCGGTGACAAACCCGGCGCCAGCGAGACCGACGAGATGTTCGGAACCGATGTTCGAGGAGAAGATCGAGGAACCGATTTGCAGCCAGTTGGCGTCGCGGCCGGACAGGAAATAATCCTTGCCTGACTCGTTTTTCTTCCGCATGGAGAACCACACGGTGATGATCATGCCGAGGGCAAATAAGATGATCACGGCCACGTCCAGGCCGTTGAACACCGTGCCGTTCATTCCTCCGGTCGCGGCGGCCGTGGCCAGGGAGTTGGTGGCCACCTCCAGGTTATTGGTCGCCGCCATCACGCTGTTGGTTATTTCATTCATAGAATTTAAGTTTTCTCAGCCTGATTATTCGGCGCTGAATTTATACTCGATGACGTTGTGATAGGTCTGGCCGGGCTTGAGCTCCACCGAGGGCCAGTCCGACTTGTTGGGCGAATCGGGATAATGCTGAGGCTCCATGCAGAAGGCATAGCGGCGCTGATAAACCTTCCCGTCCTTGCCGGTAAGCGTGCCGTCGAGGAAATTGCCGGCGTAGAATTGGAGGCCGGGTTCGTCGCTCCAGACTTCCATCACGCGGCCACTGGTCGGATCCTGCACCCGCGCCATCAAACCGAACTCGCCGAACGGTTTGTTGATAACCCAGTTATGATCGTAACCAGGGCCATATTGCAGCACCGTGTCCGGGTCATTGATATGTGCGCCAATGGCCGTTGGCTTGCGGAAATCAAACGGCGTCCCGGCCACATCAGCAAATGTTCCGGTCGTGATCAAGCCACTGTCCACGGGCGTGGTTTTGTCGGAGTTGATGCAAACCAGGTGGCCGAGGATGTCACCGTTGCCCTGCCCGGCGAGATTGAAATAGGAATGGTGGGTGAGATTGACGACCGTCGGCTTGTCGGTGGTCGCGGAGAAGGTCAGCTTCAACGCATTGTCATCGGTCAACGTATAGGTGGCGGTGACATTCAGGTTGCCGGGGAAACCTTCCTCGCCGTCCTTGCTGAGATAGGTCAGTTCCAAGGCCGGCCCATCGGCTGTCAGCAATGACTTCGCCTGCCAGACCACCTTGTCGAAACCCTTGAGGCCGCCGTGCAGTGAATTGGGGCCATTGTTGGCGGCCAGCGTGTAGGTCTGGCCTTCCAAGGTGAATTTGGCGCCGCCGATGCGGTTGCCATAGCGGCCAATCAACGCGCCGAAATAGGGACAGGCTTTCACATAGCTGTCCCGCACATAACCGTCCAGATTGTCAAAGCCGAGTACAACGTCGTCGAATTTGCCGTTCTTGTCCGGCACCTTGAGCGACTGGACGATGCCGCCATAGGTCATGATGCGCGCCTGCATCCCCTTGCTGTTGCGCAATGTGTAAATTTCGACCGGTGTGCCGTCCGGCGTTTTACCGAAAGGAGCCTGGCTCACGGTCCCCATTTGATTGGCTGGTGTGTACATGGAGGCGCAGCCTATTAGACTGATGGCTCCCAGTCCAGCCGACACTAACATGATGATTGGAATGATTTTTTTCATATCAGGTTTCGAGTTGTTCTATTTGTTCGTTTTTTGGCCGTAAGACGCCTTTGGGCCGTGTTTGCGCAGATAATGCTTGTCGAGCAGCACCGGTTGCATCGGCTTCAAGGCCGGATTGATCCGCAACGTCTCGCTCGCCAATCGCGCGATGAATTCCAGCACACCGGCGTTGTGTACGGCTTCCGCCACGTCCCTGCCCCAGGTGAACGGACCGTGACTCGCAACGAGCACCGCCGGATGCTGCAACGGATCGAATTTCAACTTCTTGAATGTCTCGACGATGACGTGACCGGTGTTGGCTTCGTAATCCTGTTTGATTTCGCCCGGTTTCAGCAGACGAGTGCAGGGCACGTCGCCATACCAGTAATCGGCCTGGGTGGTACCATACGACGGCAGGCCGCGTTGCGCCTGCGCCCAGGCCGTTGCGAACAGGCTGTGCGTGTGCACCACGCCGCCAATTTTTGGAAACGCCCGGTAGAGCACCAGATGCGTGTCCGTGTCCGAACTTGGCTTGAGATTTCCATCCACGACCCTGCCGGTCTTGAGCGACACGACGACCATGTGTTTGGGTTTCATGCCGTCGTAGGGCACACCACTCGGCTTGATGACCATGAGTCCGCGTTCCCGGTCAATTCCGCTGGCGTTGCCCCAGGTTTCGATGACCAGACCTTTTGCGACCAGGTCAAGATTGGCCTGGCAGACTTGAGCTTTGAGTTTTTCCAGCATGGCAAAGTTTATTTGCGAACCCGGCTGCGGATCTCAATGAGCTGTTTCATCACATCGAACAAATTCCCCTTCCAGCCGTTCATGCCAAAGGCGTCGTGAAGTTTGCGATAGAGAACATAAAGTTCCTTGTAGATCGCGTGGGCCTTGGGATCCGGCTTGAACACGCGCGGCTTGAGACCGGTCATTTTCTTCTGGGCCGTGGCGTAATCCTTGTGAGCGCCGGCCACAACCGCCGCCGCGATGGCCGACCCCAGAGCGCAGGTCTGTGCCGAGCGGCTGACCTTCATCGGACGCCCGGTGACATCGGCGTAGATTTGCATGACCAGCGGGCTTTTCTCGGCAATGCCACCGCAGTTCACCACCTGCCCGATCTTCACACCGTATTCCTCGAAACGATTGATGATGGTGAGCGCGCCGAAGGCCGTGGCCTCGATGAGCGTGCGATAAATCTCCGCGGGCGTCGTGTAAAGCGTCTGCCCCACGAGCAGTCCCGTCAACCGCTGGTCCACAAGAATGGTGCGGTTGCCGTTGTTCCAGTCCAGCGCCAGCAGCCCGCTTTCGCCGGGCCGCAACTTCAACGCGCCGGAGGTCAACGCCTCGTGCGAGCCGGCCTGGTTGCCGCCGGGCTGGACATAGTTCACGAGCCAGTTGAACAGATCGCCCACCGCCGATTGACCCGCTTCGAGCCCGAAATAGCCGGGCAAGACGCTCCCATCCACGATCCCGCAAACGCCCGGAACATCGGCCAGCTTCTGCGTGTTTGCCCGGACGGCGATGTCGCACGTGCTGGTGCCAATGATTTTTACCAGCGTTCCGGGCGCCACGCCGGAACCCACCGCGCCGAGATGCGCGTCAAACGCGCCGACAGCAACGGGAATTCCAGCGGTCAAACCAGTTTTCTTCGCCCAAGCCGCGGTGAGTCCGCCGACGGCGCGGTCAATTGAATGAACTCGCGGTGTGAGGCGCGAGCGGAGTTTGCCCAGCTTCGGATTCAGTTTGGAAAGAAATTGTGCGTCAGGATAGCCGTTCCATTTCGCGTTCCACATCGCCTTGTGGCCGGCGGCGCAGACACCGGCAATGAATTTGTCAGGATGCTCCGTGCCGGTGAGCGCAGCCGGAACGTAATCCGCCAGTTCAACCCATGAATGCGCGGCGTTAAACACTTCCGGCGCGACGCGCAGGCAGCGGAGAATCTTGCTCCAGAACCATTCGCTGGAATAAATGCCGCCGCATTTGGCGAGAAATTGCGGACGCATCTTCCTGGCGAGCGCGGTGATTTCGGCGGCCTCGGCCACGCCGGTATGGTCCTTCCAAAGCCATGCCATCGCCGCCGGATGGCTGGCAAATTGTTTGCTGAATGCGAGCGGCTGCCCTTTGGCGTCCACCGGCAGGGGCGTGCTGCCGGTCGTGTCCACGCCGATCCCGATGACCTGGCGGGGACTGAACCCGCGCACATTCTTTTTCGCAGTGGCGAGAACTTTCTTGATGGTGATTTCCGCGCCTTTGATGTAATCCGCCGGATGTTGTCGGGCCAGGTTCGGGTCGCGTGCCAAAATCACCCCGGCCACGCCATGTTCATAACCCCAGACCGCTGACGCCACTTCACGTCCATTGGCAACGTTGACGATCAGGGCGCGGACCGAGTTAGTGCCGTAATCAAGACCGATTGTATATTGTTTGTTCATGCTTGTTTGTCGGGCGCGGTATCAAATGATTTCAGCAAGCCATCTCAACGCAATGCCATTTTGCACCCGTCCAGCGCCAGAATCCGCACCTCCAAGGCGGCCCGGGAAAAAACCGCGATTGCCGATGATAATGCCAAGAGTGGTCATGAGTGACAAAATATGTGAGTGCTTAATGCAGCAAGATTACGAACTTGCCAGGATAATGGCAATACTTTCGTAAAATCACGTGGGGCACAAGCGCGTCAACTGCCACCGACCGTTGACGCCTGTTTACAACTGGCGGGGACAATTTTCCTGGACCCAACGCGGGAAAAAGCGGGCAACCCGTTTCACTCCGGCATCGCTTTTAACTGGCCGCCGTTTATCGGTTGCGGACGGGCACCAAGGGCGGCGCGGACGGCTTTCACGTCATCGGTGGTGACTTCACCGGCCTTGTTGCCCCACGAATTACGGATGTAGGTCAGCACGGCGGCCAGATCGGCATCGGACAAGGCGGCGCCCATCGGCGCCATGGACAGGCTCCAATCCTTGCCTTCCACCTGCATCGGACCATTCAGGCCGGTCAGGGGAATATGTGCCAGACGGTCGAATCCCTTCGTGTTGACCCATTCCGAGCCGGCCAACGGCGGCGCCTGTCCGGGTTTGCCAAGGCCATCGGGCCCATGACAAACACCGCACACGCTTTCGTAAACCCGCTTGCCCTGCGCGGCGGCGGCGGCAGCTCCCGACTTGGGCTGATATTCCTCCAATTGATACGCCGAGGTGTAAGGGCCATAAACCTGTCTGTCGAACCAGCCGCCGTAACGGTCGAAATATACCGCGCCGAGAAACACCAGCACGAGCGTGATCACAATGATCCACATCGGCATTGTTGAACGCACCGCCGACGGCTCACCCTCGGGACTTTGACAAGAACAGGATTTTGATTCGTCACTCATGGGTCAAGGCGATATGGGCGCGTTGTACAACGGCGCGTTGGCCCGCAAACTCAACAGATACGCCGCCAACTGCTTCGCTTCCGGCGTCGGCACGACTTCATAACCGTCGGGCAGCGCGAAGTCTTTCGGAAACTGCAGTGCCTCCGGCGAAGGCGTCCCACCCGTCTTGCGGAGTTCAAACAGGTAACGGAACGGGGGCATGGTCGAGCCTTTCACCTCGCCCGTCGGCGCGTAAAGATGGGTCAACTGCCAGTTCGCATCCGGCGCGCGGACGCCAATGTTGGCCAGATCCGGGCCGGCGCGGAGACTGCCCAATTGCACCGGCGCGTCGTAAAGATAATCCTCGGCCACGCTCTGGCGCATCCCCCAACCGCGCGCGATGTCCGGTCCGGTGGCCACAATGTGAATTTCCGATTTGCCGCCGGCCGAGGTGATTTGGCCTGCGACCTGATCGGCTTCTTCCTTGGTCAGATTGGTCAGGCTGAGGGATGAAATGAGGTTTGTCACCGCCACCGGATTCTTGCCGGCGTTCATCAGCTCCACATTGCAGGCCATGCCGGTCTGCCGGACTTTTCTGGTGTGGCAGGCGGCGCAGCCGTTGGCGCGATACACCTGCAAGCCAAGCGCGGCATCACCCGGACGCTGGAGCGGATACGTGTCCGAGGAATTAAGAACCATCGTCTGCTTCGCGCCACCAAGCTGGTGGACCGGCCCGTACACCAAACCAAGCCAGGAACCTCCGAGGGCGATGAAAGCCGCGAGAAAAATGTAACAGCCGTTTTTCATGCCTTCACCTCCGCAATTTCAAGCGGCGCTTTCACCATCGCAATGGCCTTTTTGACCAGCGCGAACTTCCAGACGGTAGTCAGCCCGAAGATGTTCAAAGCAAATAGCAGATTGCCCACCAACATGAGCAACAGGCCGGTGGTGCTGAAACGGAACCAGAACAGCGTCGCCTGGGCCGCGTCCAAAAAGGCTACGCCGGGATTGTTCAGTTTTATCCCCTGCACCACCCCGCCAACCGCCAGCGGAACGACGAGCAACACAACCCCGGCCATCGAAAGCCAGAATTGCAGGCGCGCGAGTCTCGGGAATGGCCATTCAAATCCGACAACCCGCGGCAGCAGATGATAAATCGCTCCAAACATGGTCATGGCGAAAAAGCCGTACAATTGCAGCTGGGTTTGCGCCGGGCCAAACCAGGTGGATTGGGTCAACAAGTTGAATTTCGGACAAGCCATCGCGATGAACATCAACGCCGAGATCAGGAACGAACCCAGACCGAACCGGATGAAGCAATAAGGTCCGCCCAAGGTGGCGCATTTTTTCCCGCCGCAGAGGGTCTTGCACATGATGACGCCAACCGAGAGCACGGACACTAAGGTCATCATGGCGGCAAAGGAACTGATGCTTGGCAACCAGGCCGGCACCGGCGCGCCCAACGGAATTCCGCACCAGCTTCCGAACAGGATGAGCAACCAGAAGGCATAAAGCGCGAGGTAATAACCCTGCAACGGGCGACCGGCATACTTCGGCAGGAAATAAAACGCGGCGCCAATGCCGACCAGCGCCAGCCAGACGAAGACCAGATTATCGGCGAACCACCAACCAATGACCGCCTGCACCACGCCGCGCACTGGCCAGGCAACCAGGAGCAGGTTGGCCGTCGAGTAAATCCATGGGAACCAGAACAGCGCAGCGACCAGGAACCAATGCGACGGATACAGCGCGCGTTCGCGGCGGCCGGCAAAGTTCATCGTGGCCCACAACGCCAGCAGCAGGTAGGCAAAGAACAAAAGGACCGAACCGGCCCGCGGAAATTCCAGCCACGCAAACCCGGTGCTGTCCCCCAGCAGGATGGCCGCCAGCCCGATGAACACGCCGAGGTGCCAGAGATTGGCCGCCACGGCCGGCACGATGGCGCCGCGCAACGGCACCTGGCCGAGATGAGCGAAGAGCCAAAGCATGACACCCAGTCCGGCGGGAATGCAGAAGCCGTAAAGCAACGCGTCATCAGCGGCCGGTTGGACGCGGCCGTAGGTCAGCAGCGGGCAGTCGGCAAGGAAATCGGGCGCATGAAATTTGATCGAGGCGATCAAGGCCAGCACCGAACCGACGACGAGCCATACCGCCGCGCCGCCAAACAGCGCAAGTAATGGCACGCGCAAGGAAGCGTCAACTTCGGATGCGGTCGGATTTGCTTTATTGGTTTCGTTCACGATCATTCAAAAGCACTGGCTTTGGCCGGGGCTTGTGGCACCGGCGCGGTCGCCTTTTCGACACGGGCGGTCAGGTTCGAACGCATGGCAGCGGGATCCTGACCTTCGCTTGCCATGATTTGCATAGCGACGTCAATCGGCAGGCGCACCAAGCCGCGATTTTCGTCAACCCAACCGGGATGGTTCAAGGCCTGGGCCTCGGCGGTCCGGATTTCGGCCAGGGCCTTTGCACGCACCGCAGCACGGTCGGTCTCAATGGCCGGGGCCGGCATGGTCAATTTCACGACCACCACGATGGCGGCAAACAAAAAGCACGCGATGAAGAAACCAACTCCAGCAGGCCAGACGGCTCGTTCATTTTTCATTGGTCACCTCCAGTGGTCGGGGCCGCTTCGGAAAGCTCCTGCCCGGCGTAACGGATGCCCATGGCTTCGAGCAGGCGCGGGTCCCTTTTCGGGAACGGCGCATGGCGGTTGAATTTTTTCAGGAAGGCCCAACCGAGAAATCCGCCCATGAACGCGAGACACCCAAGCTGCAACCAAAGCCATTTGAAAGGATAACCAGCGGGATGGGACGCGGGCAGGATGTTGAAGGACAAATCCAAAAAGTTCATCATCAGGGCCCACAGGCAGACCGGCAGCATGACCTTGAAACTGGTTTTGGCCTTCACCGGCAGCAGGACGAAAAACGGCAGCAGGAAATGGCCGAAAATGAGAAGCATGCTCACACACCACCACGACCCGTTTTCGCGAATCAGATAAAAGAAGGTTTCGCTGGGCGTGTTCGCGTTCCAGATGACGAAGTATTGCGCAAACTCGATATACGCCTGGAAAACCGTGAACGCGAAAAAAAGCAGGCCCAGATAATAAAACTGGTTATCATGCAGCACCCGGTCGAGAATCCGCTGGCGTTGGAGAAGCACCGTGAGGACGTACACCACCGCCAACGCCGCCCAGGCGCAACTGGCAAAGAAGTACACGCCGTAAATCGCGGAGAACCACTGGTATTGCACCGCCTGCATCCAGAGCACGCCGGAGAAGGTCAGCGTCAGCGAAAAAATAACAATCCCCCACCCGGAATGAAAACGCATCCGATGGGTGCACAGCGCCGCGCCGGTATCGTCCTGCCTCAGCGACCAATCACGCAACCGGGATGACAGCAACCACCAGATGCCGAAGAAAATCGCCGACACCAGCACAAAACCAGGCTGGGTAAACACCGGCTGTCTCGCGTTCAGCGAGGTGTTGCCATGCGAGTCGGCAATCGTCATCCAGGAATAAATAAATTTTCCGAACAGGACGACGGGCACGAATAAAATTGCCAGCCACGGGAACAGCAATGCCGCGATGTGTTCGCAGAACCGGCGCGTGGCCACTGACCAGCCGGCATCGGTCAAATGATGCACCATCACAAGAAACAGCGCGCCCAGCGCGATGCTCAAAAAAAACATGAACGCCAGCAACCACGAAGGGCCGAACTCCTCCGGGTACATCACCGCACCGGACACCGCCAGCACTCCGCCGGCGAACATCAGCACGGTGGGCGCCTTCCGCCATCCGGACAAATCCAGCGGCGGCGGCAAAGGCGTTGTTTCGTTGGGTGAACTCATACAGTTTCACAACGGCTGCAGCGGCGCTCTATGAGCGTCGCCATCTTCAACACCTCGCGCACATACCGGCGGTCACAGACCGCCGCTACAGTCAAATGGGCGCTTTTGATTGGTCTCATGTTTATTGTTTAAAGGCCGCCCGCTGATCCGGCGGCAAATCGTCCACCGAACCCAGCTGGCTCAATTGCAACGCGCGCAGGTAGGCGATGATGGCCCAGCGGTCCGCCACCGGCAGGATCGGACCGTAGGCGCCCATCGTGCTTTTGCCATGGGCGATCGTGTTGAAAATTTCACCATCGGCCATTTCCACGATGCGCTTGTCGTGCAGATTGGCCACGGTCGGCATCACGCCCAGCTTTTTGGTGATGCCATTGCCATCACCGAGCGCGCCGTGACATGGCGAACAATAAATATCGAAGCGCTGGCGTCCCCGCTGCAGCAGTGCGCCAGTCATCGGCAGCGGATTGGTTTCCACAAAATTGGTGGTACCGGTTACGCGGCCGGTGTTGGCCGGCGCATTTTCAAAAGGATAAACCTCGCCGCTGACGGTTTGCATCGGCGCGCCTTGTGCCACCGTGCCCGCCGGCGGCAATTGTGAACTGAGGCCGTTGGGAAAGAAATCATTAGGCTGCGCGGGACGCAGCTTCAGTTGCCGGTCCATGTCCGGGAACACCTCGATGGGCGGCTTGCGTGACATCCGGCCCTGGAAGCCGGCGATGCCGACGCCCGCGGCCACGCAGACCACCAGAATCAAAATCGGATAAAGGGCGTAGCGCATCAGGCCTCCACCATTTCGATGTGCGTGCCGCCGAGGGACTCGAACAGCCTGCGGGTTTCGGTTTCGGAAAACTTCTTGTCGTTCGCGCCAATCACGAGGAAAAATTTGTCGCGCGTCGCCAGCGTGAAGCGCTCCTTCTGCAACATGGGATGATGCAAACGCGGCAGTCCGTTGAGCGCCAGCATCCCGACAAACGCGCCGACGGCGCCGCCGAGCACCATCAGGATGTAGGACGGCACAAACGACATCGGCGGGCTGAACATTGGTTTGCCGCCGACGATGATCGGATAATCAAATGCGTTGCTGAACCAGATCAGGCCCATGGTCGCCATAAATGCGCCGCCGCCAAAAGCGAGCGAGAACCAGCCGACGAGCGAGTTTTTGAAGCCCGCCACCTTGTCGAGTCCGTGAATCGGAAACGGCGTAAAGGCGTCCCAACGACTGTAACCCGCCGCGCGGATTTTTTCCGCCGCCGACAGAATGGCCCCGGGAGAATTGAATTCCGCCATGAGGCCGTAGTATTTTGGCGTCATGGTTTGCCTCCCTTCGCGCCGCCGAGGGGATGGTGCGGATCACCTTGCGGCAGGGCACCCTTGACCTCGGAAATCGAAATCAACGGCAGAAACTTGATGAACAGCAGGTACATGGTGAAAAAGGTGCCGAGCGTGCCGAGAAAGGTGCAGATGTCCACCCACGTCGGATAATACACGCCCCAGTTCGCCGGCAGGAAATCCTGGTACAACGAACCGACGATGATGACGAAACGTTCGAACCACATGCCGATGTTGATGAGAATGCCAAGGATGAAGACCAGCTTCAGGTTTTGCCGGAAACTTTTCAGCCAGAGCAACTGGGCGAAACCCACGTTGACCACGAGCATGATCCAGCCGCCGTACCAGTAGGTGTGACCCATCAGCCGATGGCCGAAGACCCAGCGTTCATATGGATCGCCGCTGTACCAGGCGATGAAATATTCCATCAAATATATGTAGGCGATGACCAGGCTGCTGAGCAAAGTCAGCTTGCAGATGCGGTCCATGTGCCGGGGCGTGATGATGTCCTCAAGATGGCATAATTTGCGCAACGGAATGAGCAACACCAGCACCATCCCAAAGCCGCAATACACGGCGCCCACCACGAAATACAACGGGAAGATCGTCGCGTGCCAGCCGGCCAGCTGCGACGTGCAAAAATCCAGACCGACGATGGAACTGACCGTGAACACGAGCAACGTGCACAGGCCGCACAGAATGACATAGGCCTTCTCGTAGTTGTGCCACTGTTGCGTCGAACCGGTCCAACCCATGGCCAGGAAACCGTAGATGAACTTCCGCACCCGCGTCGTCGCGCGATCGCGCATGGCGGCGATGTCAGGAATCAATCCCATGTACCAGAAGAGCGATGAAACCATCAGGTAGGTGTTGACGGCGAATACGTCCCACATCAGCGGAGAACGGAACTGCGGCCAGAGGCCATTCGAGTTGGGAATCGGGAACATGAACCAGGCGAACCACGCGCGCCCAACGTGGATGGCCGGGTACAGCCCCGCCATCATCACCGAGAACACCGTCATGGCTTCCGCCGCCCGGCCAATGGTGGTGCGCCAGTGTTGCCGCGTCAGGAACAACAGCGCCGAAATCAACGTGCCCGCGTGGGCGACACCTACCCACCACACGAAATTGATGATGTCCCAGCCCCAGGCCACCGGCTGGTTGTTGCCCCAGACACCGACGCCGGTGGAAATCTGATAGATCAACGAACCGGGCAGCAACACCGTCGCGCCAAACACCGCCGGAACAAACAAAATCCACCACCAAAGCGGTGTCCTGCCTTCGGCAAAGGCCAGGAGCTTGTCGGTCAGCCAGCCGAGGCCGCGGTTGTTCACCACGATCGGCGCGCGCTGCAACTCCGCGGGCGGCGCGAGCTCCTTCAGATTGGTCGCAACCTCAGACATCAGCCGGCTCCTTTCTTTTCAGCCTGAAGTTCGCCGCCACGTTTTTCATATTCCTCAAAGCTATAAGGCTGTTCGTGGTAATCGGGCATGGCCGGATTCGGATTGCGGATCCGCGCCAGGTAAGTCGTGCGCGGTTTCGTGAGCAGATCGCCGAGCACGGAATAATTCCGCTGCTGCGCCTTAAGCTTCGAAACGGTGCTATCCGGATCGCTGATGTCGCCGAACACAATCGCTCCCGCCGGGCACGCCTGCTGGCAGGCGGTCTTGGGAATTGTGCCGGCCGCTTCGGTAAGCCGCACATTGTCCGAGGCACCAGCCTTGACCTTCTGCGCGATTTTCGCCTGCTCAATGCGTTGCGTGCAGTAAGTGCATTTTTCCATGACGCCGCGCATGCGCACCGTCACGTCCGGGTTCTTGACCATCTTGATCAGGTCCCACTCGTCTTCTTCCCGCATGCCGCTGGCGTCGGGCGCCTTGAACCAGCTCAACAGGTCCCATTTGCCATCGGTCTTGTGCAGCAGCGGTGTCGGATAAAACGGTCCCTTGAGATCAGCCAGCGGGCGTTTGTTGAAATCGAGATAATTGAATCGGCGGACCTTGTATGGGCAATTGTTCGAGCAATAGCGCGTGCCGATGCAGCGGTTGTACGCCATCACGTTCAGGCCTTCCTGGTCGTGGACGGTGGCGTTGACCGGGCAGACGTTTTCGCACGGGGCGGCCTCGCAATGCTGGCAGAGCATCGGCTGGTTCACCGCCTGCACATCGTCAATCCACTCGGAAAATTGCTGCTCGCCGTCCTTTTGGAACGAGTCCGACCATTTTTCCTTCGCCGGGTCGGCGGTATAATAACGGTCAATGCGCATCCAGTGCATTTCGCGCCCGCGATGCACCTGGTCCTTGCCGACAATCGGAATGTTGTTCTCGCTCTGGCAGGCGATGACGCAGGTTCCGCAACCGACGCACGACGTCAAATCAATCGCCATGCCCCATTGATGCAGCGCGGTCTTCTTCGCTTCGTCCAGCGGGTTGGGATATAACGGCGCGATGATGGGCGGCTCGGTCCCGTGCATCTCCGTCGCAAAACCTGGGTCTTTGGAAAAGTCATCGAGATTTGCCTCACGCACCGCCGGCCGGCCTTCCATGGACCAGTGATGTTGCGTCGTGGCGAGCTGGTACGTTTCACCGGTCTTGCGCAACGTTGCGCCGGCTTCGACATATTTGCCGGCGAAAATTTTGTAGGCGTTGAAGCCGACGCCGGCGCCGACGCGCAGCTTTCCTTCGCGTCCGTAACCCAACGCCAGACCGAGCGAATAATCCGCCATGCCCGGCTGCGTCCAGATGGGTCCTTTGATGCTTTGACCGTTCAAGCTGATTTCAACGACGTCGCCGTTCTGGACGCCGAGTTCGCGCGCCGTCTTGCGGCTGACGAGCACCGCATTGTCCCAGGTCAGCTTGGTGATCGGATCGGGCAGTTCCTGCATCCAGCCGTTATTCGCGTACCGCCCGTCGTCCATCTTCGCGTCGCGATAAAAAACGACCTCGAGGCTGCCCGCCGAAGGCTCAGTGAAACTCACCTCCGGAATGGTCGCACCAAATTTTGCGTCAACCGGCTTCGCTGCCGAATCAGCCAGATAGCCATTGAACAAAAATTTCTTCCAGTCCTCCTCCGAACCCGCCAAAGTCGTGCAGACAATGTCGTGTGGATTCGTTTGTGTTTCACCGGCGATGCGCGCCAGGAACTCCAGTTCCGTCAATCCTCCAAACAACGGCTGAATCAACGGCTGTACCGGCACGAATGTGCCGTCGCTCGTGGTTGCATCGCCCCAGGATTCAAGATAATGCGCCAGCGGGAAATTCCAGTCCGACTTTTCCGCCGTCTCGTCCGCAAAATAGCCCAGCCGGACCACGGTCTTCGGCTTTTCACTGGGCAACCAGTTGAAATTGTAAACCGGATTGCTACCAAGAATAACAAGCGTATCCGCCGCCACACCGTCAAGATTCTTCACATCCGCGCTACCAGTTCCAGCCGTGGGAATCAAAGCTACCGTATTGCCAATGGCCCCGAGCGCCGAATTGATGGCGCAGGCGAGCAGATGAACCTCCATCGGCTGACGTTGGCCGGCCACCACCAAAGCCCTGCCGCGATTGGCCAGCAAATCTTTTGCACATTCACCCACCCATTTTCCAAAGTCATCCCCGGTTGCAAGCGTTGTCGCCCCTCGGTTCAACAGGCCGGCGATTTGCGACACCATTGATGCAATTTGGGCCACCTCGCCCGCCGGAACCCGCAGCCGATGGTCAGCGCTCGCACCGGTGAGCGTAAACAACGATTCGACCACATAAAGCCGGCTCATGCCGCCGTCCGCCTCCGGCTTGCGGCCTTTGACAAAACGCTGGATGTGATTGTGCGCGTCATCCTCGCCGCCGAGAAAATCGCAGTCCAGCGACAGGATGACCTTCGCCTTGTCGAAATGGTAAACCGGCTTGACGGACTGGCCGAACGCCTGCGTCGCCGCGCGTTGGTGAATACCCGAATCAATCGCGTCGTAGGTGAACCATTGCGACTTGGGAAACTTTCCCGCCATGAGCTTTTGCAGACGTGCGCGTGACGGCGACGTGCCGCTTTCGGCAAGAAACGCCAGCCCTTCGCCGGAATTCGCCGCAAATTTCTTCGAAAGGCTTTCGAGGAAGCTCAACGCCTCCTCGCGCGAAACGGTCTTGCCGTCCTTCGTAAACCGTCTGGCGCGATCGGGATCGTAAAGGTCCAGGATGGAAGCCTGAGCATAACGGTCGGTGCCGCCGTTGCTGCCGGGGAATTTGGCGTTGCCTTCCAGCTTGATGGGCCGGCCCTCGTAAGATTTTACGACCAGCGGAACCGCGCCGGTGCGCGTTGGCATGGCCGTCGCATAATATTCCGGTTCGCCATAGACGTAGTTGTCCGGCTGCTGGCCGAACGGCTCCAGCTTTTCCTCCGGCCGGCGGCAGCCCGCGCCCATCACGCCCAGGCCCGCGAGCGCGAACGAGGCCGACATGATTTTGACGAAATTGCGGCGGGAAACGCCGTCCTCGAATTCACTCGCGCCCTGCGGAAACTCGCGATGCAGCCAGTCCTTGAACTCCGGCGTGTCGGCCAGCTCATCCAGACTGCGCCAGTAACGGCGGCCGGTGACAGGTGCAGTCGGATTGTGGTTTGAATTATTCATCGGTGACAGGCCGAGCAGCTTTGCAGGGATTCAATTTTCCAATCGTGGACAAATCTGGCGCCATTCGTTTCCTGCATCAGTTCGGCCAGGTCCGCGTTGGTGCTCCATTGCCAGCCCAAATCCGTGACCTTGTCCACCGGCCGGACAGCCGCCGCCGGATTGCGATGGCAATCGAGGCAGAAACTCATGCTGAATGGCTTGGCATGCCGGACCTCATCCATTTGGTCAACCCGGCCGTGGCATTCCACGCAACTGACGCCGCGCGCGACATGGACTTCGTGGTTGAAATAGACGTAATCCGGCACGATATGCACCTGCACCCACGGGATGGGCGTATTGTTGGTGGCGCTGGCACGGACGATGGCCAGGCGCGGATCATCCTTGAGCACCAAGCTGTGGCAGTTCATGCACGTGGACGCGGCCGGGATGCTGGAGAACCACGATTTGTCCACCGTGTTGTGGCAATAACGGCAGTCCATACCCAGTTGTCCCGCGTGAATGGCGTGGGAAAAGGGCACCGGCTGGACCGGTTCGTAGCCGACCCGGGTATATTTGGGCGTGCAATAGTAAGTGACACCCGCGGTTACCACCCCGCCGACCAGCGCCAAGGCGGCGCCAACAGCCAATGGCAACCAGTTTGTCCACTTCGGAAAAATTGCTGGCATCACGAATGACCGGTCACACGGTCAGGCCCTTCAGTTGAAAATGTTGAACCACGCTTTTATCGTTTAGAATCACGAATGCGCGATAGTAATTCGCCTCCCATTAGGCCCGCAAGAAAGTTTGTGAAAAATTTCACGTTATTGGGTCCGGTTATTTTTTGCGCGAACAAAATAAGCGTATTCGGTGAAATCGAAGCGAACGTCCGGAGTGCGGTGCCTTCGCAACCCGGTGGCCATCCGCAGATTAAGCTTCAATCCCGCCCGGGATTCCTGCCTGGCCTTTGAAACCATGGCTTGACGGGCAACCCCGGAATTCCCAAGCCAGTTCAGCTTGCTTGAATGAAACCGTCGAAAAGCGCCGTCCTAATCAGCGTTTGAAATGCCGACGGCTCATCAACAGAAAAACCAGCCCGCTCGTAATCGAAAGCAGGAACGTGCTGGGCTCGGGAGCGGGCAGGATGGAACCTGGAACGACAAACAGGTCGGGAGATGAAAAGTTATAATTATTCGGGAAGTTGGCCGTCAGCAATTGGTAACTGATGTTCACCGTCGAACCATCCAGGTTGGTCCCACCGGGCCTGATGGTGTTCAGGTCAATCCCCAACAAGTCCTGCACCAAGGACGACGCCGAGCCAAGCTGAATGCCAGCGCCGTACATTTGTGAACCGGCATTTTCCAGGCACAACCCGGGAAAGTTGGTCACCACCCCCATCAAGGTGGCCGCCCCGGTAACAGTGCTGATTTGAAACAGATCCGTGTTCTGGGCATTGACACCGCCATCGGTATCGTAAAGATTGCCGTCATAACCGAAACGGATGTTTTGCCCCGAATTTCCTATGACACTGTTGTTGAAGGTCCCCACCAAGGTTGCCTGTCCCGTGACCGGATTAATGTTGTAGAGCGCGCCCTGAGTTGCTCCGTAAAGACTGCCGTCGGGAGCTATGGCCAGGGATTCGATGCCGCCCACGCTAAAACCAACGTTGCTCAACACCGCCCCGTTGCCAGGGTTCAGGGTCACCAGCGATGACGAATTGATGATGCCATAAAGCGTGCCGTCGGACGAAGCGGCGATGTCATTGAAAAGAGTTGAACCCTCGCTGCCCAATGCGGTGAAACTCCCGGTCAACAAGTTGATGGTTCCAAAGCTATTGTTGCTCTGGTTGAATTCCACAGCGTATGCCATCTGGCCGGAAGCCGGCGTGGGGACTAACAACATCCGCCCGATCAACAGGCAAAATGCCGTTTTAAGCAGTGGTCCTAAAACTTTGCCGCAGAACCAATACCGGGCTGTCCGCCGGAGCCGGCGCTTCGCCGGCTGATGGGCATTTTTCATAAGTTTATGCTTCTGAATCAATGATTGAAAACCTCGTTAACCATGGATGCTGGTGCGATCCCGAACCGATAACCAGCGCCTTTAGGTTGGCAAAGTTTCCCACTTCACTCTTCCGAGCTTGTAAATCAGCAATCCCAATGCCATGAGAATCAATTTGTTTAAACTGTTTGATGAAAGACCTTTTGGCTTAGGAAAATAGACCCAGAAATGCCAATCCTCTCAGGAACTTTGTCTCAAAACCCACCGCCCACGACAAAACCTATACAGAAGAGGTAGATGTGGCTTGCTCGCAACAAATTCCGTCAACCAATTTTCGGCGCGGGATGATTTACAAACATTGCCCCTCCCAGAATGAGCTGGCTGCCCGCTGACTTTTGCCTGTGCATGGCCGGACATCGTGGCGCCCATTGCGTCCTCGCCAAGCCGTACGAACCCGGGCAATTGTTGTCCGCCGTGCGCAGCGGCTGGGCGAACATTAATTGGTAACGCAATTTGTCATTCCGGTGGGGCGAGCGTCCCCGCGAGCCGGACTGAACCTGTGAAATTTCCGGCTTCTGCTTTCGAAGCTTGGACTTCACCTCCCATACCATCCGCACAGCCGGGCAATGTCATCCCGTTGGTTCAGCAGCCGGACCCGCCCGCCGAGGTATGGTGAGTAACCGTGATGATAGTCCACCATGGTAACGGCCCGCGCCACGTCCGCCTCCGACAAACTGCTCCGCTGCTCGCTGGCCGCCAGCCAGCGGCCCAGCCACAAGATGACCGGATAAAGCAACGCCAGATTTCGGAAACCCTCAATCAACGACGCATCATAAAAAGCCCGACCGCAAAAATGCAGGCTTTGGATTTTCACCCGGAAGAACCGGGTCAGGATCGCTTCCGCAACCGGTGTTAACGGCTCGAAATGCTTTTCAATGGCCGCAAACTCAACCTGCCCCAAACCATCCCGCAAGGCGGGCGTGCGGCCGGTGGCACGCGCAAATTGCAACGCGGCGCGCAACATTTTCCAACGGTGCCTACCCGACGCCTGCCGGTCCTTGATCGTGACCGCGCGGGCATATTCCAGCAACAACAGGCGGAAGATAAGCCGCCCAATGCGGCTGGGCTGGGGCGGCGTCTCCGGCAAAGCTGGTATCTTTTTGGTCGCTCCCTGGACCAGCGCCTCCAAAATTTCATCCGCGCCCGGCCCGGTGATCTGGTCCAGACAACCTTTCTCCACCGATTTGAGCCAGTGCAGTGTCCGCAGCAATTTGAGCGTCAGCGGGACCTCTGGAACGGCCAGCGACATATCGAGCCACTTCACAAATCGCAGGAAATCCGGCCACTCGCCATCCGGCGCGGACAGCACCGGCGGAGGCGGCAGCTCCTGGTAATCTTCCGGCACAACCAAGCTCGCCAGTTTTTGAATTTCCGTCCCCTGCTCCGCCAGCGGCTTGCCCCGGTTCGCCACCGCCGAGGGACAACTGAAGCGCAGACCAACCACCAGTTTTTTTCCGGCCGGATGAATGACCAACGGATAAAGCCGGCACGCCAGCGGTTTTGCCTCCTCGCCGAATTTGGCATGGATGCGGCAACGGCCCGACGCGTCCAGAAAAACACAGGCTCCGTCGTTCTGGTGACCCAGCCGGTAATAGCTGCCTTCGGCCACAATGATCGCATCCGGCTCAACCCCGTCGGCCCGGGTCCAGCCCTGTTTTTCGATGCGCTGTTTTTCCTCCGGCGACAGTTTGATGATCAACTGGTCGCGGCAGCAGTCCGTGCAGCCGTGACAACTCCAATTTTGAATCGGCGGCGCTTCGATGCGTAATGATTTCATGCTGGATGCGTGGGAGATGTTCGGATTCCAAGCGCTTGAAGCAAGCCTATTTGAAGTGGAGTAAATGTCGCGGCCATTCCAATGATCGTACCAACGCAACAACTTTTCCCCGGCACGGCCTATTGGCCTCATCACGTTCTGTCCGGCACCGAAAAAATCTCGACACCGTTTGAAATCGGGCGTATTCAGCCGGCAATTGGAAATTCCGGGCTTCAAAGTGCCATGGTCGTTCGGCTGCCTCTTTTGATCCATCGGGTGTTGCTGCTGCAAAGCAATTCCTGGCAGCTTTGGGATTCCGGATGCCAAAAATGAATACATGACCGAAGGCTTGAACAAATTAAAAAACATCGCATGAAAACCGAAATCAAACTCGTGGCCATTCCGATGCTCGCCAGCTTGGCTCTTTCCCTGTCAGGATGCGCGAGCTATACCATACAGCCCATTGCGTCATCGGAGTTAAACAAATGGAATGAGGGTAACCTCAACAAGGGTTATGTTTTTTATCAACCCGAGCTGTATTTTCTTGTGACGTCCACGTCTTCCAAAGCCGGCGGAGACAGTGTATCCACAAATGCAGTTCCAGCTGAGGAATCCAAAAACAATCCCGCCGTTTCAACCAACGACGTACCGGGCGCCTCCTTTAGCGTGACACCCATCTATCTGCCAAATCCTGAAAGACCCTATCGGGTCACGACTTTTAATTTTCTCGCCAAAAGTGATTTCACCTTCAATTTCAAAGACGGCTGGGAGCTGACCTCCATAGCCGACAAGGCCGATAACAGCACCGTGGCCACCGCAATGGTCGGTCAACTGCAAACCATGCTGGCGGCTGCTACCAAACTGATGGCTGCCAGCGAAAAACCGCTGCCCAAAACGTTCCTTCTGCATCCTGAATTCAATGACGCTGGGGTTATTAAATCGTTTACTCCGATTTTGCTGCCCGAATCCATAGGAAAATAAATCCGCAGACAAACAACAGCGCTGGAAATGGAGACGCTATCCGTCAGTCTCGGGAATTATCCATCGCGTTCTTGCGATCCGGATGTTTAAGCCCGGCGGCCGGTTCAAGCGGGTGTTCGTGTTTTTGCCATTCTTCTGACACGTGGCCGTCCCAGCACGCGGGATTCAATGGATATACATCCGGATCGAAAATGACGTGATAAAAATGCCACACGACAATCGCGAGACAGGCCAGTAAGGCTTCGTAATAATGGATGGTCAGGGCCACGTCCACGATCCAGCGCGGCAGAAACCGGGTCACGTCCATCTTGAACCAGATCATCAGCCCGCTCACACCCATGATGATGGTGCCCCAGATCACCGCCCAGTATTCCATCTTCTCCGCGTACCCGAACCGCCCGATCTTCGGCTTCTCCGTGCTCCAGCCCAGCAGGTACCGGATTTGACACCAGACATCAGTCAAATCCTTTTTCACCGGAAACAGGTCCCACACCAGTTTGCGACCTTCCTTCGACGCCAACAGATAAGACACATGCCATGCGCCAACGACCAGCAGGATGATGCCGGCAACGCGATGCGTCCAGCGCCGGAAGGGTTCGCTGGAGCCGAGCACGCGGGCCAGCCAGGAATCCGGAAATTTCAATGCGAAGCCGGTGACGGCCAGGATGATGAAGCTCGTCGCCAGAATAAAATGCTGCCAGCGTTGCGCGAGGCTCATCCGCACCACCGGTCGCACGGCGACCCGATAACGCGCGGCCACCTTGCGCAGGAACAACAGCGCGTTGTGAATCAGCATCCCGCCGATCGTGCCGAAAATCAGAAACAAATAGACCCGACGCACCCACCAGTTGATTTGCAGGCCAATGCCGTCGCCGCCGCCCGCCGATTGGGTCGAATCCATGTCCACGTGGATTTTACCGGTGGAGAACTTTTCATCGGCGCCCGGATGACATTTGCCGCAGGTTTCAACAAGATGGGCCGCGTTGATGGTTGAGTTGGTGTCGGCCGAAGGCAGGATCTTGTGAAAGCCGTGGCAACTGCCGCAGTTGGCAGCAACCGTCGAGCCGTATTGGGCCGCGAGGCCGTGATAGCTTTCAAAAAAGGTTTTTACCCGGTCCGCCGGCAGCTTGTACTTGGTGTTGAGCCGTTCGGACGCGTGACAGCGGCTGCAGATTTCTGCGGAGACTTCCGGTGAGGCGCCTTTCAGCGCGGAGATTTTATGTTCGGAATGGCAATCCGTGCAGGTGGGTGCGTCGCGCATGCCCGCCGCCATCGCCTTGCCATGCACACTGGCCGCCCAATCCCTGACTTCCTGTTCGTGGCACGCGCCGCAGGTCTCGGCCAGATGCGAATAATGCAGGGGTGACGCCGCCATGTTTGACGGCAGGATTTCGTGGGAATCGTGACAGTCCTGGCAGGTCGCGGCGTCGGCGTGCCCGGCTTTCAAAGCCAATCCATGAACGCTGGCGTTGTAGCTTTCAGTTTGTTGTTCATGGCAGGTGGCGCAATTGACCGGACGCAATGTGACATTATCATCTGGATGCCTGATGGTGACGTCGGCGTGGCAACTGATGCAGGAATTGGTTTTGTGGGCGGACGCCTTGAGTTTGGCCTCGTCCACAAACAGCGAAATGGTCCGGCCAGCGGCATTGGTGATGGCCATGGATTGGTCCGAGTGGCAATCCAGGCAATCACTGTTTTTCAACCCGGCCAGCGCCGGCAAGGCCAGCGCCAGCCAAAGAGCGGAGCCAGTCAGAAATCGTTTTCCGAAGAGAAGCATCACACCTAAATATCCGGCAGAACGTCAGATAGGACTCCACACGGCTTGGCGGCGAATACCCCTTTTTTGCGGAGGAAAAGCAAAGAATTGACCAATGCAGACATGAAGGCGCAAGGTTTGACACCCACTAACTCGGATCAATTTCAACGGCATTACCGGATATGAAGCCCACTAACAGCCATTCTCCATCTTCGTTTTGCCCCGGCTCAGTGGAACAGGCGGGTGATCATCGCGTAAATAATCAACACGAGCAGCACAATGCCCAAGCCGAAGAAAAAGTAGCCAAACGAACGCGCGATGTTCTTCCAGCGCAACCATTCGTCCTTGACGCGAAACTCATCCAGCTTGCCCGTGGCAACGAGCCGGTCATACCAGCGTTTGCGTTCGTGCAACATCTCGGTTTTGGAGACGCGGCCCGAGAAAATGACGGTGTCCATGGGGAATTTCTCGATGCGGAAATGGGTGTTAAAAAAGTGGATGGAAAAGATGAAGCCGGCAGCCAGCAATGCCTCGTCCGAATGGACGATGAGCGCAATGTTAAGAACCCAGCCGGGCAGGAACCTTGTAAAGAAAGCCGGGAACCACATGAGCAGGCCGGAAGCGCCGATGATAGCCACACCCCAGAATACGGCGAAGTAATCGAACTTCTCCCAGTAGGTCCAGCGGTCAAAATCCGGCTTCGGGCCTTTGCCGAAGAACCACTTATTGTGCGCGGTCAGATCCCGCCAGTCCTGGAGCGTCGGCACCATGGAGTCGGGTCCGAACAGCACGTTCCACAACCGTTTGAAATGAAATTTTCCGTCCGACGGATCCCGCAATGTTCTCCTGCCCTTCCACGCCTTGCCGATGAGCGAGGCCAGGTGCAGGCCGAAATACATGAACGTGATCACCGCGCCGAACCGGTGCAGCGTCCGCGCGGTTTCCGGGCCGCCAATGATGGTAAAAATCGCCTTGGCCCAGCTGGTGTAATAGAACTTCAGCGGCATGCCGGTGACGACCAGCAGCAGGAAGCTGGATACCATCATGAAATGCAGGAGCCGATCGAACGGTACGAAACGCGTGAACCATTCGCCGTCCGTCTGCGTCGCGATTTTTGCCTCACGGAATTTCTTGGAATCGTGCAGATAAAGATAAACGGCGCGAACCAGCCACATGAGGGTGTGCAATCCAAAGAACGCAAACGTGCCGATCAGCAATCCAGTCATGCCAAGGAAAACCACGTGCAAGAGGGGATAATTTTTTTTATCCATTGGATTCGCGTGCGGTTTGTACTCGGTAAACCCGATGGTGGCACCGGGATGACATTGCTGGCACGTGGCGAGGATGTTGGTTCTTGAAAGACGGGAGGCAGGATTGGAGGGCGGCTGGATGTCGTGATAACCGTGACAATCATAGCAGGCGGCCACCTCGGGCGCGGCGTTGGGCTTGCCCAGGGCCATGGCCTTGCCGTGATAGGTGTCGCGGTAATGTTCCAGCCGGTCGGCATGGCATTTGCCGCAACGGGCGTCGCTCAGGGCCTTGAAATTGTTTCCCTCAGGATTCTCGATGTCATGCGCGGTATGGCAGTCCGTGCAGACCGGTCCGCGTGAATCACCCCGGGCCAGCAGTTGTCCGTGAACGCTTTGGTTGTAGGTCTGCTCGATGCCAACGTGGCATTTGCCGCAGGTTTTGGCGACGTTGGCATGGTTGATGGGCGAATCACGGTCCACGGCGCGCTTGATGCCATGCGTGCCGTGGCAATCGTTGCAGGATGGCGCCACAATCAATCCCATTTTCACCAGCGCCCGGCCATGGATGCTGTCGAGGTATTGCGCCGCCGCCTCCGGATGTTTCATCTGGTATTCCTGCGTCAGCTTGGCGTTGTTGTGACACTTGGCGCAGGTCTGCGGCAGGTTGAGTTTGAAAACCGGTGAGGAAGAATCTTTGACGGGCAGGATACCGTGCGAGCCATGACAATCCCAGCAGTTGGCCGCCCCGGAAGCCCCGAGCGCGTGACTCACGCCATGAATGCTCGCCGCGTAATCCTTGCCTTCCTGTTCATGACAACTGGAACAATCCGGCGGCGGCAGCTTGGCCCCGTGGACAAGTTCCTTGACCCCGGTGTGACAATCTGTGCAATCGAGCATGGAATGGACGGAACGGGCGAAGCTGTTGGTGGGAAAGACGGCCAGCGGGACATTTTTACCATCCACGTTGCGGGTGTTGGAAGGGTCCGTGTGACAATCCAAACAGTCGGAGTTTGCCAGCTTTTCAACGGCATTGGTGGCCGCAAAAACCGACGACACAGCCATCAGGCAGATCAGGATGAGGAAGCGGGCGATGAACGCCGGCAACCTACGGTCCGCCCGTGTGGCAATCAGAACAGGATAAGTCATAGTCTCCACCCGTGTGTTTGAATGTCTGGCCGGCCGGTGTCAGCTGTTGCAATTCGTCACCGGCGCCTTGCGCGAGAATGGTGTGGCAGGCATTGCAATCATTGGCCTTGATGGTCTGTTTGCCATCCTCGGCCTGGTGTGTGCCATCGTGGCAACGGAAACAGCCGGGCCAGAGCATGTGACCGAGGTTGTCCGGATAAACGCTCCAGTTGGCCTTCATTTCTGGGAAAAAATTGTCCGAATAAATCCGCTGCAGCGTTTCGATCGCCGGCTGGATGCGCGGTTCGTTGGGATAACGGGCAGCCAGCGCGGTCGCAATGCCTTTTCTCGCCTCGGCGTCGGTCTGATAAGTGCGGGTCAGCACATAGACCGCGTTGGTCTTGATCCAGGGCAACGTACGATCAATCTGGCCGAGTTCCATGGCCAGGTTGACCGCCTGGTCCGGCGGCACGTAACGATGCGACGGACGGTTGTGGCAATCCATGCAATCCATGGTGCGGATTTCGAACTTGCTGATGTCGTTGGTAAATCTCGGTTGACGGAAGACCGTCACCACGCCCTGTGAATCCGTCAGCCGGACCCAGGGAATTTTTTGGCGTGCCGCGTCCGTGGCAATGTATTCCACGCGGGTGTCCGCCATCGTGTGCCAGTGAACGCCGCCAACCGGTCCGCGATTGGGGTTGGCGCCGCCGATCTTGATGGAAAGCCGGATGGAATACGGCGAGTTGGACACGTCATTCTGAAAATAATTGAAGGTACGATCCAGGTTGCCGGAGAATTTTTGCGGCCAGTGACATTGTTCACAGGTTTCCCGGGCCGGGCGCAGGTTCTTGATGGGCGTGGTGATGGGACGGGGATATTTGTTGAACGTGACAGAGTAAAGCTGGTAGGAGCCGCTCAGTTTTGACCGGACAAACCAGCCCACACCCGGTCCGACATGGCAGGCCACGCAGGCCACGCGCGCGTGCGGACCATGATCGTGGGTCGTCAGCTCGGGCTTCATGACTCCGTGACAGGTCTCGCCGCAAAATTGGACCGACTCCGTGAAATTGAAGGCATTGTAACTGCCCACGGCCGAGAGCATGATGAAAAGCAGGCTGCCGATGACAAAACCAACGAGCATGCGCCGGTCGCGCGGGCGGGACAGGTCAATTTGCACCGCCGAAACAAGGGAATCGCTGCCTTTGAACCTGCGCCGGGCGCGCAAAGCGCCAACCAACGTCAGCAACAACCCGGAAATCAGAAAACCGGGCGTGACCATCCAGGTGAGGATGCTGATGTAAGGATTGGAAAAGTGCCCCACCGCATCCAGCATGAGCAGCATGAAGAATGAGAACAGGCTGCCGATCACAACAACCAGCCCGACCAGACTCATCCAATTGCGCAGCAGCGACGGCCGGGCCGTTGGCGAAGTTATGTTCTCAGTGCTCATGTCATTCAAATTGCCGTCACCGGATATTTTCCGGCTTCCGCTTGCAGTTTACCGCAGGCAAAAATTTACTTTTCCGGGCGAGAGGACGTGTTGCGCATTGCTCCTCCGGTTTGCCACCGTGTAGCTGAAACGACCAACGCCGCCGGGAACCGCTTACTTTTTAAACGTCCGCATGTATGCGACCAGACCCTTGATGTCGGCATCGGACAGGTCTGCGGACGGCTTCATCAGAGTCTTGTCGTCCTCTTTCAGGCCTTCCTTGATCACCTTGAACGCGGAATCGTCCGTCAACGCTTCCTGGACCTTGGGATCGGTATAATCCTTCGCGTTCAATTTCTTGCCCATTTTGGTGTCCCCCTTGCCATCGGCGCCATGGCACTTGGCGCAGTTGTTGTCGTAGAGGGTCTTTGCGTCGTCCGCGCGAGCGGACAGAGCGGCGGTAGCGATTACCACGATGCCTAATGCGATTATTTTTTTCATAGTTGTTTCTTTTTTACTAACTTTACAAATGTGTCATAGCCTGGCGCTGGAACCCGCAGCATTGTCGCGACAAGCTTGGTGCCAAGCAGACTTCACAGGCCCGCGCATCTGCTTGCGAACAAATACGGCGTGTTTACCCGGTTTTGTTATGCCGTCCCTGCGATCTGGACGGCAAACCACGTTACGACTTCAAGGTGCGGACATATTGGACCAGCGCCTTGATTTCGTCGTCCGACAAGGTGTCGAAAGGCTTCATCAAAGTCTTGCCATCCTGGTCCTTCAAGCCTTCCTTGATCGCTTTGAAGGCGGCGTCATCTTTCAAATCCGCCTGAACCTTGGCGTCGGAAAAGTCCTTGGCGCCAAGTTTTTGGCCCATTTTGGTCTGGCCTTTGCCATCGGCGCCGTGGCACTTGGCACAGAGTGAATCCCAGTTCGCTTTTCCATCTGCGGCGGAAGCGGTTAGTGCGGCAGCGAAGCCGAATGTTGCTGCAATCAAGATTAATTTTTTCATGGTTTGTTTCGGTGTTGGTTGAGACATTATGGGCGCCATCTTTGCGCCTTACCAATGGAAAGATTGCTTGCTGGCTGATAATTGACCAACCATGTTTTGTTTAAATCTTAGCAATTATTGGATTGCTGAACAACGATTCAAAACCGGTCCCGATCAGGATCGGGAAACAAGGGTTTGTCGGGCGCTGCAAAAGGCTTGTGGGAATTAGGGAGCCGGGGCATGGACGGAATGGCAGGTTAGACTTGACGCGGTTGGGTTTTCCTGTTCAAAGAGAGCGCAACATTCTGAACCGAGGGAATCAACTATGACAAATTATTTTGCCGCCAAAATCGCCGGACGCAATCGCCGCTTCATTCATTGGCTGACGATCCTTGCGCCGGGACTGGTGATGTTAACGTTGGTGACTGGTTGTGAAACGCAATCGTCTCTCTTCACACCCGCTCAGATTCAAGCCATGCAAACCACCAACGTCACCGAAATAATCACCTTGCGAGAAGGCGACGTCGTCAAAATTTCCTTCCCCGGATCGCCCAATCTGAACACGACCCAGCCCATACGGAGGGATGGGATGATTTCCATGCCCCTGGTCGGGGAAGTGAAGGCTGCCGGAAAGGCTCCGGCGGAACTGGAGAAGGATCTGCTTGACCTGTACTCCACCCAATTGGTGTCGAAACAGGTCACGGTGGAAGTGCAAAGCTCTTCCTTCCCGATCTATATCAGCGGTTCAGTGCTGCATCCGGGGAGGATCATGTCGGATCATCCGATTACGGCACTGGAAGCCGTCATGGAGGCGGGTGGCTTTGATTATGAGAAAGCCGATTTGAAGAAGGTCCAGGTCATCCGGCAGGAAACCGGCGGCACACAGAATTTTATCCTGGATTTAAAAGAGGAGATGGAAGGAAAAGGGGGCAAACCATTCGACTTGAAGCCCGCCGACATCATCTACGTGCCGGAAAGATTCACCTGGTTCTAAGCTCGCGCCGGGAAACCGGAACTCTGATTTCAGTACCGGAATCCAACCTGGCAGCCGATCTGGTTGCTGGTGAAGCTGTAGCCGGCGACGGAGGAATTGTCCCGGCTGATCTGATAGAACACTCCGAAGGTGCCACGTTTTAAGAATGACCGGCTTAGTCCCACATTCAAATAGTCATAATCATCCGTACGATCGGTGGTGGAATTGTTCAGCGTGGCAATGTAATCTGACTTTACGTAACCGCCGGTCAAGTCCAGGAACACTTTCCCCAGCAACCGCTGGTTCAAGTTGAGACTGATGGATGTATTTTCGCTGACTTGGTTTTGAAAGTACGAAGGTTCCACAATCCGCTCACCTTTAAGCGTCAGTTTGGTCTGCTCAAACGGGTGGTATTGGACCGAAGCGTCGAAAATCGGATTGACGACGTCGCTGGCCCCCCCACTTATGAACTGCCGAATTTCAACGCCGCCATGGATTTGAAAGCTGATCTTGTCGGTGGCGCGCCAATTGACCCGTCCTTCCACCTGTTCAAAGGCCATATCGGGATAAGCATTGTCCTCATGATCATAACCACCACCCAGGCCAATGGCGGCATTTAAGCGGGACCAAAATGAATAATTAAACCAGTCCAAGGTCGCCCATTCCTTGTAGCTGTCCAATTGATCCGCGGAAATGAATTTCTGATCAGCCGTAAAGTCCAGGGACATTTTGCTGTTCAGGGTGTAGTTGGCACTGGCCTGGGTCAGGTAGCTTTGTTCACGAACCTGAGTGGCGGTTTCAACCGATAGGATGGAGGTGTCGGAGTAGCCCTGGGAAAGTCCCAAAACCCAATCTTTATAGATCGTTCCACCGGTGAGTTGAACCGTTTGTCCAAAATTGTTAGCCAGCTGGCTGTTTGAATAGATCGTCCAGCCCGGCGTGTAATCCAAGGTCCAGTGCTTGCCGATTTCCAGAAGCGCTCCCAGGGAAATGTTCTGGATGATGGTGTTGACCACCTGGTTGGTGTTGGCCTGGATTCCGTCAGCGCTGGTAAATTGATAGAAGGGATGGGGCCGCAAGGTCAGTCCTTCCCAGGTGAAGGGTTGGGATTCCCGTTTGATCTCGTTGGAGGTAAAAACATCCATTTCACTGGACTGGGACGATTGCAAAATGGTTGGAGTCTGGTCGGGTGCCTGGGGAGAAGGCGCCAAAACATCCTGGGCTTTGACCTGCCGGTTGAATGCAAACAGGCCAAGCATCAGCGCTTTGATCAGCGCCCGGCTGTTTTGGTTGGTGGCGTACGCAAGGACTGTTTTATGAGGTTTCATGATTAATCGTCGTTCGGGCTGTTTGTTTTATATTCTAAGCAGAAGACAAGCAAAGGTTAATGATAGACCAATTCGCCGACCGATATGGTCCAATGACGCAACGAATCTTCCAAAGCCTTCTCCACGGGCCGGATTCTCACGCCGGTGGCCAGCAGTTTTGAAACATCCAGCACGCAATTGGAACGCAGCGCCTTGGCCCCGTGCAGATAAAACTCGGCGTCATTCTTCCAGTATTCAAAGCGGCGGCCGGGCTTGAGAATCTGCTGGATCATTTCAACGACCTCACGGGTGGCAATCGCGCCGGGATTGGTGACATTATAAATCCCAAAGGCCGCCTGTTTTTCCCAGAGGTCCAGACAGGCCCGCACAAAATCTTCAAGGTGCGAAAGCGAATTCACCCCATCGAAAACCTTGGCGTAATTCTGCAACCGCCAGAGCAGATTTCTCGGCTCGCTCCGTTCGTTGAACGGCATTCCCGGACGCCAGATGTAAACCTCGCCCAGACCCCGGATGGCCTCTTCCGCCAGGGCCTTGGTTCCGCTGTAAAAATTGCAGGGAGCATGACGGAAGGCAAAATTCGGCTCGTCCCATTCCGTATATCCGCAGATTTTTTCCGGATACTTCGCATAGATTTCCCGCAGTTCCAATCCCTCCACATTTTGCGTTTTTCCGTTGGCAATCATCTTGGCGCCCCGATAAATGCAACCGGACGAGACATGCCCCAAGGGTGTGTCGGTCATCGAGCATACCCGGGCGACGGTTTGGGGCAGCAAGGTATTGGCAAACAATGTATCTTCGCGGGTCAGCTCGCAGGCGTCCACGTTCGGTTTGCCCCGGTATCCTGCCGCGTTGATGATAAACTTCGGCTTTACCTTTCGCACATAATCAAACAGGAGGGTGAAATCCCCGTAATTTATCGCCTTGCGTGTGAGCGGAATGAATCCGTGTCCACGCCTGCGGAGTTCGGTCGCAAAAGCCTGACCGACATAGCCGCTTGATCCCAACAACAAGATCATGAAAAATCCAACCTCCCGCTTGACGACAGATTAAGCCTTCCAAACCTGACCGGCCTTCACTTTCACCCCGGCCATGGCATTGCGGGCATCCACAATGCACGCCGACCAATCCGCCAGTTCCTGGTAATTGATGACCTTGTGATTTGTGGCAATGATGACCGCATCAAATTTTTGCAACGTTTCACGGTTCCAACTTACGGATTGCGTGCCCGCCCAATGCGGATGTTCACGAGTGGGACGGATGACCGGCACATGGGGATCGTAATAGGCCACCTCGGCACCACGCGCCTTGAGCAGTTCCATCAGCACGTAGCTTGGCGATTCACGGTAATCATCCACGTCTGGTTTGTAAGCCAGGCCCAGCACCAAGACCCGGCTGCCTTTAACGGATTTTTGTGATTCATTCAGTGCCTCTGCCGTCCGGTTCACCACGTAGGTTGGCATGGCGGTGTTGACTTCGCCCGCCAATTCTATGAAACGGGTGTTCTGGCCGTATTCGCGGGCTTTCCAGGTGAGATAAAACGGGTCAATGGGAATGCAATGTCCGCCCAGGCCTGGCCCGGGGTAAAAAGCCATGAAACCAAATGGTTTGGTCTTGGCCGCGTTGATCACTTCCCAGACATCAATTCCCATCGCTCCATAGACCTGTTTCAGCTCGTTGACCAACGCGATGTTCACACTGCGAAAAATGTTTTCGAGCAGCTTCGTGGCCTCGGCCGCGCGACAGGAAGAAACCGGCACGATCGTTTTAATGGCGCGGCCATAAAGCGCCTTGGCGCGCTCCAGGCAGGCTGGTGTATAACCGCCGACCACCTTGGGAATGATTTCAACCTTGCTCTGGACATTGCCCGGATCTTCCCGTTCCGGCGAAAAGGCCAGATGAAAGTCCGTTCCGGCCTTGAGCTTGGAACCCGATTCGAGCACTGCGCGCAAATCTTCGTCGGTCGTGCCCGGGTAGGTCGTGGACTCCAGCACCACCAATATTCCCTTGGTCAGGTGGGGAGCGATGGCTTTGCCGGTTTCCGTGATGAATGAAATATCCGGTTCGCGGTTTTTATTCAGTGGTGTCGGGACACAGATAACCACTGCCTCGACCTCCTTGATCCGGCTGAAATCGGCGGAGGCGGAGAAGGTTTGCGTCCGTACCGCCGCGGCAATGGCTTCGGACTCAATGTGTTTGATGTAGCTGCGGCCGCCATTCAGCGATTCCACCTTGGCCGGATCAATGTCCAGCCCCAGAACCGTGACTCCCGAACGCGCGAATTGAAGCGATAGCGGAAGCCCGACGTAACCCAAACCAACGATTGCTATTTTCATGAATGTAGTACTCCCTTTCTTTTTTGTTGATTGTTAAAATGGAACCAATGGATGGTCATCCCTTGGGGATCACCGGCGCCAGCCGAAGGGACACCAGCAATTTCCGCACCGGACCAGGAAACCTCTCCATCGGGACAAGCGCGCAAAGAGTTTTCATCGAATAAATACCCGTCACCATGGAAATCACCGTACCCAAAATCAATGCTGCCGGGCGGGGGAGCAGATACCAACCGACAAACACTGCGGTTATTCCCGGCACAAAGATCGCCGCCAACCGCAGGTTTTCCTTTGACCAGCGAAATCCACTCAGCCGTCGTAAAACCAGATAGATGCCAAACCAATAGACCACGTAGGTGGCGAAGAATGCGATGCCAGCGCCTTTCAAGCCGTACGTAACCACGCCCAACCAAAGAAAGGACACATAAATCAGGTTGCTTGCCAGTTCACTCCAGAAATAAATGGCTCCCTTGCCCTTAGCGAGCAACATGAAACCCATGGGCCAACTGACCACGCGCAGGATCATACCAAGGCAAATCCAGCGAAGAATCTCGACTGCTGGCCCGAACTTTGTTGAATAAAACAATTCGATGATCAGTGGCGCAAAAGTCAGCGTAGCTAGCAACCCCGGCCCGGCCATCAACAGTCCAACTTCCGCCTGTTCATTGACCATGCGGTTGCACTCCTGATCATCCTTGGCCGCAGCCGTCAATCGCGGATAAAAGTCAGCGCCCATGGCCTGGAGGATGAACCCGACATACAAGCCGCCAAAGCCCCAGGCTGCCTGATAATAACCCGCCGCTTCGATATTGATCGTCCGCAGCACGATGATGCGCACCAGATAAGCCGAGCCCATGGTCATTAGCCCGGTCACCATGAAGACCAGCCCCAATTTCAACAGAGCGGAAACTTCCGGAAAAATCTCGCGCCATCCGATGGAAACTTTCTCGATCCTGACCTTTCGCGCATACCACCACGAAGTCAAGCTGGCCATCGCCGCCACACAGACCAGCGAGGGCACAACGCCCTTTTGTGCCATACCCTGTCGGTAATAATAATAAACAATCAGGACGCTGAGCACCGTCCCATAGAAAGCCCCCAGCATACTCATCCGGGCCAGATCACCAATCCGGCGCATGCCCTGGACTAGCGCCGCCTGGCCATCAGATACATCGTTGAAGAAAACCGCCAAGGCCAACAAGGCAATGGCTCCGATGTGCTGGTCATCGCCAAACGTCAGGCGGGAAACCGGCCGGCTTAGAATCACCAACAATAGGGCACCAAGCGCTCCCGAGCACACGGCCACCCGACGCAGGGTCGTGACCGTGTGTGCAATGCGCTGGGCTTCCCCTGCTCCGACGGCTTCGGCAATCTGGCGTACCCCACTATTCTTCACTCCTAAACCGGCCAAACTTCGCGTCAATTCGGAAATAGAATCGTAAAGACCCATCAATCCAAAACCAGACGGGCCCAAGATCAACGCCAGGACCTTCGTCCGCCCGATACGGAAACAAATGTTCACCATCGAGGAACCGCCAATCAGTGCCGATGACTTTAGAATCTGGCCGTAGGTTTTTGCCATTTACCGCCTGAATGGAAAATTGTCTAGCGAGCAATTACAGAATCCGGGCCGCGCCAGTTGCTTCAGCGACCACCCAATTGACTTGCTGCTGCGAAAGGTGTGGCCCCATCGGCAGGCTCAACACGATGTCGGCCAATTCCTCTGCAATCGGAAAAGCGCCACGCTTCCATCCCGCATCCGCATATGCTCCGGACAGGTGCGGAGGAACCGGATAGTGGATCAAGGTCCCAATGTCCGCCGCCGACAGTTTTTGTTGCAAATCATTTCGCTTTAAATGACGAACCACGAACAGATGCCACACTGGTTCCGCCCATTCTGGCACAAAGGGGAGCGTCAGGTTCGTCTGGTCGTCCAGGTCCGCCAGATATCGCGCGGCGATGGCCCGCCGCCGGTCATTCCATTCGTCCAGTCTCTTCAATTTAACCCGCAAAAAAGCCGCCTGGAGTTCATCCAGCCGTGAATTATGCCCTTTTTCTTCATTGTAATATTTTTTCTTTGAGCCGTAATTTCGCAAGCTGCGCACCCGCTCAGCCAACCGGGCGTCATTGGTTGTCACCGCGCCGCCGTCGCCGAATGCGCCGAGGTTTTTTCCGGGATAAAAACTATTGCCGGCAGCATCGCCGAGCGATCCGGTCCGCCGGCCCTTGTACCGGGCGCCTTGCGCTTGCGCATTATCTTCGATGACCTTCAACCCGTGACGGCGGGCGAGGCTGAGAATTGGATCCATGTCCGCCGGCTGCCCGTAAAGGTGGACGGGCATGATGGCTTTCGTGCGCGGGGTGATGGCTGCGGCAATCAGATTGGGATCGAGGTTGAACGTTTTGGGATCCGATTCAACCGGCACCGGCACGGCGCCGGCATAGGAAACGGCCAGCCAGGTGGCGATGTAGGTATGAGACGGCACAATGACTTCATCGCCGGCGCCAATGTCGCAGGCGCGAAGAATCAACTGCAGCGCTTCCAACCCGTTGCCGACACCAATGCAATGCTTGGCTTCGCAGTAACCAGCGAACTCGGTTTCGAACGCCTCGATCTCCTTGCCCAACAAGTACCAGCCCGAATCCATGACGCGGTGATAGGCCGCATCCATTTCAGCGCGGAGCTCGTCGTAAGTCGGCCTCAGTTCAAGAAAGGGTACATTCATTTGGTTTGTTTCAGAACTTTAATAAACTCCTGATAGTCGCGGTAGTAATCATGTTCGTCGTAAAAATTGGATGCCAAAACCATGCATACGGAACCGGATGAAAAATTGTCCAGTTCGCGCCAGATCATCGGGCACACATACAAACCGTAATAGGAACGGTTCAAATGAAAGCGTTTTTTCTGCCGGCTGTCGTCGAGAACCACATCGAAGCTGCCGGACATCGCCACAATCAACTGATGCAAATCCTTGTGCGCGTGGCCGCCGCGCTCGGCACCCCCAGGCGTGTCGTAAAGATAATAGACCCGTTGGATTTGAAACGGCACATGCCGACCGCCCTCGATAAACGTCAGGTTGCCGCGCGGGTCGGTGATCTTCGGCAGTTCGACAACTTTGCAATCAGTCAATGACATGGTTTGATAATTTGGGTGACTTTCGGTTAGGAATGCTCAAGCCGGCTGTTTAAAATGGTTTCGAGTTTGACGTAATTCTCCGTGGCAATCTCATAAAAGTCATACGAATAACAACGCCCGCCAAAACCTTCCTTCCAGCCCATGAGTCCGAGGTTCAAGGTGCGCCCGTCGCGCGTGTAGCAACTGCCGAAATCAAAAAAGCGCTTGTCCTTGTAACGTTCTTCAATCAGCCAGCCAAACAGGTAATCGAGCGCCCCGGTTTTCCGTCCCGAGTCCGACACGCCGATGTACTGGGCATGTGCGACCCAGGGCGTTTCGTAAATGGTCGTACCAGCGACGATCTCATTGTCGAAATAAGCCGAGAACTGCTTTATGTTTTCTGGAAAGCGGGTTGCCAGAAGCGTGATTTCATCAACCGTGTGCACCGGCGAAACGCCGTGATGAGCGGCCAGACGCGGGACCAATACCCGTTCCCAAAATGGTGCGAAGTCCGTTTCCTGTGTCAGGCGCACCCCGCAGCGCCGCGCCTTGCTGATCTCGCTCTTGCGACCCTTGCGGAAACGGAGCCGCTCCGCCTGATTGATGGCCAGCACGGGATCACGCCGATAAAGATGTGCCTCCAGAAGAAAAAGAACGAACGCGACATCGTCATCGGAAAGCGTGTTATAGATGCTGGGAATGCGCTTATAATGCAGCTTGCTGATTCGTTGCTCGCGCAAGTGCCGCAGGCTCGCGTGAAAACAGGCCATCACTTTCCACAAGGTCGCTGACCGCGAAACAATCAACCCGCCATACGTCAACCCTTCATGGCTGATAAACGTGCCATCGGCATTGAGATTTCCCGGGAAAAGCGCCACCAGCTTTTGGTTGCGATAAACCATCAGCGAGTGGTCCACAAACCGGTCGCCGTGATAATCCATGTAATCACGATTGAAAAGAAAGGTTGCGTTTTTTGCCGTTCGCAAAAACTCATTCCATTCTTCTTTGTGCTCCGGAGTATATTGTTCCACGGAAAACCCTGCGGAATGTATTGCGGCTGGTTCAGGCGATGTCATCACCGACACCGCCGTGTCCGAGTTTGCCTGTTTGTTCGCATGATCAACCCGGCCGAAGGGTAGTGCCTTTCCGTTCTGAGCCTGTTGCTCCCACTCCAGTATGTGCTTTTCGCCATACTGGGCCAGCGGCAATAGACGCGCCCGGGCTTTCTGCCAATCTTCCGGTGTTAGAAGAAAATGTTCCAAATCCACGGGCTTGCCATCAATGATCTGCGCCAAGCGCGCGACGCCGACCAGTTTAAATCCGGATTTAAGGTGAAGGGAATGAACCGGAAGGTTGGTTGCCACGCAGGTACTCCTCAGTTCGCTCAATCCCAATTCGTTAAAACCCAGATCCGTCACCAAAATGGCAGCCGGCACCCCCGCCATCACTTCGGGGCGTATGATATGACGGCCTTTCTCCGCACTGGTTCCTCTGATGTCATAAATACCGTGGGTTCCCAACGGTATCCCGCTGGGCGTCTCGACGATAAAGTAATAATCCCCTTCCCGCTCAAAATATTTTTTAAGCCACGCTTCCTGGCTTGTTATATCGGCGGCGGAATCCCCCACCCGGCCTTTGACATAGTCCTGGTTGCGGAGCCACACGATAAACTCCGCGTCTTCCAAACGAACCGGACGGACCCGCACGCCGAAACCTTCTGATACCAATGAGTGCTTCATAATTCGGCAGCCTCAAATCCACCTGATGCGCAAACTACAGAAACTAATTTTCAGCGCCAGAGTAAATTTGAATGACCGCATTCTAATTTTCAGATTCGGATCACGGCCTCCTGCCCGTAAAAAAACACCAGTTTCTCGATGCCCACGATGCGGGCTGCAATTTCTTTGACCTTCTCGATCAGCGTGATTCCAAGCCCCAAGCCGCCATGGCGGCCCTGCAGCCCGTATTCCGGATGCACCGCCACGTGCATGATGGCAACCTCGGTGGCAGAGGTCCGGAGAAATACCACGATCCCAACCGGGTCGTTGCTGCGGCGATCCCGGTCGTAGGCAAAAAGAGTTTGGGCTTCATGATCTCCGACCCGCACCAACAGGTTGTCAGCCGTCTCCTCGATCCGGGGATGGCCGAATTTATCCAGCGAGTTGACGATGCCCGCCCGTGCCCGGTATTGGCGGGGATTGAAGAACAACATTTCTTCCAGTGCCGGCCGACAGTGCTTCAAGGCTTTCGACGAAAAAATAAGGTTCACGCGATAAAAACGTCACGGTGGGCGCGACTAATTGCCTTTGGAATTGATTCCATCCGCTTCCGGTACCCGGGGCGGCGAATAAACCGTTCTGCCGCCGTCCACGACAATCTCCTGTCCGGTGATCCAGCGGGCGCGGTCGGAGGTCAAAAACTCCACGGCATCCGCCACATCTTCAGGCTGTCCCAGGCCCAACGGATGAGTTGCCTTCACGGACGCGACAAATTCAGGGTTGGCGAAATGGTCGGTGTTCATCTCCGTACCGATGATGCCGGGCAAAACCGCATTGACGCGAACCACCGGAGCGAGTTCCACTGCCAGGGAGAGGGACAGCGAGTTCACCGCGCCTTTGCTTGCCGCGTAAACGTAGTAACCTTTCGATCCCACCCGGGTGACAATGCTGGAGATGAAGGTGATGCTGCGCAGCGTCCCGTGATTCACCGTCTTCTGGGTCAGCGGCCGGATGATTTCCATCGCTGAAAAGAGATTTACGTTGAACAGCCGGGTTACGAAGGCCATCTCATTGGCGCGAATAAACTGAATCCCCAGAACACCCGCCGAGTGAATAAAATGTTCAACACCGATTTTCATTTCGGCCAGCAGGGATGTTAATTCTTCGCCAACCCCGTCCACGGTGCTCAAATCGCGCACCCACAAGAGATGCCGTTCCGGACCTGCACACGTGTTTCGCACTGCCTCCAATTTCTCGGCGTTGCGCCCGACCAGGATAAGTCTCCGGGACGGAGCCAGTCTTTGGGCAATGCACCGGCCAAAGCCGGATGAAGCTCCTGTGATCAGTGTGTAATTTTCTCCCATGCGCCCGAGTCGGGTTAATCTTATGGCGATAATTTATATTGTCGGATCATTTGCTGGCGCATCTGCCGCCATCCACCACCAGCTCCTGTCCCGTCACCCAGCGGGCACGGTCCGAAGCCAGGAACTCGACCGCGTCAGCCACGTCGTCCGGACGCCCAAAACCCAGCGGATGCGTCGCCCGCATGGACGCCGCAAAATCGGGATTGGCAAAATGTTCCCGGTTCATTTCCGTTTCAATGATGCTGGGCAAAACGGCATTGACCCGGACTGCCGGAGCCAGTTCCACGGCCAGCGAGAGGCACATCGCATTCAACGCGCCCTTGCTTGCGGCGTAGGCGTGATAACCTTTTGCACCCAACCGGCTGTTGATGCTGGAAATGAAAGTGACGCTTCGCAGTGCCCCTTTGTTCACCCGTTTTTGGGTCAATGGCCGGATGATTTCCATCGCGGAAAAAAGGTTAACGTTGAACATTTGGGTCACAAACTTCATCTCATTGGCGCGCGCAAACTGGATCCCGAAGATACCCGCCGAGTGAATAAAATGGTCAATTCCAACTTCGTTGGCTGCCAACAGGGAAGCAAGTTCTTCGCCGACCCCGTCCAAACGGCTTAAATCCCGTGTCCATAGAAGATGCCGTTCCGGGAACTCACAATTGTTCCGCACCGTCTCCAGTTTTTCCGTATTGATGTCGGCAAGCACCAGCCTTCGGGAAGGAGCCAGTTTCCGGGCGATGCTCCGGCCAAAGCCGGATGAAGCGCCAGTGATCAATGTACAGGTTTCGCCCATGCGCCCCAATCAGGCTTTTTCGTAATCCACAACTTTGCAGACATCCAGAGGACCGACAGTCATGACCGCGGCAATCCAGGCCAGCCCGACACCAAAGGCGGAAAAGCAAACGCGCTGGCTTTCCCGCTGCAACTGCTCGCCGCAATTAATCGTCATGTTCATGGGAATGGTCACCGAGCTGCAGTTGCCGATGATGCTCACGATGTTGTTTGGCAGTTTCGCCTGCGAAATTTTCATCTTGTCCGCCATCTGCTTCAAAATGAAGGGATTTGGCTGATGGAATAGAAAGTGATTGATGGAGTCCCGCGTATCACCGGAAAAAGCCAGTATGTCTTCCACCTGGGGTGGCACATCCCCCATTGTGAAGTTAAAAATCGCGGCGCCATCCATGTGAATGTGCTCATCGTTAATCATTATCCCCTCCTCCACTTCGTGCAGCTTCAAGGTCTCAACCGTGGAAGGATTTCGATAAGCACCGGCGGGAATCATGATTGCCTGGTGACGCGAACCGTCGTTTTTCACATCCATGTAGATCGGATTTTCCGCTTCACAGCGTTCAATGACTGTCACGGAACCTGCATCACCGGTCAGAGGATAGGAAACCCGGTTGCACTGGCTCATTTGTTTGCTGCAAGTGTCACCGTTCAACAGGACCACCTTGGGCAGCGCCGAAATTTCCAGCAGCATAAAAGCCTGCATCAGCCCGAGCAGAAAACCCGTGCAACCCTGGTTGATGTCGAGGCAAACCACGTCATGGCCAAGACCAAGCCGCCCATGAATCACATTGCTGGTGGGGGGCATGAAGTAATCCGGTGTCTGGGACACGAACACCAGGGCGCCAATGTCCTCTTTTTTTAGCGTCCCTTCGCTTAACAGGCGTTGCAGGCCGTACACGCACAGGTCGGAGGAACACACGTCCGGCGGCGCAATGCGGTGCCGGTCGAGGCTCATCATTTTTTTGAACCGCTTGGCCTTGTCTGCGGTGAGCTTGACCAGGGGATATTCGTCATCAAAACGATATTCCTCCTTGGGCACCACCGAGATGACAGCGCTGATCCTCTTGTTCTTAAAAATGCATTTCATGCGTGTACCAATCCGGGAACGAATTGGCCGTCCTCACTTTCCAATTTTACTTCTTTGATTTCGTCTCCACCAAATTTGCCAGCTCGGCTGCGGTGACCACCGAACGGATTTCATCCGCCTTGATTGAGGCCCCGTAGGTCGAGTCGGCCATCGCCAGCACCGACAGGACCGCCAGCGAATCCCAGGCCTCAAAGTCCTTGAGAACGTCGTCCCCTTTCACCTCCTCGATGTCGAGGATTTTTGCCAGTTGTTCGTAGAATTTAATTTTATCCATGGATTATCCTTCTTTTACTTGTATTCAATGATGGTATTGAAATTAACATTGCCCAGACTGATAAGCATTGCGCTCCAAGTCAAGCCCGCCCCAAAACCGGCCAGGCAGACCTGAAGATTCTCGTGGAGCAACCGTTCCCGCAGGTTGAAGGTGATGGCCGTTGGAATGGTCGCACCGCTGCTGTTTCCAAAATGTTCCACCACGTTGTTGGGCATCCGGCCATGCGGGATTTTCATTTTATCCGCCAGCTTCTCCAGCATAAACCGGTTCGGCTGGTGACAGAAAAAATAATCCACGGAATCCTTTGAAACCCCGGCCTGTGCCAGGAGAGCCTCAATCAAGGGCGGCACCTCCACCTGCACAAAATTAAAGATGGCCGCACCGTCCATGAACAGATGGTCCTTGGCCCGAAGATTATTATCGCCCACCTCTTCCAGCATCGCGGTGTCGGACGTGGATGGCATGCGCATTCCGCCCGCGGGAATGATCAGGGCCTCGGCGCGCGAACCGTCCATCTTAAGTTTCGCATAGATCACCGAATCCTGGGTGTCCCGTTCCAACACGGTGATGGACGCTGCATCGCCAATCAGAGGGTTGATATTCCGGTCTTTGGGCGACGCCTTGCGACTGAGGACGTCCGCGTTAATAAGCACCACCTTGCGAATATCATCCTGTTCCAGCAATTGAAAACCTTGAATCAATCCAATCACGAAGCCGGCGCAACCCTGGCTGATGTCGAGGCAAAACACATCCTGTTTCAAACCGAGACGGCCCTGAATGATGTTGCTGGTCGGCGGCATGAAATGATCCGGCGACTGGGTCACCAGCAACAACGCGTCTATCTCATCCGGCTTCAGCAGAGCCTGGTCAAACAGGTGCTGCAGTCCGAAAACCGCCAGATCGGAGACACAAACACCCGGCTCGACCAGACGCCGCCGGTCATAACCCATCACTTCTTTGAGCTTGAGCGAGCGCGCTTCCGGGAAATTAAAATTCTTCATCTCCTCGATGAACGACCGCTCGTTGGCGGGCACGACCGTCAGCAGGCCGGATATGCGCTTGCGATGGAAGGCAAAGTTCATAGTTTGGCCCCGGTCTTGCGCAACAGTGCCTCGATGGTTTGCAGATTTTGAAAATTTTCCGGCAGAATGTCCGTGCCCGGGATCGAAATGCCGTAATTTTTGTCCAGCGCCGCAACCAGCGTGACCATGTCAAACGAGTCCAACATGCCATCGGCGATAAAGTCGCTGGAGGCGGCAAAATCAAATTCGGGGCGGATTTCCTTCAGAATTTCGAGAACAGATTTCATGGGTGGATCATTTCATTAGCCAGAACATGGTCGAGCAAGCCATCCGGCGCATAACCATAGTGGCGATATTTCTGGATGGCATTTTCATTGCCGGCGTTCACCCAGAGTGTGAATCGCCGGACGGCTGCGTGGGCCTTGAGATAACAATGCATCAGTGCCGAGCCGATTTTCAGGGAGCGAAATGGTTCTGCCACCGTCCAAAACCGGACCGCGGAAGCCAGCCCTTGCGTTTCAAAGAAAAGCAGTCCGGCCAACGCACGGTCGCGTCTGGCCACCAGTATCTGGCGGTTCTCTACCGCCGATTCTATTTCGTAAAGCATAGGAATCTGTTCACCGAAGTGATCAAACGACTTTTCCAGCAATCCAAGCAACGCCTGGCTGTCCGCCGCTTCCGCGAAACCAATTTGCTGGTCGGCGGTAATGGATTCGGGCTGGCCAATCCTCGCCATCCTTTGAAGCCGGGCGTATCGCCGGAAGCCAGCCGGCTCCAATGCCGGCAACAGGCCGTTCAAGGCGGCTTCGTTCCCAACCAGATCCGTCACGATGCGTTCAGTTTTCATCCTGGACAAGGTTGTAATTTCCCGTTGCAGGGTCATCGCATCTGCAGCACAAAAATAGAAATGCAGAAAATCACGATTTTTCCTAAAAAAAAACGCCGCGCCGTCATGCAGTTCCATGTCCATCTCGCCATGATCAATCCAGCTTTTTAATTTCGTTTCAACCGGGAAGAAATTTGTGCAATAAGCGGTCGCCCCCGCCTTCGCCTTTTGAACGGCGTCGAAAACCTGCCCCGCGGTCTGAATCAGGCTCATTGGGTCAATTCACGCTGGCAACCAATTTTGCCCGGTCAATTTTTCCGTTCGGATTGCGCGGCATGAGTTCCATCCAGTTGAAAACGGTGGGCAGCATGTATTTCGGCAACGTACCGGAGAGGCGTTCGCGGATGAACGCCGGGGTCTGCTCCCGATCGGATTCGTAGAACAGGGTGATTTCTTTTTTGTTCTGGTTGTAAACCACGCAGCAATTACGGATGCCGTCCACCTGCAACACCGCGTGCTCAATTTCACCGAGTTCGATCCGATAGCCAAGATGCTTGATCTGAAAATCTTTCCGTCCCAGAAACATGACTTCACCGTGCTGGTTCCAAAAACCGGAGTCACCGGTCCGATAGATCAATTCGGGATAGTGAGGGTTGATGGGGTTGGGAACGAAGCCCTTGGCTGTTCTTTCAGCATTGTTGTAGTACCCCAGCGCCAGTGAACTCCCGCGCACGCAGATTTCACCCGGCTCATCCACCTTGGCGAGCTGATTTTGATCGTTTAAAATCAGGATCTCCGTGTTGCGCATCGGGAAGCCGACCGGCAATTTGTCATCGTCGGCAAACTCGCGGTCCACAATGAAGTAGGTGCAGGCCACGGTAATCTCAATCGGCCCGTAAAGATTGACGAACATCGCACCCGGCAGGTGCCGTCGCCAATAGTTCAAATGTTTGGTGGGAAACACTTCGCCGATGAAAAAAACCTTTGTGATCCGTTCCAGTTTTGACTTGGCCAGCAAATCCTGGTTGGCAATGTTCACCATGATGGTGGGCACCCAGAAAATGAAGTTGATGGGGTTGGCCGCCAAAAAGGCAACCAGTTTGACCGGGAATGCCGCGCATTGATCGGGGATGACCACCCAGGTGGCGCCTTTTGCAATCATCATGCAAAATTCGAGCGTGTAGGCATCGAAATAAATGGGCGCCAGGCTGCCCATGACTTCGCTCCCGTCCAAGCCAAGGCGTTCAAACGCCCAATCCGCAAAGTCAATGGTGTTGCGATGGTTCAGCGCCACACCTTTGGGAATGCCGGTTGAGCCTGAAGTGTGGATGACGCAGTAGGGGTCCGTGTCAATGATTGACTCAAGCCGTTTGAGCAGGACCTCGTTGTTATAAAGAGTTTCCGGCACCATTGCCTCCTCAATGAACAGCAGTTTCTCCTCGGGGATGCCGAGCGAGCGCAACGTTGCGGCTTGCGCGTTGGACGTGACAATGACGCCGGGGTTGAGATTGTCCAGCATGCCCTTGAGTCGCTGCGGCGGTGATTTGATGTCAAGGTTTGCGTAAGCATTGCCGCTGTAAAGAATGCCGATGTCGGCAACAATGTTCTGGGCACTCTTCGGCAGGAATACGGGGACCGGCTGGCGGATTGCCGGGGTTCGCTTAAGGATCAGCGCGGCGCAATTCTTGGCAAAACGCTCGATCTCTTCGAACGTGAACTGGCGGTCAGGCTCCACGACGGCCACCTTGCCCCTGCATTTGAGCGCAGCTCCCTTTTCAAAATACTCGATGACGTTTATTTGCATGTTGGTAGAGGGCGGTTGACGAATGTCCGCCACAATGTTTTGGAAATTCCTTTTGCTGTTCTAGCTCACGGCACGAGCATGACCCGGTAGAATCGCTGGGTCGCGTTACTGACCCCATTGGTCGCGGTGACGGTGGAGCCAGTTGCCGTGATGTCTGGCACCACGTTGCTCCAGGCGGAACCGGTCAGGAATTGCAGATATTGCAGCCGGTAATTAAGATTTGAGACAGCGCTCCATTTGATCGTCACGACGCTGTTGGAGACGCTTATGGATTGGATGACCGGGGCTGCCACCGATCCGGTGACAATCACCGTGAAGCTATTCGTCGCCGTCAACACGGGGTTGACCAGGTCAAACCCATCGCTGTTCGTCACCACCGTGGTAATTGTGTTTGTGCTCGGGCCCTGTCCCGCACTCGGCGACCAGGTGATGATGCCGCTGTTGTTAATGGTCATGCCTACAGGTGGATTGACCAAACGATAACCAATCGTGCTTGCATGGATATTTGGTTCACTGGCGGTATTGGTTACCGTCAATAATGCAAGCACGCTCACCGTCTGTGTTGGAATCACAGGCAGAACCGGTGACACGTTCATTTCCGTCACCACCACCGTAAAGCTGTTCGTTGTGCTCATCGGTGGAGTCCCATTG
>Ga0265338_10000904_pt1 | contig 49940 bp, 53 predicted proteins | sample 42126metaG_FD_193579 | JGI IMG/M metagenome (GOLD analysis project Ga0265338, IMG submission 193579) | Rhizosphere microbial communities from Carex aquatilis grown in University of Washington, Seatle, WA, United States - 4-21-26 metaG | ecosystem: Host-associated > Plants > Roots > Rhizosphere...
TAGTATCTTTTCTTCTTATATATTGTTCTAGTGATAACCCATTTTCAGGCAAAAGTAAGTTTTTCCTTGCGTGTATCAATTCCCGTTCAAGGCTTTTGTTCAACTCTAATGCTTTGAAGAGCACAAAGGTATCTTCGTCAGGAGCAAATTCATCTTTGGGCAATTTTTTTATTTCTTGCCATTCTGTAGCGTAAGATTTTGCAGGATAGCCAATTAAAAATTTTATTTTCATTACATCGTCAAAAGGGTTATTATTTGAAGCTATTTTAGCAAATATTAATTAGTTTTGCTCTTGCAAAAAAGCTAATTGTTATAATGTTTTTATGAAAAGTCTTAAAAAGGCTGCAAAAATGGCAAGATTATCATTTGAAAATGCACTCCGTCTGCATAGAGATTCTATTCTTTTATATAACAATAAGTCTTTTATATCTGCTTATCTGCTTTCTGTTCTTGCTCAAGAAGAAATTGGCAAAACCTTTTTACTTGAGGAGCATATCTTTCACACAAGTATAAATCCATTGAGTGTTAATAAAGAGACACAAAATATAATGGCAAAAGCTTTGTTGTCGCATAGGGTAAAGCAGGGTTGGTTTTCCCGTGTGGCAGACGAATATTTCAAATACTCAAGGAACCGTGTGCCCAGGGTTATTAAAGAAATCACAACGGGTAAACTTGAAGAGAAAAAGCAAAATGCCACGTATGTCGGCTTAACGAAGCAAAATAATAAATTAGACATGAATGGAAAGCTAACTAGTCCAACTACAAGGGTAAAGCAGGATGAAGTAACAATACATATCACAAGAGTTAATGATTATATTATTAAGTTAGTTGAGGAGTGTCGACGAGGTTTTTGTATGGTAGAAACCTACGAGTTAGATTCAGTATTAACAATGGAGTTGGTAAGCGAACTTGAAAAACTTTGGAATTACAAATCTAAAGACACACAAAAATGGTTAGAGAAAATAAGAAAATTTGAAATTGGTGAGTAAATCTTAAAACCAATCTTAAAACTATGCATTACGTGTCTTAAAACTTAATAAGTAGATGAATCTTAAAACTAATCTTAAAACTGTAGTTCCTACTTGACAACTGATATTAAAACCTGTATTATCTCCTTATAACTATGGATATAAAAGCTTTAATTTTAAAAATAGCTTCAGAAAAGAAGACTTTTAGAACAGCTGACGTTCTTGAGGCATTAGATCATAAGTATACTAAACAACATATTAGCTCATTAATTAGTGGGTTAGTTAAAAGTGGATTGTTAGTTAAATCAGGATCAACTGCGAAAGCTGCGTATGCTTTGCCAGATAATGCTTACGAGTTAGGTACAGTAATAAAGAAACATTTGGTTAGAGAAGATATAAAGGAACATGAGGTGTTAGATGATATAAATCATCAAGCGCCGTTCTTAGTGAAGTTGAATGAAAACATACGAAGCCTCTTCGATTATGCTCTTTCTGAAATGTTAAATAATGCAATAGAACACTCACAATCAAAATATGTAGATATTGAAGTGGGTATTGAGAATGGTAATTTAAATTTTACCGTAAGTGATGGCGGTATAGGAGCCTTTAGAAACGTAATGCAACAAAGAGGGTTGGCGTCTGAGTTTGAGTCTATGCAGGATTTGTTAAAAGGTAAAACCACAACTGCGCCTCATGCTCATTCAGGAGAAGGAATCTTTTTTACATCTAAGGTTGCCGACTTATTTGTATTAGAGAGTTTTGGGTATGCTTTGAGAGTGGATAATAATATAGATGATGTTTTCTTTCAAGAAATTAAACCTGAAAAAAAGGGAACAAAGGTTTCCTTTTCCTTATCGATAAACACAACTAAACACCTAAAGGATATTTTTAGTCAGTATGAAACTGATCACGATGATCCAGATTTTGATAAAACAGAAATTCATATCAAATTATATTCCATAGGGACTATTTACGTTTCTCGTTCTCAAGCTAGAAGAGTACTTGCAGGTTTAGAGAGATTTAAAACAATAATTCTTAACTTCGAGAGCGTGCCAACTGTTGGACAAGCATTTGCAGACGAGGTATTTAGAGTCTTTCAACAGAAAAATCCTCAGATAAAAATCGTTCCAATAAATATGAATGAGGCTGTAAAATATATGGTAGATCGAGTAGAAAAACCTACACAAATGAAACTAGTTTAGCCATATAGAAAGTCTAAACGAGTGCTTTCATAAAAGAACTTTATAATGTCCAATCTTATATCAATTTGAATTTCTTTGTTTCTGAACATGTCAACCAGAGGGAGCAAGTATTTTTAGCCTCAAATAGCCTCAAGGGGTGTGCGTAGGTACTGAATTAAATTCAGAACCTGATATACTACGTTTATGAAAAGAAAACCTATCGTTTATATAATTTGTGGATTTATTGGTGCTGGTAAAACTACTTTTGCGAAGAAGCTAGAGGAAAAAACTGGTGCAGTGAAAATCACAAAAGATGAATGGTCAATTCGTTTAATTGGAAACGATCCCACGATCAATGGATATGAGGACTGGGATCATAAAATCATCGGGTTATCACGGGACTTTGCATTTTATCTTGCTGAAAAAGGCATTGATGTCATTATGGACGAGGGATTTTGGGCAAAAGAAGAACGAGAAGAGCTGAAACGAAGAATACATGCAATCGGTGCAGAAGCAATAATGTATTATGTTGATACTCCTATAGAAACAATACGGGAAAGGGTTGTTGGAAGAAACAGTAATATCACGAAAGAATCATTTAAGATAAGCAGAGAGATGTTGGATAATTATCTGAAATATTGGCAAGCTCCTAGTGAAGATGAAGATTATATTCTCGCCAGTGAGGTAAAATAAAATACTAATTCCTAATAGCCTCATTCCCTAAGACTAATTTTGTAATGTTAAATTGAATATTGAATAAATCGATTGAATGTTTTCTAAACCGACGTCTAACTGGAGTTTCTTATTCCTGAACATGTCTACCAGAGGGAGCTTCGATTTTTAGCCTCAAAAAGGTAAATTTTTCACAGCCTCAATTTAAAGATAACCTCAATAGGATTCGAACTTTTGATATACTCATATAATGAAAAGGATAATCATTTTTGATTTCGATGGGACAATTGCTGATACATTTCTTATTGGAGCTAATATCCTTAATGATCTTTCTCCGAAGTATGGTTATAAAAGATTAACAGATGCAGAGATTCAAACGATGAGGGACTATACCGTTCAAGAAATGTTTAAAACCATGCATGTTCCTTTCTATAAACTTCCATTTATGGTTTCAGATGTCAAAAAAGAACTTAACAAACAAATAGATTCTTTTAAACCAATAAAAGGAATGGATGCTCTTATTAACGAACTAAAGAAGAAAGGATATCAATTAGGTCTTATAACATCCAATAATAAAAATACCGTTGAGGTTTTTTTGCGAAAGAATAAGCTTGATTTATTTGACTATATTTATACAGGTACTACAATATTTGGAAAAGCTAGGGTAATTTTAGGATTTTTACAAAAGCATTCATTCAACAAAGAGGAAGCAGTTTATATCGGTGATGAAATACGAGATATAGAAGCAACAAAGAAAGTAGGCATATCAATTATTGCGGTAACGTGGGGTTTCAATTCTAGAAAAGGACTACAACGATTTCAGCCAGAGTTTCTTATAGATAAACCCAGTGAAATACTGTCAGTCTTGGACAGAATGTAACTACTTTCAAAATAGTTCACTACAGAGTCACCAGAGGGAGCAACGAAAGTTAGCCTCAAATTTTGACCCTAGCAGTTCATAAAAAGAAAGCTTTTTATTGGGGTAAGATTTTATTATTGTAGATAAAATCTCCAATTTTATGAGAGATGAAATCAATTCCTGAGAATGAGGGATGGATATCGTCAGTCGGATTAATATATATCATATTTCCATCTCCATTTTGCGTTAGTGAATCCTGGTAAATATTAATCACCGGTATATTATGGCTTTTTGCATAGGCAATATGATTTTTAATATATGCTATCCGTTCCGCTGCTAATTTTGCTCTATCTGCAGCTGTGTAATTCGGCTGTGTTATTTTTGCATAATTTTCTATATTTGGGGCGATAGTTGCGACAAAAACAATATCTGCATGGGGAAGTGCTGTAATCAGTGTTTTCATAAGTCTATCTAATGCGAGGTTTTGCTGTTTTAGCCCTTCATCTATTCCGAATTGTGATAATGGATTATACCCATAAGATTCAACCAAAATCAGATCGTAATTTCCGGAAAGCAGTGGGCCAAACGTATATTCACTAATTGTCGTTTTTTGCGTAAGCTCATTATTTACTGCAATGATATTGCTTGATTTTGCATAATTATCAATAATAATCCGTTGAGGATCTTGAGCGCTTTTTTTATATAACGAATTCATATAATCATCTAAGCTTCCTCCGTGAGGCCCCAAAGCAGCTGTCATTGAGTCTCCTACCATGGCGATTTTATAGACCTGTTTTTTTTCAACAGGTGGAGCAGTATACGATTTGAAAATAAATGGTGTTGGAGTAGGAATTGATGTTGGGATAACGGTGCGTGTTTTTTTAACAGCGGTAATTCTTGAAAAGTGATAGGTAAGGAAAACTGCAAAGAGCAAAACTATAAGTAGCAGAAAGAAAGCTAAAAAATTCCATTTTTTCATTAACTAAATTATAACATTTTCATAAAATATATGTTACAAATTTGCAACAAATATGATATTCTCAATGTATACCTTGCAAAAGGGGGTGAAAAAATATGAGTGATGATAATCAAAAAAAACAAGATGATCAAAAGGATGGAGTAAATCCTGTAGCAGCTGTGGTGACGGGAGCAGTTGTTGGAGCAGCTGCAGTTGGGATTGCAGGAGCAGCAGTTATGGCAAACGATGATAATAGAAAAAAAGTAGAAGAAGCTATTGATGAAGCTAAAGATAACGTTAATGATATGAAAAAAGACGTTGACGAAAAAATTGTTGAAGGACAAGAAAAAGTTAACGAAGTAGTAACTGCTGTTAAAAACTCCACGCAAGATGAGGTAAAAGATACAAAATAAGGTTTGTGTCTTTCAGATATATAATTTAGTTTAAAAGAAAGGGAGAGAGGGGAATTATTAAATCATAGCGGTTTGTTAATTCCTCTCTTCTCATCTTCTGCAAAAGAAGTGTTTTATCGAGCATAAAAGTTTCGATCACTGTCCATGAGCATTACACTTTTGCATAAAAAGTCCCCACATAGTTAATCAGAAGGAGCGAGTGAGTAGGCTTTAGTGCTACAATAAAGAAGACGTGACAAAGAATCCTTTTATCAACGCCCTTGCTGCAACCCTTTATATTACACTGGTTGCAACGATTCCATTTTTTGGAAAACAATTATTTGGCGATGGGAAATCATTTCTCATACCGATTGCCATGCTTTCTCTTTTTACTTTATCTGCCGCGGTAATGGGGTACTTGTTCCTCTATCAACCACTTCTTCTTCTCCTCGATGGGCATAAAAAAGATGCGGTAAAGCTTTTTCTTCAAACGATTGCAACATTTGCAGGAATTACTGCGGTACTCTTTGTTTTGCTTCATTTTGGAGTCTTCAGATAAATAAATTATGCTCCGGATAGCGTTTCAATGTTGGTAGAGAGTATTGTATAATGCGACTGTGAATAAGTTAGTATCAACAAACCCAGCTGATAAGTATTCCGTTATTGGTAAAGTTACTATTTCTTCTTCTCAAGAAATCTCTGAGAAAGTACAAAAAGCAAATGCTGCAAAGAAAGCATGGAAGGACCTAGATGTCCAAAAACGTATCAAGTTACTTAAGCCAATTTATGAAGAATTTCTTCAAAGACAAGAGGAAATGGCACTGCTTATCTCCAAAGAAATGGGAAAGCCAATAACACGAAGTACAGATGAAGTTTCATGGACATTAGGTGAATTTAAGTGGTTTATGGAGAACGTGGGAAAAGCGATTGCCGATAAGATTACTCATGAAGATCAGAAATCTCTTCATAAGATTGTCTATGAACCAATTGGTACAGTTGCTTTAATCACTCCTTGGAATTTTCCTTTTGGTATGTCTGTGTGGGGATTAGTCCCCAATCTTCTTGTTGGTAATACTGTTGTTTTCAAAATATCGGAAGAGACACCGTTAGTTGGAAAGCTGATTGAAGAAGTATTTAATAATCATGGTCTTCCTGAAGGTGTCTTTTCTGAGGTGTATGGAGCAGGAGAAGCTGGGAAGCAACTGTCTGAAGAAAAGGTGGACTTTATTTGGTTTACTGGAAGTACAAAAGTAGGGGAAGCCTTGTATAAAACAGCAGCAGATAAATTTATTAAAATTCTTCTCGAAATGGGTGGTTCGAGTCCCTGTATAGTGTTCGAAGATGCAGATATAGAGGAAGCAGCACAGCTTATGGCAGACTACCGCTTTCAGAATTGCGGACAGGCATGCGATGCAATCAAAAGAGGTATTGTTCATGAAACAATTTTAGACAAGTTTGTTGAAAAATTGAAGAAAGTTACTGAAAAGAAAAAAGTAGGTAATCCATTGAATAAAGATACAGAAGTTGGCAGCCTAGTTGCTAAAAGACAACTAATCCTTCTTCAGGAGCAAGTACAGGATGCTATAGATAAAGGAGCAACAGTAATAACTGGCGGAAAGATTCCAAAAGGACTGAGTGGAGCATTTTATGAACCAACGATCCTTACCAACATTACCAAAGATATGCGAGTCTGGAAAGAAGAGGTATTTGGTCCAGTGTTGCCAGTAGTAGCATTTGATACGGAAGAAAAAGCCATACGAATGGCAAATGACACGATTTATGGGCTTACCAGTCGAGTCATCACGAAAAATGAAAAAAGAGCAGAGAGAGTAGCTTCACAAATTGAGGCAGGAACAGTAGAAATCAATAGTGGTGATCGTTGGCTTTCTTGTAATCCATTTGGTGGATATAAGCAGTCTGGTATGGGCAGAGAGCATGGAATTATGGGTTTCAGAGAACTTTGTCAGGTAAAGGTTATTTCTAAATCTAAATAAATTGATAATTTTGTCTAACCCACCAATCTAGAAGCATGTTCCTGTACTTGTAGCGTTCCACTACAGAAATAAACAAATGATTTTGATCAAGCAGAGAGTAATATATAATAGGGAATTTCTAATTTCGTTTTCTTCTTTTAGTACAAAACTTGACAAAGTATGGGTGCGCTTCTATAGTAAAAAAGAGTGAGCATCATGAAAAAAATCCTGATCGCTGAAGACGATTTTTACATACTGGATATCTATAAGTCAACGTTTGCCGAAGCTGGTTATACTGTAGATACTGCCAAAGATGGAGAAGAAGCTCTTTCTAAGCTAAAAACTAATACGTATGACGTATTACTGCTGGATATTATGCTCCCCAAAGTTTCCGGTACGGAAATTATTAATTGGTGTAGAGCAGATAATTCTCCTGCCAAAAATCTCCTCATTTATGCTTTAACCAACTTGGATGAATCTGTTTTTATCAAAAAAGTAATTGACGAAGGAGCAAATGGCTATTTTGTAAAATCAGATATGACGCCCGATACCTTGCTAGAAAAGGTTGAGGCGGGCTTACGTGTTCAAAACAAAATATGAAAAAACGTCCACTGAGTTTTTATGTAACAAGTGTCGTTATTGCCCTTATTTTGGTAAATTGCATTGTGTGGTTTATAAAAGGAGATCCTGAATCGAGAGAGGTAATGATATTCTCTTTAGGTTTCTTAATTGGCATGCTGGCGATGTTTATAGCGGTGCATTTGTATCGATGGAAGTAGAAAGCCTTTGTTGTCCAGATAAAAATAGTGTATAATAAGGCTATGGCAAAACGAAATACAGGAGTCGGAAAGAAAAAGAAATCCCATCCACACAAAACGCAAAAAAGACTTGCTATAAAACGTGAGCTGCTTGCAACAAAGAAAAGCAAACAGAAATAAAGCCTCTATCTATAGTTTCCCAACCGCTGTTATACAAAGCATATTGTAACAAATGATATACTCATTATATGCTTCTGCTTTTTGGTTATCTCTCTGGCTTCTTTTCCCTCATTGAATATATTCCGTATGTAAAAGATATTCTTGATAGAAAGGTCAAGCCGCATCGGGCAACGTTTTTTATCTGGTCAGTTCTTGGCGGAATTGCTTTTTTCTCACAATTGGCAAAGGGAGCAACCAATTCTCTTTGGCTCCCAGGGATCGAGACAATTCTTGGCCTTATTGTATTTGCACTTTCGTTTAAATATGGTATTGGAGGATACAGTAAGCGAGATAGATTTGCATTGATAATCGCTTTTCTTGGACTTGTTGTATGGTATTTTACAAAAGAGGCAGCCCTGGCGTTATATATCACGATTTTTATTGACGCTGTAGGGAGTTATCTTACTATTCATAAGGCGTACCATATGCCAGAAAGTGAAACAATGCTTTTCTGGATTCTTTCATCAATTTCAGGTATATTTGCCATGTTAGCAGTTGGGAAATTAGATATAATTCTTCTCAGTTACCCGGCATATATTATTTTCGCAAACCTATCAGTTGTCTTGGCTCTACATAGAGGAAAGCGTAAAAAAGCAGTGAGTAGATGAATTGTTTTTGATATAAAGGTAATATATAGAAATGTGGATAAAAAGATTATTTAGCCTGGTAGCTAGTAAATTCTTCTGCACAAGCATTGCCTGAACATGCAACGCAACTATATGTATTATTGCTGACAATCGCAGCATGATGGATAGGATCGTTAATCCACCAATTAAACGCGGCTTGATCAGAGTTCATAGAAATAATATTTTCCGTATTCCAATACGGAAGATTCATCGAGATAAGTCCTGCATGGAAATTCCCTGATGCGACTTCACCTGCGACTTCTGGTGCGCGAACTTGGGCAAGGCTACATGTCTTTGCATCTTGTTGAAATGCTGGTAATCCTTGCTGAGCTCTGTAGGCGTTCACCATTGAGAATATGTCTGAAGCATTTAATCCTCCCGCATTTGATTCAGGTACTGGTGTATAGGAAGCTATAGGAGTATCGGTTGGTTGCTGGGTCGGTGTGGGACTAACGGTTGGAGCTTGTGTTTCCGAGATAGCTGCAGTTGGTTGGGTGAATATTGTAGGAGTTGGTTGTATAACAGTGGTGGAATCAGTCACTGGTGTTTGTGTAACTGTTGGGGTAAGTACAATTGCTTCGAGCGGTTTCATCGTATCATCTTTATTTATTCTGAGTGTATGTTTGGAGGTGAATTTGATATTTGTTGTCAATCGAGGATTTGAGGAAGCTGTATAGGTGAGTGGATCCGAAAAAGTAAGTCCGGCATAATGATAGTTTTGCTGGAATGTAAATGTATCGGCTTTTGCGTTTGCTGCAGCAGAAAAAAATATACCAACAACAAAACACAAAACAACAAGATGATGGAGTACTGGGCGTTTCTTCATCAAGATCTACTATATATAGTATACCATTTTCGTGGTAGGAAGACAATTTAGGGCTAATGAGAAGTACTATTACGTGGTTCTTACGGATTTTAATAAATATTTCTTACAGAGGAATTTTATAGTAATGGTAAAGATAAATAGAAAATAAAGAAAAGAGATTTATGATATGCAGAGCAACAGATAGGCAAACCCGCCAACGTGTCTCTAAGGCAGCGAGAGGCAACAGAAGGCGGGATTTGTCTTTTTTATGAAACGTTCAAAAATAAAACATATTTTTTTTGCGTTAGGAGTTGTTGCAGCCCTGCTTGGTACAGGGTTATTTTTGTGGGCAGAAAATAATTTTTTAACTCTTTAGTTAATGGCAGTTTGGCCAAGCATTTTCTCCTCCACGCGAGATCATAAATGCAGCGGTTTGTATTGCATCTCCTGGATCCATTCTCAAGTCTGGATTAGTGTCTAATCCCATTGCTGCTCGTTCCGATTCCCATGTTGATGCTAAGAATTGATACAATCCTGCATAGGTGCCGGTGTTGGAATTTGTATTCTCTCCTGATTCACACTCTGCAATTTTTGTTAATTCATCTTTACTGACATTGTATTGGGTGCTGTATTGACTAAAGAGTGCATCAAGATTTGATGGATCGTCTTGAACAGTTGGTTGAGGGCTAACAGCTACTGTCGGAGTTGGCGTGGGGGTAACGGTAGTGGTTGGGGAAGCAGTAGGAAGTGCTGTTGTAGTATTTGTTTGCGTTTGTTCAGGAGTTGGAGTTACTACATTATTTGTTGAGCGTTGTGGCGCAATAAAAATAGTCGGTGTTGGAGATGGAAGAGAGATATTTTCATGTAGTGTTTGGGTAGGCTCGGGAGAAGGTTGTATATAGACATAAATTGTTGGTGTAGGAACAATTTGTGATGTGGACGCTTTTTCTGGATTTTGTACAATTGCTGTTTGTGCATTAGCAGCTATTGTTTGGAATAAGACGAACCAAAAAAAGAATGATAAAGATGCTAGCAAGAAAAATCTGGGCAGTTTTTTCAGCATCTGTCTATGCTAGCATAGGAGTAAGTGTTTTGTGAAGTACAAAAACGCTATCGGAAGGTATCAATATTGTTATAATAAAAAAGATGACAGAAAAAGACAATGGATCATCAATAAAGGATTATTCGATTATTGGAGATCTTCATTCTGCGGCATTAGTTTCTAAAACCGGATCGATTGATTGGCTTTGTTTGCCTCATTTTGATAGTCCGAGCATTTTTGCCAGACTTCTTGATCCTAATGGTGGTAGTTTTACCTTAAAAACTGATGGTTATACTGTGTCATCCTATTATGTTAATGACACAGCGATTCTTGAGACGGTTTTTAAAAACGATACAACTGAAATTTCCATAAAAGATTTTATGGTTCCCCAACCGAAGTATCCATGTCGTGAACACTATTTAGTTCGGAAAATAACAGGCATTAAAGGTAAGGCAGATATAACGTTTTATTTTTCTCCGCGTCTTGATTATGCCAATATAATTCCAGAACTTTCTTATGATCGTCAGGCACAAAGTATTAATGTCCCGCTTGTTGATAATGCGACGCTCAGATTATATTTGCCAGAGAATGCTCAAGTGGCAGTAAAAGACGGATCGGCGGAAATTATTCTTCCGGTTGCAGAAGGTGTTTCAAATGAGATACGGCTCGAATACGTCCGCTTTGACGAGGCATATGAAGAAACAACGTTTGAAACGGGTCTTGAAGATCATACAATGCGTTTTTGGGAAAAATGGCTCTCTCAAGGGAATTTTTTCCCGTTTTGCGAAGATATTTTAAAGCGTTCGGCAATCACCTTAAAGCTTCTTCAATTTTTCCCTACTGGTGCGCTTGTCGCCGCTCCGACCACTTCGCTTCCTGAAGAAATCGGTAGTGAGCATAATTGGGATTATCGGTATGTATGGATTCGTGATGCGACATTTTCTCTCTATGCATTTCAGGTGTTGGGATTTAAAGAAGAGGCAGAAAAATTTTTCGCATTTCTCCAAACAATTGCCGAGCAGTCGGCAGAGAAACAATTTGACCTTTCACTTATGTATACTATTGAAGGGAAACCTGTCCCGCAGGAGAAAATTTTGGAGAACATGCATGGCTATAAAAATTCTTCACCCGTTCGGATTGGCAATAAAGCAGCGGAGCAGTTCCAGTTAGACGTCTACGGAGCACTGATTGATGCACATTATTTTGCAGACAAGCGAGAGATTAAAAATCTAAAAATTGAGAAAGAACTGATTCTGGATTTAGTCAAACAAATCGAAACGTTATGGCAAAAAAAGGATCGCGGTATTTGGGAAGTGCGGACAGGAGATTATCACTTTACGTACAGTAAGGTAATGGCATGGGTTGGTGTCAATCGTGCACTGAGGATGGCAGGAAAACTTGGTTTTACACATGATGAAAAAAAATGGTGTGAGAAATTAGAATCGGAGATTAAAGAATGGATTTGGAAGTATTGTTATGATCAAAAGAAAGGAATACTCAAACAGCATCCTGAAACCGACAATCAAGACGCGACAAACTTTCTTTTTGTCTTGCTACAGTTTTTAGACAAACATGACTCTCGGACAGCAACAATTATCGAATTGACGAGAAAGCAGTTGATATATGATGATGTTTTTGTTTATCGCTATCTCCGTGAAGATGGCAAGCCGCGCGGTGAGGGAGCATTTCTTCTTTGCACATTTTGGTATATTTCAGCTTTGGCAATTGTTGGAGAGACAAAGAAAGCGCATGAACTCTTTCATACGTTTTTGAAAAATGTAAATGATCAACAATTGCTTTCAGAGGAAATGGAAGCGGAAACGAAGCAGTATCTCGGTAATTATCCGCAGGCTTTTTCACATTTGGGTCTTATTATGGCCGCATATTATATTTCAAAATATGCAAAAGAGGATTATCATGCTTAGAAATATTATCCACTAAAGTAAGCGAGAAGAATTATTCCGCACAAAGTTACTACCATACCCAATTTTTGTTGATGAGTAATCGGGTCCTTAAAAATGATATATGCAAGTAATGCAAATAATGCAGGATATGCTCCAGCAATTGGTGCGATTATAGAAGATAATCCTTGTCCAACACCGAAATTAAAAGCAAATGCACCAATCGATAATAGTAGCCCAGAAAGCATTACCGCAGGAAAGCCACTCTTGATCTGTACCTGTGGCATTTTAATTCTTCTGAGTCCAAAAATTAAAAAAAACAAAGAGCCAACAATACTCGTAACATATGACGGCCAGAAAAATCCATCCTGCCTTACTGGTATTTTGATAAACGTAAAGTAGATCGCCCACCCTGCCATAGCAATTAAGGCATATACCGTTCCTTTGTTAATAAGCGTTTTCTGTTTTTTTATGTCTGAAAAATTAATTGATGAAAGAAATATTCCAATAAAAATGATAATAATTCCAAATATTTCTTGTATGGAAAGCCTTTCTTTAAAAAATAGTACTGAAAGAATTACGACCAAAGCGGTAAATGATCCTGCAATTGTACCAACTAAGGATGAATTCCCGACCTTAAGTCCTTCATTGTAACAAAAGAAGGCGATAAGATTAATGAGTGATAGAAATATTGTTAACAGAATCATAGGGGTACTAAAAGTTTTTAAGTTATTTATTGCAAAGGGGATATAAAGAGAGGAAAAAATAGCGCCAAATAGGTATCCATAGAAAGATGTGTTATATGATCCTATTTTTCGAGAAGCAAAGGTTGTAAAAATATCTCCTATACCCCACGTAAGGAGTGCAACAACTGCAAAAATAATTGCTGGCATCTCCTAATTATAACAAATCTTTTTGCTTCAAATATTTTAAATGAGCGGTATTGTTAGATTTTTATCCAAACGTAAATGCAAATCCTTGGATCCCCGGTGTTTCAAATTCAAGTTTTAGGATATGACTTTCTGTTTTTCCATGCAGATTAACAAGATTATAGAGTCGGTCTGTTGGAATAGTAAGAATTCCGTTTTTGACATCGGTGCCTTCATTGCTGCTGTCAACAAGTTTGCCGTCGAGAAAGACTTTGACTTGAGAGGGTTTTGTGCCTGGGGAAGGATTGAGGACAAGATAAACATTACTCGCTGTAAAATTGTAGGTAAGCGTTGCATTTTTACCCGCAACTGCATTGCCGTCATTGATTGTCCATTGGCCACCAAGACTAAAGGTGTTTTGTGGAGGAGAATCAGTCAATGTGTAGTTACTGGTGCCGTCGCCTAAAGTAGAACTTGGATAATAATATTGCATCCGCGCTGAATCAAGATACGTTTCGGGAGAGATTTCATTTTGCGGTGTCGTATCTGGTAACGTATCGAGTTTTTGTGTGACTTTGTGTCCAGCTTGTTTCAATAGTGTCTGGATTGCATCTTCCATCTGAGTATATTCACCTTCACCAAAATCTTCTCGTCTGATAGTGCCGTTTGCGTCAATCAAATATTCTGCTGGCCAGTATTCATTATTATAGTTATTCCATGTCGCATAGTTATTATCTTGAGCGACTGGATAGTAAATGTGATACTGTTTAATTGCATTTTCAACATTTGCTGTTTCATGCTCAAATGCAAATTCTGGTGTATGAACTCCAATGACAATAAAGCCATCCTTGTGATATTTGTCATACCAACTTGTCACATGAGGAAGTGTACGGATGCAATTGATGCAAGTGTACGTCCAAAAGTCTACGAGGACGACTTTACCACGCAAATCTTTTATTGACAACGGTTTATCTATATTAAGCCATTTTGTAATGCCGACAAAATTAGGCGCAGGAGTGTCGGTGTTGAATAATTCGTTAGTATCAATAGATGTGTTTGCTGATTTATTACCATTAAGAGCATTAAGTTGCTGTGTAACTGCGCTGTTATTCTCAAGTTGTGTTAAATCAGCGCCATAAGGCGTTGAAGCAAGATATGCTTCAAGTTGTTGGTCAAGATTGGTAAAAATCGCAAGAGCAAAAAGGATCATAAGAACGCCAAATGCTTTTTGGATTGTCGGTGAATTTTTTGTAAGCCATGGTGCTTTTTTCAAAAGATTTCTTCCGCCAAACATGATAAGAAACATCGGAATAGCTGTGCCAATAGAGTAGAGAAGGGTTATGAGAAAAGTTTCTACCGTAACTTGGCTTGTTGCGGCAAGGGCAATGACAGATGCTAAAATTGGGCCAACACATGGTGTCCAGACAATTCCAATCGTAAGCCCAATGACAAACCCTCCCCAAAAGCCAGCGTGTGGATTTGCTTTGGGAGCAAAAACAGACAATTTGGTAAAAAGCTTTTCAATGAGTATTTGAAAGCCAGGGACTATTAATCCTAGTCCAAACAGCAATAATACAACGCCTGCAATAATTCTCAGAGTATTTGTGGGAATGCCGGTTAGTCCAATTATTGTTGTCAGAAAAAGCGTGAAGAAAGTGAAACTGAGAATAAAACCAAGGATAATGCCGTATGGACGTTTTTTACCCCCGCTTACGCTTGTTAGAACAATAGGTAGGATCGGTAGAATACAAGGAGAGAGAATTGTGACAATTCCAGCAAGAAATGCAAATAAGAGTAAAAGTATCATACTTCTTAAATTATAATAGTCCTTTTTTTTGCCTTTAGCAAAATCGAATTTTGTATAGGGTAGTATATATCAATTGGTCTGAGCCTATGGGGAAAACGTAAAAAATTTTCCCTATTGACATGAATAAATAGATATGAGAAAGTAGATAAAGATTATGGATAACCAAACACCAACATCATCAGATCCAATGACACCTCCCGTAGCGCCAGTTGATCCAGCAGTTTCAACGCCAGGAGCAGGAATGCCACCAGTAGCGCCTGTAACTCCAGAACCAGCAAATCCTTTCAGTAATCCAACACCTGCTGCTCCAACAGCAGACCCAGTGCCAGGAATGAGTACTCCACCAGCGGCACCAGTTGATCCAATGCCTGCTACCCCTGCACCAGAGCCAACTGCTCCAGTGTCAACACCTATGCCAGAACCGATGGCCCCTGAAATTCCATCAAGTGAACCAGCAACTCCGGGAGTACCTGCAGATACTGCAACTCCAATAGCACCAACTCCTCCCACAGAACCAGCTGCTTAATAGTATTTATTTTTCTGTTGTTATTAATGTCTTACTATTGAGATATTTTAGTGGAGAAATTACTCAAAGATATAGGACTTAAAAGAAGATGCTCCACCATTTTTGCCAATTAGGACGATTATCAATAGGTTTTGATTGAGGATAGGCAGTTGCCAACTGGCTATTGGGGACAATGATGACATCTTCTCCTGGCTTAGCAAGAAGCAGTTTATTCCTCGCTTGAGATTCAATAAATTGTGATTGATTGACTGTTGTTATTTGCTTTTTAAGTTCTTGGTTCTCCCTTTTTTCAGTATCGAGATCCTTTTGTGCTTGTAGAACAAGATCCTGTTTTTGCCAAATATCATAGATAGAATGTACGAGATCATTGATAGTTAAAAGCAATATAACAACTATTGTAAAAAATGCTATTTTTTTATATGACATCCTGCTTTATAATATAATTCCTTTCTCTAAGTATTGCAATAATATATACTTGTATTCTAAGGTGATTTGTGATATTATGGGATTTAAGTTTTATGAAAACAATCAAAGTTAAAGACGCACAACAAGAATTCGTCGAATTTCTTCGCGGTAAAAAGCATTCCAGCGCTACTGTTTTGGCCTACGGAAAAGATATTGACCAGTTAACTTCCTTTCTCGAAGAACTTGAGAAAGAGCACATCCATGATGTTACTAAAGATGATATTCAGGCATTTTTAGGTAAATTAGCTGAAAGAGGCTATACACCAAAGTCACTTTCTCGAAAACTTAATTCAACACGCACATTTTATCGTTTTCTTAAAGTGAATGAATATGTCTCAGACGATCCTTCACTTCTAGTATCTCACCCACAGTATGAATTGGCTGCACCACGAATGCTCAAACCAACAGAATATCGAGCACTCAGAGACGCAGCAAGAAATGACGCGAGAATGTATGCAATTATTGAAATTTTGCTTCAGACAGGTATTCGTATTGGAGAATTAGCAGATATTCGTATGAGTGACGTGAAAGAGGACAGTATCAGAATCCGACCGCACGAAAAACATGAAGAGCGTGATGTTCCACTGAATAAATCTGCAAAAGAAGCACTAAGTCGGTACCTTGCAATCAGACCAAAAATTGAAGACGATCATGTTTTTGTCACAAAATCAGGAAAACCTTTCCTTGTCAGAAATATCCGTACAGCAATAGAGCGATATTTCCGAATTGCAGGGATTGAAAATGCAAAAGTGAATGATTTGCGCCATACATTTGTCGCGCATCATTTGAAGCACGGTGTGTCACTCGTTTTGCTATCCAAGATTCTTGGACACAAGAGATTGTCTACAACAGAAAGATATCTTAATTACATTCAAGACAGAGCAAAAGACACCTCCACACTCAGCGAACTCTAAAAAGGGATTACTCTACTACATTTATCGGTTTTTCAGCAAGAATTGCTTTTATATTTGCAATCAGTTCTTCGATCAATCTATATGCAGCTTCTTTTGTATTATAAGCAATATGAGGAGTTGCAATAACATTGGGAAGAGATGCGAGTTGTTGTATTTCTTTTGGAAGTGTAGTCGTAAATACTGGTTCATTTACAAACACATCCAGTGCTGCTCCGCCTAAATGTCCTGTTTGTAATAGGTCAAATAGAGCTTGTTGGTCGATGATTAAACCTCGAGACGTATTGATAAGCACTGCGCCTTTTTTCATTTGTTGCAAGCGTTTTTTATCAAAAAGATGATGAGTTTCTTTTGAATAGGGAAGATTAATGCTTATAAAATCACTTTTGTGAACCAACCGATCCAATTCCTCTGAAGAAGTTTTTGAATTTACATTTTCAACATGCATTCCCAAACCCTTTGCAAGCGCGGCAACTTTACTACCAATGTTTCCATTTCCAATGACACAGATTGTTTTTCCATATATTTCAGTCCCTAGATAATCATAAGGAGTTTTTTTCCATAGGCCTTTTTGTAATAGTATTTGTGATTCAACAATATTTTTTAACAATGCAAATAACATTGCAATCGTATGTTCTGCAACTGCGAGAGAATTATGTGTTGGGCAATTAATGCCGATAACCTGACGTTCTTTCATTGCTTTGAGAGGTAAGTGTGCATACCCTGCCGAAAGTGTTATGACATATTTCAATTCGGGGAGAGAATGGACAGTTTTATCAGTCATATTTACCCATTTCAATGCAGTAATTTGCGCTCCGTGTAATCTCTTTATAAGTTCTTTATCATCATTTGGGAAATCTTCATAAAACGTGACATCTCCAAATTGTTGCAGTTGTTGCTTGTGTTCATCTGAAAGATTGTCTAAGTATTCAGGGAAGATAATTTTCATAAGATATAATTATACCATGACTTAGCCGAAGAGTTTCTTTTTGAATTCTTCAAGTTTTTCTTTGTTTAATTTCATCCGTAGAATATCATTCGCAAACATTTGATTTCCAAAATCTTCAGACGATGTCATTTCGATGAAGTCGTCAAATGAGATTTTTTTCACTTCAATTTTTTCTCCTGGGTCAAGGTGTTGTTCAGCAACTTTTTTGCAATTTCTTGCAACGTAATAATATAGAGGCCACTCGATTTTTCCTTGGAATTCATATGTTTTTATCAGTTCCCAATCATCAGATGTAAGGCCAGCTTCTTCGAGAAGTTCACGCTTTGCTGTCACGAGAGGATCTTCGTCTGGTTCCTGTCTTCCTCCCAGAAGTGAAAATGAGAGCGGTTTGGTCGGCTGTTCTTCATAAGAAAAATAGATTTGATCGTCTGATGTTGGGATAATCTGAATTGTTCCCGGACGCTTAAGCATTTCAAAAGTAGCCGTCGTTCCGTCATACAGCTTTTGTTCCCATTGGTGGACAGAAAAAATTTTCCCTTGAAATACTTTTTTGGCTTGTGGTGGAAGTTTCATAGTTATTTTTTTGTTTTTTTCTTTGTTAGATATTCTCTAAGATAGTTTTTTTCTTCAGGAAGCGCAAGCGGTTTATAAAATTGATAGTAGTCTATCCCAAACCACGCTTGAGGGAATTCTCCAATTAATATATATTCACGATTCTTGTAAAAGGGGATATTATTTTTTGATGTCCATAATAGGGTTGCATGACCGCCGTCTTTAACAACTTGCTTCTCCCATAAGGACAAGAGCGAGCTTGCGACGCCATGTTTTTGAAAGGAAGGATCGACTGCCAACCAACTTGCAAAGCAAATTCCACCGTAGGTTTTGTCTACTAAAAGAATGCCTATTACGGTATCATTCTTGAACGCTAAGTAAAGAGATTTCTTTTTTTTAGTTAACCCTTTTCTAATGACACTTTTTTTAAATTCTTCTTGAAGATAAAATTGCTGTGTTGCTAATGTAAACTGAGGGAATAAATTGTTAATGCATTTTTTAAAAAAAGGATAAAATAAATCAAAATCATTTATAGTGGCTTCGCGGGTTTTGATATCTTTCATGAGTGGGCCAGAGAGGGATTGAACCCCTGACATGGTGTGTATAAGACACCTGTTCTACCACTGAACTACTGGCCCATTACCGTATTATATCATTTCAGGCTACCATAATTCAGTAAACATCCCTTTACAGATAAGTTCTTGCTCCCGATGAAGGCTGACATCTTCAATCCTAAGAGCAAGTGCCTGCGACAATTCATTTAGTAATTTTTTTGGATGATGTCTGCTGCATATTTTCCATTCTGCGATATGCTGAGCATATTCCGTTGCAAAAAAATCTCCAATTATTTCCAAAATGTCACTTGTTTCAAAGGGAGGAGAAATAATGGAACTATGATAATGAAATAATTTCCATTCGTGATCGGTGATCTCATAAATTCTGAAAATAATCTCGGCTTCATCAAGAAGAATTACACCATAATGTGGATTCATTCTCTCATGATAATAGAGTTAACTCTATTTTGTCAAGAACCTCTTCAATAAGCTGAAATACTTTATTTTGCTTTTTTAAGAAGTCGTTTTACCTCTGCAAGTTCTCGTTCTATAGAGAGAAGTTTGGCAGTGATTTCACTATCATAATTTTCATCCTGAGTAAAATAGGTGAGTGGATGATGTGTGGCAACAGCAATTTTACGAAGATTTTCCAAAGGAGGCTGACTTCGTGCTTTCTCATATGCTGATATTGCTTTATCTGAAACTCCGATTCTTGTTCCTAACGCATTTTGTGAAAGATGAGCATTTGATCTTGCAGAACGGATTCGTTTGGCAAGTTGAGTAAGCTCATCTTTTCTATCGACACGTTTCATAGATCCAATTATACTATAGTAGTGGTTGGCTTTGCTAAATCAAAACGTAAAATAGTTCGCATCAAAGATATGCCGTTGACGCTGCGTCCTCGAGAAAAATTATTTTCTTATGGTGCAAAAAATCTCTCAGATGCAGAACTTTTGGCAATTCTTTTGGGAACGGGTTCTGCAAAAGCAAATGCAATTACTTTGGGAGAAAAATTATTGCGGCAATTTCCTTTATCAAAATTATCAGAAGAGAATTTGCAGGAGTTTATTCGTTATCCAGGAGTGGGTATGGCAAAAGCTGCACGAATTGCTGCTGCGTTAGAACTAGGTGAACGATTGTTTGCACCAGTATCAGTTGCCAAAATTATCATCCGCAATGCAGAAGACGTTCTTTCTCAAGTACGTGATATTGCAGACAAAAGACAAGAATATCTCATTGTGTTGTATCTTAATGCCAGACATGAGCTGGTTTTAAAAGAAGTGGTAGGTATGGGAAGTTTGAATGGTTTGCAAATAACTCCGAAAGAAATTTTCAGTCATGCACTGAAGACTCCCTGTGCGTCAATTATTGTAATCCACAATCATCCCTCAAACGATCCAGCCCCATCTGATGCAGATATCCACTTTACGCGAAAGATTCATGAGGCAGGGGAGGTAATGGGAATTCCGATGACAGATCACATCATCGTCTGCAAATCAGGGTATTATTCGTTTCGGGGAGATAAAAAAGCCAAATAATTACTTGTTGGAAGAAATTAGAACCTGTTGTTTGAAGAACGATGGAAGCCTAGAGTGTGTATGGTATAATAACTCTTATGACAGATAGAGAACCGAGTTATCTCCGTGAACCGTCTGACGAGACAAAAGCACTTAGACGTTTGTTTACAACACCTGATCGTACAGGACTTGTCAAACCTGTTTCGATACAAGTTCCTGGGTTTGGTGGTGGATCGAGTAAATTAGCGATTGGAGTGGATACTCATAGAGCGAGAAGTGCTTCGGAAGGTACAGCATTCACTATATTTGCCGCATTGTTGGGCAAGCCTCTTGTTGAAGGAAACGCAAATCCAATTGTTACTTCTAGAGTATTTATTGATGAGAGAGGAAATCTACACATTATAGGAAGGGAAACCAATCCACGCCTTCCTGATGTGGTAGCTGGAGAAGTTGACCTCGATAAAGATATAGTTAGATTATCAAAGGGAAAACTGGATCCATTTGCTCACACTTTAGATGGATTAGAAAAGGTATCTGCAGAAAACGATCCATTCCAAAATTTGGAAGTTGACGGACCGGCAGATATATTGCGGGCGGCACTTATTGCTGGTATATATTTAGATCATCCAATAGCAATGCAAGATGCATTAGATAGATTTAAGATTCCAGAGAGAAGATTGTATTGACGTAGTTAGGCGTTGAGGAATAATTAGAAGTCTAAATTTTTCAGTTGCGGGGCTAGGAGTTGAACCTAGCCTGTGAGATTATGAGCCTCACGTGCACCGTACACTACCCCGCGTATAGACGATAAGTATACCATTTGCGTAGCCGTGGGTCAAATTGGTATAATCTGTACGTTACGAAACGCCAGGGTAGCTCAGTTGGTTAGAGCATGGGATTCATAAACCCAAGGTCGTGGGTTCAACTCCCACCCCTGGTACAAATAAGTTAAAAGTTTAAAGTGTCCCCAAAGGGGATCCTAGTGACAAAATTCAAAATGACGACAGAATCCATAAGTACATTTATCTTTTCGGGCTCTGAATGGGATAGCGAAGAAGGAGTAGCAAGATTTTTCTACATAATAAAACATAAAGGTGAACGATTTGAGTTTACAGAAAAATTAACGTTTCCAAAAGATCAACTCCTTAGCACTGTTCCAGAAGCGTTATTAAAAAACGTCTTTGATAATTTATTACTTGTTCTTGGAGTCAGCTATTATAAATTGTTTTGCCCAAAAGAGATCGTTTTACAAAATATTCAACTTACCAAAGATCAGGCGACATTTTGGAATACACTCTATACAAAAGGACTTGGTGAGTTCTTCTATAAAAATAAGATAGATTTCCGTGGCCTGATTACATTCCCTTTTACGGATAAAGCAAAAGTAGAACCGATTAACTTTTCCAGAAAAGAGCGATCTTTGATTGGCATTGGAGGAGGGAAGGATTCTATTGTTACCGCAGAATTGTTTAAGAAACATAAGCAACCATTTACGAATTTTGTTATGACTATGCATCCCATACAAGAAGAAGTTGTCAAATTGACTGGCGAGACTTCTTTGATTGTCAAACGCGAGCTTGATCCATTTCTTTTTGAGCTCAATAAACGAGACGATATCTATAACGGTCATGTTCCTGTCTCTTCGCACTATGCATTTATTGGACTGTTGTGTGCTGTGTTGTATGATTATCGATATGTGATTGTTTCTAATGAGCAAAGCTCGAATTATGGCAATGTAGAATACTTAGGAATGGAAATAAATCATCAATGGAGCAAGTCATTTGAATTTGAAACAATACTCCAAGAATATATACGACAGTTCATTACTCCTGATGTGACGTATTTTTCTTTACTTCGTCCACTGACTGAGCTTGGTATTACCAAACGCTTTGCTCAATATCCACAGTATTTTTCTCATTTTTCAAGTTGCAATCGCAACTTTCAGATCACAAAGAAAGGTTCTGACAAGAAGTGGTGTGGTGAATGCGCGAAGTGCGCATTTGCCTTCGTGATGCTCGCAACATTTCTTTCAAAAGAACAACTTGTCGGAATATTTGGGCAAAATCTTTTTGAAAAAGAGGAACTGATGCAGACCTATAAAGAATTACTAGGAGCAGCAGATATTAAACCATTTGATTGTGTCGGTACGCCCGAAGAAGTACAAGTTGCCTGCTATCTCTCAATGCAGCGAGAGTATCGTAATGACCCTGTAATAAAATTCTTTGAAGAAGAAGTATTACCCAAAATTAAGGATATAAAGAAACTTGAACAAGCAGCATTTGCTGTTTCGTCGGATCATCATATCCCACAAGTATTTAAGGAGGTATTATCCGATGAAAATTGAGGAACTCAGAAAACAAAAAAAGATCCTTATTATTGGCTACGGTGTTGAAGGTCAGGCCATGGAAGCATTTTTGAAAGCGCATTGTCCGAATACGGAAATTGGGATCGCCGATGCATCAGAAGGTGACACCTATTTAGAAAAACAAAAAGAATATCCTCTAGCGATTAAATCGCCAGGTGTTCCACCAGAGTTTGTCACAATTCCGTACACGACTGCGACCAATATCTTTTTTGCCAATGCCAAAGGCAAAATTATCGGCGTAACTGGGACAAAAGGGAAGAGTACAACAGCAACATTAATCTACGAAATGATAAAGAGGCAAGAAAAAGAGGTATTTTTAGGGGGCAATATCGGACAGCCTGCAATCGATTTTTTGGATACATTAACTGATCAATCCTGGACAGTTCTGGAACTATCAAGTTTTCAATTACAGGATATCAAGTACAGTCCTCATATTGCTGTGCTTTTGATGGTTACTTCAGAACATCTGGATTACCATAAAAATTTAGAGTCCTATATTGCTGCAAAAAGAAATATTTTGACGTTTCAAAAGAAAGAAGACTTTGCCATTTTTAACAGAGACTATCCGGCAAGTAATGAGTCTGATCTTTTTACTGACGCCACGGTTTTCTATGTTAGTCGAGAACGGGAGACAGATAACGCGTGTTTTGCGTTTGGTGATAAGGTTATTATTCGAAAAGGTGGTAATGATAATGAAATTATTAAAACAACGGAGATTAAACTTTCTGGCAAACATAATCTTGAAAACGTTTGCGCAGCGGTAATGGCTGCAAACCTTGCCAATGTGAGCACAAAACACATACGAGAGGCATTGTTAAATTTTACAGGATTGAGTCATCGGCTGGAATATATCGGAGAGAAATATGGCATTCGTTTCTATAATGATTCTTTGGCGACGATTCCGGATGCTACTATAGAAGCAATAGAGTCGTTTGGGGATACTGTCGAGACGCTTATTGCTGGAGGATATGATCGAGGTGTAGATTATTCAACATTTGGAGAGTATCTTGCGAAAAGTTCTATAAAAACGTTACTTCTTTTTCCCTCAACAGGGGAAAAAATTTGGCAGGCTGTTGTTGCAGCCGGAGGGGATTCTCATATAAAAAAATATGATGTCACCTCTATGCAACAAGCAGTTATTTTTGCAGCTGATGAGACATCTCCTGGAAAAATTTGTTTATTGTCACCGGCAGCGCCGAGCTTTGGGATTTTTAAAAATTATAAGGATCGAGGAGACCAGTTTAAGAAAGAGGTTTTAGGACTAGCATAGCCTCTTCGATTGTGCTATACTGACACAGATTTTATGGCTACAAATGGTAAAAAACTTCATGCTGACTCACGGAAACGAGTAGTTAAATTCAAGCAAAAATTTTCTTGGAAAAATTTATTGTTATATTTTTTTCTTATTGTTTTTGCGCTTTTTTTCTTCTCTGCTTTTACTGGTCCATATGAAAACAATCAGACAGTATCACTCTCAACAGTGATTAGTGCGGTGAAAAGTGGTCAGGTGTCACAAATTCTTGTAACGTCCAATCAATTAGTCGTCACTGAGAAAAACGGCACAAAGGTGCAAGCAGATAAAGAAAATACAACAGATGTTTATTCTCTTTTTAAAGCGGCCGGTACTTCGCTTGCAAATGTGAAGGTGACAGTGCAGGATGATTCTAATGTCTCAAATTGGATTAATATTGCCTCTGCGATACTGCCGGTGCTTTTGATGATTGTTTTTTTCTATTTTATTTTCCGTCAAGCACGAGGAACACAAGAGAGTATTTTTTCATTTGGTCAATCTCGCGCCAAGTTGTTTAATCGTGACAATCCTAAAGTTACCTTTGCCAATGTTGCAGGTGTTGATGAAGCAAAACAGGAACTATCAGAAATTGTGGATTTCTTGAAAAATCCAGTGAAATATCGCGTAATGGGAGCAAGAACTCCAAAAGGTGTTCTTATGGTCGGACCTGCTGGAACAGGGAAGACGCTTCTTGCTCGTGCAACAGCTGGAGAAGCAAACGTTTCGTTCTTTTCAATGGCAGGATCTGAATTTATGGAAATGTTGGTAGGAGTTGGTGCTTCACGTGTTCGAGATTTATTTAACACCGCGAAAAAAGCACAGCCTGCGATCATTTTTATTGACGAAGTTGATGCAATTGGACGCCAGCGAGGAGTGGGCATTATGGGGGGTCACGATGAGCGAGAACAGACCTTAAATCAAATTTTGGTAGAAATGGACGGGTTTACTCCAAATGAGAACATAGTAGTCATTGCAGCGACTAACAGACCTGATGTATTGGATCCAGCACTTGTTCGTCCAGGGCGTTTTGATCGTAGGGTCGTGCTTGATCTTCCTGACGTTGATGGACGAAAAAATATTTTGGCAATTCATGCGAAAGGAAAGCCAGTTGATCCGAAAGTGGAGTGGGAAAAGGTTGCCAAACGAACCGTCGGGTTCTCGGGTGCAGATCTTGAGAACATGCTCAATGAAGCAGCTATCGGTGCTGCACGTTTGAATAAGAAAGCAATAGACATGTCAGATATTGAAGAATCAGCAACCCGTGTCAAACTCGGACCTGAGAAAAAACGACTGCAAACAGATCAAGATCGTAAAATGACTGCGTATCATGAAGCGGGGCATGCCCTCGTTGGTTGGGAGATGCCGCATATTGATCCGATTCATCGCATTTCAATTGTTTCACGCGGCATGTCATTAGGACATACAATGACTGAACCGATTGATAGAGTACATGAGACTAAGCAAAGCCTTCTTGAGCAAATCGCTATGATGATGGGTGGACGTGCTGCTGAAGATTTGGTATTTGATGATATTACAACCGGTGCGTCAAATGACATTGAAAAAGCTTCTCAGGTTGCTCGGGCGATGGTGACTAAATTCGGCATGAGTGAGTTAGGTCCGATAAATCTTGATAATGATCGGAGCGTGTATGAACAGAGCGAAGTTTCACCTGAGATGGCAGCAAAGATTGACGCACAAGTTAAGAAAATATCAGATGAAGCTTACTCTCAAGCGACAAAGATCCTTACCAAACTTCGTTCAAAACTTGATATTATTGCCGAAGAACTTTTGAAAAAAGAGACAATTGATTCAGATGATTTTGTCCGCTTGATCGGCCCCAAAAAAGCTCTCGCTACAGTGAAAGCAAAGGCATAAGCAATTTTCAATTCGAAATTTTCAATTTTCAATCAAATCACAATGTTTTAATTTTTAAACATTAAATCGTTGAAAATTCAATGAAAATTGTAACTTGAAAATTAAAAATTTAAGCTACATATTTCCATAATAAGCCACGAGTTATGTTAAAATATATTTTATGAAGAAATTGTTAGTTTTTGACGGCAACGCAATTTTACACCGCGCCTATCATGCGTATCCGCCATTGACCAATCCACAAGGTGAACAAATCCAAGCGGTCTTTGGTTTTTTTTCAATGTTTCTGACGGTTTTTGTGGATCAGAATCCTGATTATGTTGTTGTTTGTTTTGACCGCGGCGCGCCGACTTTCAGGATGAATATGTATGCAGGATATCATGCCCAAAGGCCAAAAATGGCAGATGATTTTGTGCCTCAAGTGGTAATGGTTCATGAAATGCTTAGAAAAATGAATATGCAGATTTTTGAATTAGATGGTTATGAAGCTGATGATTTGATAGGGACGATTGCGACAGAAGCAGTAACTACGTTTAAAGAAGAAGTTGTGATTGTGACAGGTGATCGTGATTTATTGCAATTGGTGAATCCTCATGTAAAAGTCCTTATGCCAGTTCTTGGATTTACAAAAACCGCTTTGTTTGATGAAGAAAAAGTAGAGGAGAAATATGGAGTACATCCGAGACAGTTTATAGACTATAAAGCTCTTATTGGAGATGCTTCTGATGGTTATCCTGGAGTGACAGGTATTGGTCCCAAAAGTGCCGCGAAATTATTGCAAGAGTATGAAACTTTTGAAAATTTATATAAGAATATCGATTCTCTTCCTGAAAAAACGGGTCTAAAGCTCGCAACAGATGCGGAACAGGCTGCACTTGCAAAAAAGCTTGCGACAATTGTGACAGATTCACCAATTCAATTCGATCTTGCGAAATGTGCCTGTTCTGAATTTAATCTGAAAGCGCTACGGGAGGAGTTTCAAAAAGAAAATTTTAAAAGCCTGTTAACACGATTGGATACCGTTTTTGGAAAGGAAACGGATCAACTCGAACTTTTATGAACATTCCTTCACATATTACCGCTGCGATCTTTGACATGGATGGTCTGATGATTGATTCGGAACCATTCTGGGCAAAAGCTGATAAGGAGTTTTTCAAAAGACATAATAAGCCTTATGCTCCAGAAATTAATTTGCATATTATGGGGATGGGGCAGAGGGAAATTATTGAAAATTACAAAAAAGAATTTGGTTTTATCGGTGAGACACAGAATTTAATTGTAGAAAGAAAAAATATTCTTTATGAGTTTCTTCTTGTAGATATTACTCTTATGGAAGGAGTGAGAGAAATTATTGTGGCTCTTCAGAGAAAAGGACTAAAGCTAGCAATTGCAACAAGCGGTCATACAAGTGAAAAAGCAGGAGAAATTCTTGGAAAAGTTGGGTTAAAAAATTATTTCTCGATTATTGTTTCAGGAGATGACGTTTCTAGAAGTAAACCTGCGCCGGATATCTATCTGAAAACGGCAGAACAATTGCAAACTAGTCCATCGGAATGTATCGTGTTTGAAGACGCACCTAATGGCGTCCAGGCAGGAAAAACAGCGGGGATGACTGTTTATGGTATCAATAATGATGAAGAGATTTTTAATAAACTTAAAGAAACGGGTGCAGATGAAGTATTTAAAAGTTTGGCAGAAATAACAATATGAAAGTTGCAATTGTGCATGATTACATCAAAGAATATGGTGGAGCAGAACGTGTTTTGGAAGCTCTCCATGATATCTATCCTGATACAACGGTATTTACTTCGGTTTATTTACCAAAATTTCTCGGACCACATCGTGATAGGTTTAAGAATTGGAAAATTAAAACTTCGTGGTTTCAGTATGTGCCGTTTAATCACAAACTTATCAGTCCCTTTCGATTGGTAAGTGCTGGAGCTTTCCGGCAATTTGATTTTTCAGAATTTGATGTTGTTATTGTTTCTGCAACAGGTGCATATTTCCCAAACGCAATTGATAAAAAAAATGCAGTGCAAATTTGTTATTGCCACACGCCGCCGAGATATTTATATGGATATGCTACTGCTAGAGAATGGAAGAAGAATAAAGCGTTTGCAATCCTCGCTGCCATTGCTAATCATTTTCTTCGCATGACTGATTTTAATGTTTCAAAAAATGTGGATTACTATGTGGCTAATTCTCAGGAGGTGTCAGGGCGAATTAAAAAGTTTTATAGAAGAGAGTCGACGGTTATTTATCCACCTGTTTCGATTCAAGGAATAGGGAGCAGGGAACAGGGAAAAGAAAGAGGATATTTTTTGGCTGGGGGGCGTTTGGCTCGATCCAAGCATGTGGATATCATTGTAGAGGCATGTAGTGAATTAGGAGTGCCCCTGAAAGTATTTGGTAAGTCATTTGCTGGATATGGGGAAGAATTGCAAAAAATAGCAGGTAAAACAGTTGAATTTTTGGGAGAAGTGAATGATGAAGAAAAAAAGAAACTTATGTCAGGCTCAAGTGCATTTCTTTTTGCGTCAGAAGATGAGGATTTCGGCATTATTCCTGTTGAGGCAATGGGAGCTGGTCTTCCGGTTATTGCATATAAGTCAGGTGGAGTAAAGGAGACAGTAATTGATGGGAAAACAGGATTATTTTTCACCGAATTAACATCATCATCTCTGGCATCCGCGATCAAAAAATTTGAAAAAATGAAATTTGACCCAAAAGCATGCAGAAAACAAGCAGAAAATTTTTCAACAGAACGATTTGTTAAAGAAATAAAAGCGTTTGTTTCTAGCAAAATAAAGGCATGAAATCACGGGTTGTTGTCACTACACTTATTGAAAAAAATGGCAAAATTTTACTTGGACAAAAACCAAAAGATGTTGGTCCCTATCCCAACACATGGCATTTACCTGGCGGAGGAGTGAATCTTGAAAATGAATCGCTTGAAGATGCTGTTCGGCGAGAAGTAAAAGAGGAGACTGGTTTGGAAATCACAAAAATGGAGCGGGTGAGTTTTGATGAAGATTACGAGCCCGATAAAAGAGGGGATATGACGCATTATTTGTTTCTCGTTTATAAAGTAACCCCAAAGAGTATGAATGCAAAAGCAGCAGATGATATTGTGGAGTTGAAGTGGTTTGCCAAGTCAGAGTTGAAAAAACTTCCATTGACAAGACCTTCAGTTAAATTTTTTAAAGAAATCGGGTGGGAATAAAATTTGACTTTAATTTTTTAGTGATATTTATCACGGAGTTATTTTATTAAGACTGATTTAAAAGATGAACAAGTCTACCAAATTCTCTTACTTCTGCTTTATTCATACCGAAATATGGCTGTTGTAACCAAGTTGCTGTTTCAGTCCAGAATGGTCGTTCTGAGTGAGGTTGCTTTCGTACCTTTTGTACTCTAGTGACAACATCAGTAGTGCTTTCCCCAAGTGCTTGAGACATACTTGTGAGAACTGTTGGTGGTTCCAACTCTCTACCAGTGTCACGGAAAATTTGTGCAAAGATACGCGTTTCAGTATCAGTTACGGCTTCAGAAACATCTATTGGGGTCATACGCACTATTTTTCCTGTAGTGTCACGTTTAGGATAGAAGGAGCCCCATCCTACGTCGCCGATATTCTCTGTCTTAAAAAATGGAGCAATTGGAGTCATACTTCCATAGTTTTTCCAATAGTCTTTATCTTCTTTCTTTGCCGCTAATTGTTTCCCAAGGCCTTCTCCTAAAAATAAAACTGCATTTTCTATAGGTGTACCGACAAGTCCTGCCATAAATTGGCTTGCAATACCGAATGGAAGATTAGAAATAATTTGTGGCTTACCACCTAATTTTTCTATTGTAGCTGGATCATCTAAATTGATAAAACGTTGCCATTCCAAAGCATTTGCATTAATGAAGCCTATTTTTCCTTTTCCTGCATTGGCAGCTTGGCTATTGGCAGCTATCTCTGAGAGTACCCGATTAAAACGTCGATCTGCTTCTATTCCAATAAGTTTTCCTGCCGGTTCTGCTAACCATTCAGTTAAGCCCCCAAAACCTGGCCCAACTTCAAAAACAGTACGGCCAGGTATTACATGCTTTTGAAAAGTACCCATAACATCTCTATTAGTGAGATGATTCTGTCCTAAACCGTTGCCTTTATCAGGTTCAGCAAGGGAATGAACAGTCTGTGATAAAAAGCCTGCTTGCGCAGCCCGTTTGATTATATCATTTAATGGATTTCTCATTCCAAAGTGTAAATCTTTTTGATGTTCAGACATATAAACAGATATTTTACTACATTTTCATGCGCGACTCAATACTATAAGATTTTTCATTGAGAATAAGCTTGGTTTCTGAGATAATTAAGAACCTATAGTTGAGTTCCTTACACAATTATGATAACATAAGATATGAGTCTTACAAATCCTAGTGCGACATTGCCCACAAAATTTGGTGATTTTATTATCATCGTCTGGCCTGCAGAAGATGGAAAAGATTCTGTTGCCATTGTAACCCCTCAGCTTGATGTTTCAAAACCTGTTCTGGTACGTGTTCATAGTGAATGTATCACAGGAGATGTATTCGGAAGTTTACGATGCGACTGTGGCCAACAAAAACAGAATGCTTTAGTTAAAATAGCAAAATCAAAAAATGGTGTTTTTATCTATCTTAAACAAGAGGGAAGAGGCATTGGACTTAGTGAGAAAATTAGAGCGTATGCATTACAAGAACAAGGGTATGATACTCATGAGGCAAATATCCTTTTAGGTCATGATCCGGATCCTCGAGAATATTCCATGGTAAAAACAATTCTTGATCAACTGAAAGTAAAAAATATAAAACTCATTACCAATAATCCATCCAAAGAAAATTCTCTCAGAGAATTTGGATACAATATCATAGAACGGATTCCTTTAAAAATAAAAAGTAATAAATACAATAAAAAATATCTTGAAACAAAAAAGATCAAGTTTAAGCATTTTAATGATGACAGTAATAAATATTATTTTGGAATAAGTGGTGTTAAAGACTCTGCAGAGATTGAAAAAATTGCCGCACATATCAAAACGCATAATCTTGATCCATTTTTAAGAATAGGGATAGGATTTTATGCAGATAAAAATACATTGGCAGATGAAGAACAGAAAAAAAGGCTAAAAGATTTGTTGAAATTAACGATGAAATATCATCCGCCATTAACTCCAATATTGCATTATAGCTTTAAAAATTCGAATCCAAAAGATTACAAGAATGAGATCCTTCAGATAAAAAGCGAACTAGCCTTTTTTAAAAAAATACAATTAAATGATTTGCAAAAAGATCATCTTGAAATACTTATGTTAGCTTCTCGGCATTTTGTTGTACATTTTCCAATAAGTGATGAATATCTCCATTTGGCTAGTGATCCCAAATATAGCAGACTTGTCCGAGCAAGAAAAATTTTTACCATTCTTGATAATAGTGGCGGAAGAGGAATTCAAGAAAATATTGGTTCTTTTGAGAAAAAAATCACTTTATGTCTAAATAATGGAATAAATGATATTGGAATAGCTGGTGGATTTGGACCTGATAATTTAGAAACATTCCATCATTTAAAGAATTATTTTAAAATTAACTTTTCAATTGATGCAGAAACAAGATTATGCACAAATGGGAAATTAGATAGCAAATTAGTAAATTCCTACCTTGATAATTTAATCCATCCAATTATTACTTCTTAATGTCATTATCAATAGCAGGTAAAGTCATCCACATATGTTCGAAAAGCTTTTTTGAAATATCAAAATAATCTTTATTGTGAAAAATGACTCCTGTGGTTGATTCTCGTAAATTAATTATAGCGACATTTCCTTCATAGAGGAGAATATCAGACGCATTGATTTTTATGTCGTTAGGCAAGAACTTAAAGTTATATCTTTTATTTTGAGAAAGAATTTTAACTAGCTTTCGAGAAGCAGGTGAGTCTTCTATAAATTCATAAAGTTTAAGTTCTTTATTTTTTTCAAAGGCTTTATCGAAAGAAAATACATTCTCTGGGAAAAAATTTACAACATCTCCAATATTTACATAAGAGCGAAGTTCTTTAGTTTGTAGAGCTTCCTCATAGATCTTTTTTACTCCATTTATTCCTTTATAGTATCTTATTTCAGCAGTACTTGCATCATTTGTTTGCGGAAGATTTGTTGTAAGAATTTTTAAAATATCGGGGAAATTTTTTTCTACTTCTTTTGCATTGGTAATTTTTTCTTCTACAAGCGATCGTAAATTTTCTGGCTCACTCGCTGCGACTAGTTTTTTTGACCCTCGTACCAGTTTCATAATGAGGCCTTTTTCAACGAGTTGGTCAATATAAAAATAAGCAGTTGTGCGTTTGATCTCAATTGTTTGTGCCAAATCCCTGACGCTTGCAGGGCCTGTTTGCAGAAGCGTCAAATATAGTTTGGCTTCAATATCTGATAGATCTAGTTGTTTGAGATAGTCAACAATATCATTCATTAAGGTATTATAACATATTTTTATGCTTGTTCAGGGGAATTGGATTACAGAGAGAATATGGCAATATTCTTGGAAAATTTTATTTTCTAATTCATTTTTTCCAGCCTATTAACTGATAATTCTTTTATTTTCGGTAAAATGATTCCTACCAATATTAACGTTCCCCCAACAAATATGATAGGGGTAATAATTTCGCCATAAAAAATAAATGCCAATAGTATGGCAAAGAGAACCTCTGCAAGCATAACTAAACTTCCAATTTGTGCATCTAGGCGGCGAAAACCGTAAATGATAAGTAAACCGGTTGCAACAAACAGACTGCCAAATAATGCATTCAATTCCCACGCAGTTGTTAAAGACGGGATGGTCCACTGTTCCCGAAGAAGTAGTGATACTAAGAGAGCGAAGACACCACCGATAATATTATCTAAGAAGCTTAATTGTACCGATGAGTACGTATGAGAGATTTTTTTTGGAAGAATATCCCAAAGCGCCGTAGCTATTCCACTTATAAGTGCAAAACCAATATAAATGGCTTTTGTAGCATCAAGAGAAAATAGATAAATAAAGTAGAGCCCTACAAGAGAAAAGAGTAAAGCTATTATTTTTATAAGAGTTAGTTTCTCTTTAAAAAGAATACTTCCTAATGAATATCCACCCAGTGTGGCTCCTGCATACAAAATAAAATAAGCAGTATTGATGGGAAGATAATTTACCGCTACAAAAAAAGCAATAACAGACATAACACTGCAAATACCGCGAAGAGCAATGATGCCCAAATCTTTTTTATTTATCTTCTTCCATGCACGCATATATAGCAAAAGAAAACTAAGAAGAAGAGCGGCAAATAGAGCTCTCAAGCCACTCGTATAATATAAAGGGAGTTGATTTACTCCAATTCCGCGAGAAAGGATTCCGAAAAATCCATAGATGAAAGAGGCACACAAGAGACTAATAATACCGCTAATATCGATTTTTTTACTGTTCATATGGCTATAGTGGATAGCAAGAATTTCCATCTATCACCAGACATCGTTTATAGTACTACTTTCTTTCAGAAAGTACTTCCCAAACAAAGTCAAAAAGTTCTTTTAAATTATTATAAAAATCCTTGCTGTGTAACACGATGCTTGTATTGTTTCCTCTATAGTTAATAATAGCAACTCGGTCATCATAAATAAGTATGTCTTCTGAGCTTAGCTTCAAATGCTTTGGCATATACATGTAAAGATATCGATCGGTACTTGCTGTTATTTCTTCTGCAGGCTCGAGTGTTGAATCAGAATCGTAGATAATTTCCCACATCTTAAGTTTTTTATTTTTTTTAAATGCATTTATGAAGAACTCATTATTGTTAGGGAAAAGTTGCTCCTTTTTTTGATATACTCTCGCATAGGATCTGACTTCATTTGCCTTTAGCGCCTCTGCATATATTTTTTGCGCATTTAGAGCTCCTTTATAAGATCTAATTTCAACTTCTTTTGTCTCATTTTTTTCTGGAGAAATTTTTGAGAGTTTTTGTAAAATATCAGGCAAATCTTGTTGAATCGATTTTGCAAATGTCAGTTTTTCTTCTACGAGATGTTGTAGATTTTCAGGTTCATTGGCGGCGACGAGTTTTTTTGACCCTTTGACTAACTTTATAAGAAGTCCTTTATCAACAAGTTGGTCGATATAAAAATAAGCAGTAGTTCTCTTGATATCAATAGTCGCAGCGAGATCTCGGACGCTTGCAGGCCCTGTTTGGAGAAGGGTGAGGTAGAGCTTTGCCTCAATATCGGACAGGTCTAATTGTTTCAGATAATCAACAATTTTTTCCATATTTTGATTGCCCATTATAGTATAAGCACATATCAAAAGATCTTATTTACGATACTATATCACAAAAGTTGTCGAATTGCGACAACTATCTTGACAATTGCGGGAAAATTGTATAAACTCATTATGGATTTTGTTTTAGAGCTCACTAGTACAAAAACCACGCCATGTTGACATTCTAGCCCCGAATTGAATCGGGGTTAGGGTGTCAAATTATCGTATAATTGAGGGAAATTGTACGAAGAGAAAAATTGTGTTACTATGGTGTAAGTAATACGTAAGAATTATGGGAAACAGTCAGGGCAGAAAGCGCATTATTATTTCCGTTGGGGGATCCCTCATTGTCCCCAATGGAGGGATTGCTATTGAGTTTCTCAAGAAGCTCAATGAATTTATTCGTGAAGAACTGGCGAAAGACAATAAACGCCAGTTTTTTTTGGTTATAGGAGGCGGCGCGACTGCTAGACACTATATTGAAGCGGGTCATGAGGCTGTAGGCCATGACTTGACCCATGATGATATGGATTGGCTCGGCGTCCATAGCACAACCCTCAATGCTCACCTCGTCCGCACTATCTTCCGAGACATCGCTCACCCTAAAGTTATCAGACATTATGACATCATTCGAAAAGTTTATGAGCCCGTTGTCGTTGCTTCTGGCTGGAAGCCAGGTTGGTCTACTGATTATTGTGCTGTACTTCTTTGCGAAGATTATGGTGTAAAAACAGTCCTCAATATCAGCAATATCGAACAAGTCTACGATAAAAACCCTAAAGAATTTCCCGACGCCAAACCACTTAGTAGACTATCATGGGAAGAAATGCGTACCATAGTAGGAGATACATGGAAACCCGGACTCAATGCGCCTTTTGATCCTATGGCTGCAAAAAAAGCTCAAGAATTAGGAGTAAAAGTTGTAGTAATGGGAGGAGCGGATTTGGTAAATGTTGATAATTACCTCGAAGGAAGACCGTTCAGAGGAACGGTGATTGAGTAATTTTCAATTTCCAGTTTTCAATTTCTCCCAAAGGGATCCAATCGGATAAATTAAAAATTGGGAATTACATGTATTTAAAATCTCTTTCTCTTCAAAACTTCAGAAGCTACAATAAATCAAATTTCTCTTTTGATCCATATCGTACTATCATTGTTGGCCCTAATGCCACGGGGAAAACCAATCTTGTTGAAGCAATAAGCTTTTTATCCACAGGGAAGAGTTTTCGTACAAGTAAAGAAAAACAGGTTATTGCATTTGGCGAAACGATTTCACGAGTAAAAGGAGAGTTTACTTCGGATAGTGAAAAAGAAGAAATTGAGATTGTTATCGTTGAAAGCTCAACGGGTATGCTCCAAAAACGGTATCTTATTAATGGCGTTTCAAAACGGCGTTCAAGTCTTTCTGGCCAACTCCCAACAGTTCTTTTTACGCCACTTGATCTTGTTATTGTATCTGGACAGCCAGGGGATAAAAGAAGATTTCTTGATGATGTCTTGGAGCAGACAGATCAAGAGTATGCTTCTGCAGTGGTAACCTATGCGAAAGCCCTCCGTCAACGGAATGCTCTTCTGGAATTTGTGCAAAACAGCGGCAAACGTGATGAAGAACGATTTGCCTATTGGGATAATTTACTTATTTTCAATGGAAATATTATTACGCAAAAACGTGAAGCATTTATCGCATATCTTAATCAGCAGACTAAGAAGTTATTTTCTTTCATGCTTTTTTACGATAAAAGTTTGATGTCACGTGAGAGGCTTTTGCAATACAAAGACGCAGAAGTCGGTGCAGGAATGACGTTGGTTGGACCGCAGCGTGATGATGTTATTATCCAATCATGGCATCCTGTTTCAAAAGAGCTTGAAGATGTGAGATATTTTTGTTCAAGAGGGCAGCAACGGCTTGTTACATTAGAATTAAAAAAAATGCAGATTGAATACCTTAAAGAACAGTTAGACGTCCAGCCTCTTCTTGTTTTGGATGATATTTTTTCTGAATTAGATAGTGAACATATCAAACTTGTCTTGGGGATGACACATGATTTTCAGACAATAATCACAACGACGCATAAGGAGTTTGTAGGTGATATTGGAGAGAAAAGTACTGTGATAGAATTAGGAAGATAACTAGATTAAAGAAATAGGATTAAGGATTAAAGAATTCTTTAATCTTCAATCATTAATCTTTAATCTTCATTTTATGCTGCAATTTAACATTGACGATTTGGAAAAACTTTATATCCCACCTTCCGGTTCTCATAAAGGGCAAAACGGCAAATTGATGGTTATTGGAGGCTCGCAGTTATTTCATGCTGCATCTCTGTGGGCACTGACTATTGCGAGTAAGGTTGTGGATATGGTGTTTTATTCGTCTGTTGTTGAAAATAATCAGATTGTCCACGATCTAAAAAAAGAATTTCGTAACGGCATTATCGTAGCGCGGACTGAAATTGAAAATTATATTGAAGAAGCTGATGCAATATTGATTGGTCCGGGAATGGTAAGGACTGAGTTAGGGAATAGGGAACAGGGAATAGGGAACAGTTTGAAGGAAATAGATAAGTTGGAAGATGAAGGGCTACAGAGTTATTATTTGACGAAATATTTGCTTGAAAAGTATCCCAAGAAAAAATGGGTGATTGATGCGGGAGCTCTTCAGATGATGGAACCTGAGTGGCTACTGCAACTGAATGGTAATGTGATTATTACACCTCATCCAGTGGAGTTTGGAAGAGTAAGATTAAAGATTAAGGATTTACGATTAAAGAAGGAAATGGAGAATGAGGGATTAGAAAAGCAAGTGGAGTTATTTTCGAAAGAATTTAATTGTGTTGTTTTATTAAAAGGCGAGCATGATACTATTTGTGGACCCTTCGATGAAATTCGATGTTATCGAATTTCAGGTGGTAATGCTGGTATGACAAAAGGTGGTACAGGTGATGTCCTTGCAGGATTGGTTGCAGCATTAGCCTGTAATAATGATATGTTTTTAGCAGCAACGGCAGGGTCTTATTTTAATAAGAAAGCGGGAGAAGCATTATTTAAGAAAGTTGGATATTATTTCAATGCATCGGATTTAGCTTCGGAAATACCTATAGCAATGAGAGAACTATTGGGATAATTTGCCTTTTTTCGGGAAATATACGATAATAATTAAGGTCCTCAAGCGCCTACCTATGTACCAACCAAAATACAATATTAACAATACGATTCTTAGAAATATCGGTGTCGTTGAAGCAGCCAGAGAAGTCATTGATCATGCACCACTTTTGCCATATTACGAAAAAGAATTTCAGAAAGATGCAATGGTGAGAAGCGTACATCATGGGACACATATTGAGGGAAATGAATTGAATCTTGATCAGGCAGAAAAAGTGATTGAGGGTCAAGAGATCATTGCTCGTCAACGAGATATTCAGGAAGTAATCAATTATCGAAAAGTGATGGAGTTTATTGAAGTAGGAAGTCAGAAGGGAGAAGTGAGAATTGACGAAGAGTTTATTAAGAAACTTCACCGGATGACGGTTGAGAAAATTCTTGTTCCGGAAAAATGTGGAGAATTTAGGGCAACGCAAGTAGTTATTAAGAATAGTTTAACCGGAGAAGTGACGTTCCGGCCGCCAGCAGCCATTGCCGTACCGGTACAAATACAAGAATTTGTTGATTTTATTAATACGACAACTTCTGATGACATCCATCCGGTTCTCAAAAGCGGTGCTGTGCATTATGAGTTGGTGCGGATTCATCCATTTGTTGATGGCAACGGTCGTGTTTCTCGTGCGCTTTCAACGTTCATTCTTTTTCAGGAAGGTTATGATATTAGAAAGTTTTTTTCGCTTGAGGAATATTTTGATAATGATGCTGCAGAGTATTATCGGGCATTACAAAGTGTTGGGAAAAATGACGGAGATTTGACAGAGTGGCTGGTATATTTTACGCAGGGGCTTGCAATTGAGTTGTCAAAAATAAAAGATAAGATTGAGAAAATTTCTGTTGATGTAAAAATAAAAGAACGGCAGGGTGGTGCGCCTATTTTGCTTTCTGATAGACAGTTAAAAATTATTGAATATATTCAAAAAACTGGTTATTTGCAAAACAGCGGCTTTAAACAACTTTTCCCGATGGTTTCTGAGGATACTGTTTTGAATGAGTTGAAATATTTATTAAAAAATGGATTAATTAAAAAGGTCGGCAGTACGAAAGCTGCGAGATATGTGAGGGTTTGATTTACTATTTTGATAGAATTTCTTGAAATGGGACGTGAGATATCCTTGATCTTGAATTTTTGATGTTTTGATTCTTTGAAATCAAAAGGTCAAATTATCAAGATATCAAGTTCAAAAAAATCTCATTTCTCACATCAAATTATCTAATTATGACATTTGCATCTTTAGCAACATATTTTGAAAAACTTGAGAATATCTCCTCGCGTTTGGAGCTTATTCAGATTCTTTCTGATTTGTTTAAAGCCAGTAATACTCCTGAGGAAATTTCTAAGATTTGCTATCTTGTGCAGGGGAGAATCGCGCCGTTCTATGAGCCGGTTGAAATTGGCATGGCAGATAAGATGGTGACACAATCAATTGCACTTGCATATGGGATTGATAAAAAGAAGGTGTGGGAGAATTATCAAAAAGTAGGGGATATGGGAGAAGTTGCGCAGCAACTAAGTTTAAAATTTAAAGTTCAAAGTTCAAAATTATCAGTAGAAAATGTTTTTACAAGTTTGATTAAGATTGCTCATACAACGGGCGTGGGGTCAGTTGAGAAAAAGATTGGTGCTTTGTCAGAGCTGCTACAAGCAGTTGATGCGTTATCTGCAAAGTTTCTCGTTAGAATTCCTCTTGGCAAATTGCGGCTCGGTATTGGTGATCCGACAATTCTTGACGCATTATTAACGGCAAAAGTCGGTGAGAAGACGCAGCGTAAAATATTGGAAGGTGCCTATAATCGTACATCAGATCTTGGGTATATTGCCAAACATTTTTGGGTGGGTGGTCTAACCTCAGTTGAGAAATTGTCAGTTACTGTCGGTCGGCCGATTCGATCCGAACTTTGTGAGCGGCTGCCTAATCCAACAAAAGTCATTGAAAAAATGGTGGAAGTTGACGCGCAGTATAAATACGATGGGTTCCGAGTTCAAATCCACAAAGACGGCAACAATATCCGCATTTTTTCCCGCAACCTTGAAGAAACCACGCATATGTTTCCGGAGCTTATTGAAGCGACAATTAAACAAGTAAAAGCAAGAACGGCAATTCTTGATGGTGAAGCAATTGCGTATCATCCAGCATCTGAAGAATTTCTTCCGTTTCAAGAAACGACAAAAAGGCGACGTAAGCACAACATTGAAGAAACGGCAAAGGAACTTCCGCTTAAAGCGTTTATTTTTGATATCCTCTATAAGAACGACAAATCGCTTTTGGATGAGCCACTGACCGCACGGTTAAAAATACTAAAAGAAACAATAACAGAAGATGACATATTAATTACCGCAAAATCGCAGGATATTTCAGATCCGAAAAAATTGGGGCTTCTTTTGGAAGAAGCGATCAGTAAAGGTCTTGAAGGATTGGTAGTTAAGAAATTGAATTCTCCTTATGAAGCAGGTGGGCGGAATTTTAACTGGGTGAAATTAAAACGGCATTCTTCAGGCGAACTGCATGACACAATCGATTGCGTTATTTTAGGGTATATTTATGGAAAAGGAAAGCGAGCTGCGTTTGGTGCAGGAGCACTTCTTGTAGGGCTCTATGACGCGAAACGAGATGTCTTTGTAACAGTGACGAGGATTGGGACTGGTCTAACGGACGACGAATGGAGAAGTATTAAAGAAAAAACAAAAGGATTTGAAGTTGACCACAAACCAGCGCGTGTTGAATCACTTATCACCCCCAGTGTTTGGGTGAAGCCGGAATTGGTGATTGAAGTTTTGGCCGACGAGATTACTCGTAGCCCTTTACATACCGCAGGTGCTGTTATAACTGACGGTGTTAAAGAACCCGGTTATGCACTGCGTTTTCCACGACTTGTTTCTTTTCGAGATAAAGATAAAAAACCTGAGGATGCGACTACTGTTGATGAATTAATTGAAATGTTTAAAGAGCAAGGGAAGAAGAATGATTAGTGGCTGTGCTTGTTAAGTAGCTATAAAAAATATATCATAGTAGTATGGATTTCTCATCAATAGCAAACCCTCAAGGAGGACAATCTCAAAAACATCCAACTTCTATTTTGAGAAATATGCTTCATGACGGTGACGTCAAAATTTATCAGGATATAAGCGGACACGCAGAACGTATTGAGATCTATCTACCAAAGGGGAAAGTAGTTCTTATCAAAGATTATGAGGAGGTTCCCAAACTTGCTTCTTATAAAAATTTGAGTGTCTATTCTGCGCAGGATGAACCTCTTGGTTCATTTGATATTTTTCCTGTGAATAGAGATAGAGTAAACGGCGAAGTCCGATTCTTCAATGGCACATCTCAGATAGGGATGGGAGAGGGGAACGTTGGGCTTGCAATAGCAAGCCAATTGCTAAATTTTAGTTTGCCCTCCGGATCCTCGACAAGTGCATCTGTTGATTCTGACGTTATTGCTTCAATAAAAGAACTTTTATAAAAGGGACAAATTTTCCAGTATGCATTACGTTGCAGATTTACATTTACATAGTAAGTATTCTCGAGCGGTTTCACCTCAGATGACATTGTCAGTCATGGCACAGTATGCCAGGCAAAAAGGGATAGATATACTAACAGCTGCTGATTTTACTCATCCAGTATGGTTTAAAGAAATTAGTTCCCAACTTGAAGATGCAGAAGAAGGATTGTATGAGTTGAAAGTTGAGAATGGAGAGTTGAGAAATGCAAAAAAAGTTCGATTTATGCTCTCAACGGAGATTTCTAGTATTTATAAGCAAGGAGATAAGCTTCGCAGAATTCACAATTTACTTTTTGTTCCAAGTTTTGCAGTAGCAGAAAAGCTTACCAAATCATTAGTTTCTCGCGGATGCAATCTCAATGCCGATGGTCGGCCGATTGTTGGAATAACTTCGGAAGCACTCCTTGAATTATTATTATCGATTGATGATCGATCATTTCTTATTCCCTGTCATATCTGGACGCCACATTTTGGGGTGTACGGTTCGGCAAGCGGATTTGATTCGTTAGAAGAAGCATTTGGGAAGTACGCCAAATACGTTTACGGCATCGAGACGGGGCTATCCAGTGATCCTGACATGAACTGGCAGATAAAAGAGCTAATGCATCGAGCAATTTTATCATTCTCCGATGCACACAGTCCGGCCAAAATGAGTAGAGAGGCGACAGTGTTTGATTTAGAAGAACCTACCTATGAAAATATTCGGCAAGCAATTATGCATTTGAGTACTAAATCACAAACAAAAAATAAAATTGTGTATACCCTTGAATTTTATCCTGAAGAAGGAAAATATCATTTTTCTGGACATCGCAATTGTAAAGTTTCTCTTGGACCAGATGAAATACGAGAAGGGGGTGCAACATGTCCCGTATGTCATAAGCGTTTGACTGAAGGTGTTTTATACCGTGTGCAAGAATTGTCTGATCCAACACTCCTTGATCGCGTACAAACAAAAGAAAATGAATTCGGAGTTAAATGGTATGTTGATAAGATGCATATCCAGCCGCCTTATGTGAAATTGGTCCCACTTCTTGAAATTGCTGCTGAATCGCTCAGTTCGACAGTTGCCAGTCAGAAATCAAAGGATCTCTACGCAAAATTATGTAAAGAGTTGGAGTCGGAGCTGCATGTTTTATTACGAGCTCCGATTGCAGATATTGAAAAAGTTGGCGGAATGAAAGTCGTACAAGGTGTTACTAAGGTCCGTGAAGGCAATATCTCTATTGATCCGGGCTATGATGGAGAGTATGGGAAAGTTGCGATTTGGGAAGAGGGGGAAATAAAACAGATGCAAGATGTGCCACAGTTAAAGTTGGACTTTTGAAGGGTAAAGCGTTAGGGGGGAAGTTTTCATCTAATTTTTTTATCCTTCACCCTTGCCCGTTTACCCTTACTAATTTTTAACATATTTATGCTATAGTAAGGTTGATGAAATTAATTGTTGGACTTGGCAACCCGGGAGAGAAATATGAAAATACGAGGCATAATCTCGGTTTCTCGGTGGTGGATCATTTACTGAAAGAGCTTGGCACAAGTAAAGTAGATTGGGATCACTCCAGCAAGTTAAAAAGTGACATTGCCACTTTTACCATTAATGATGAAAAAGTCCTTCTTTCAAAGCCACAGACTTATATGAACGATTCTGGTACTGCAGTGCAGTTACTTGCTAATTTTTATAAGATTGAACCACAGGATGTCTGGGTTGTTTATGACGAATTAGACTTACCTATTGGTGCTATGAAAATTAGATTTGGTGGAGCTGCAGCCGGGCATCATGGGGTTGAGTCTATTATGGAGTCAATAGGCACAGATCAATTTTGGCGATTCAGATTGGGGATTGGGGAATCTCACGATAAAACACATACTGTCAGCAAACAAATAGTCCACGATGCCAAAGATTTTGTCTTGGATCAATTTCATTCAAATGAAGCAGGAAAGGCGCGTGAGATGATAAAGCGGGGAGCGGATGCAATGCGATGCGCGTTAGAAAAGGGGATGGAAACGGCAATGAATAGATTTAATACGAAGTAGGTGCTAGGGACTAGGTGATAGGTAATAGAAATATTAAATTTTGCTAGTATCTAATACCTAGCACCTATTACCTCATCTCAATGCTATGCAATCAATCAAAAGCGTTCTCATAAAATTTAATCCCACTACAGACAAATATGTCTCCCGAGAATTTCAAACCTTTGGACTCCATTTGGCTGAATCATTAAACGATTACAAACATAAAAGCTTGTATATGAAATTGGCAAAAACTATTCATCGGGCTATTCTTGAACAAGCACTCAGTTTCGCAATCGATAGCAATGCTGACAATAAAGGCGCACTGTTTATGTGGAAATTGAAAGAGTTAAGAAAGGGATTAAAGAATAAAGAGTAATGATTAACGATCTTTATTCGTTAATCATTATTCATTAATCACTAATTTTTTATGTTTCAGGCTCATATATTTATTTCAGGATCAGTTCAAGGAGTAAGTTTTCGACAATTTATCAAGAATAATGCAAAGCAAAGAGATTTGACCGGCTGGGTTCATAATACAGAAGACGGTGGAGTAGAGGCGTCTTTTTGTGGCGAAAAGGAAAAAATTGAAGAAATGATTGAACTTTGCAAAAAAGGGCCGATGCTTGCAGAAGTTAAACATCTGGGATTTGATTGGGAAGAGCCGGAATTGTTTGATGGATTTGGGATTAAAGAATAGTGATTAAAGAATACAGAATCTTTATTCATTATTCGGTATTCTTTATTCTTACTTCAAATCATTATCAATTGCTGCTTTGATTTGACTGTAAGGAACTGCTCCCACAACAGGGACGCCATTAATAAATGTCGTTGGTGTTCCGTTAACTCCTGCAGCTTGTCCATCACTAAGATCTTTTGCAACTTTTTGAGCGGTGGCTGGATCAGATAAACAGGATGAGAATTGTGACGTATCCATACCCAGATTACCAGCGATCTGTGTCAAGTTGTCATTGGTATACATTGACGTATTAGATTCATCGGGTTGATGTTGATACATATAATCATGGAATGGCCACCATTTTCCTTGATCGTTTGCACATTCACCAGCTTCAGCCGCAAGTGTTGATGCAGGTCCCAGAAATGCATAGTTACGGAAGTAGAATTTTACTTTGCCTGGGTTGACATAATCTTTTATAAGATTTGACTCAACTGTTTGGAACCATTGTTCACAGAAAGGACAACGAAGATCAGCAAATTCAATAACCGTAACTTTTGCATTTGGATCTCCTTGCGGGGGATAATTACCGACTGCCACATTGACCGGAGCGCCAGGCGCTGTTGAAACAGCAGGTGCTCCTGCAGTGCCTTGTTGGGCAGCTGCCGTTGTTGTGCCGATAGAACCGCTTGTGCCTTTGACTTGATTTTCCAGATCAGAGACTCTGTTGGTCAGCATTCCCAAGAAAAAAGCAAAGATAATGACTACAATAATAAGATATACATTAGCCGTTGTGTTTTTTAAAAACGAAAAATTGAACTTTGGCAAGTGTTTTAGTTTATCAGTAATTTTTGAAAGAGATTTTTTAAAAGAGGTTTTCTTTTTTACTGCCATACGAATAATTCAATTGTATACTACACTAAAAGAGTTATGCAAGTCCTTTTCCTGTTTTTTATAAAGATGATATAATTTACTTATTATATATGGTATCGTTTCGTCCACTTTCATCAATGGCACGGTATTTGATTGATTCTCTTGCGGAAAACCGTCCGTCGCATTCCGACGAACGGCGTATTACTGTTAATCCAATCGTCTCCAAATTTGCTTCCTGGTATGAACGGCTTCGTAACGCCATGGAATTTCGTGAAGATGAAGTAATTTTAAGAGCAACAATAGAACGTATTCTCAAGCGGAGATTACTTTTGGGCGGTAATGGTAAAACAACAGCCAAACCACTCGTGAAAGAACTTTTGTGGGCTCGTTATTTGCCAGAGAATGATATTGGTGAATCCGTTGCAAAACACATAGAGGAGATAATTGACCTTCATTTATCTCTTCGTCTACGAATCTTGTCCAAACATCGATTTCCAGAAAGCCTTATTAACGAATGGACCTATGATCTTATGTCGGCAGATATCCAATACGTGCTTAACCAAAAACATTTGAAAGAACTTATCGCTAATTTTATGTTTCATGTTCTCAAAGATGATGTATCAATTGAAGACGCAACGCCTGAGACAAAAAATGCGCAAGTCTTCATTGCTGTTCGTAAAGCATTTGCCCGTGACGATTTAGCATTCTTGCGATATCACTTGTTTTGTCAATATTTCGGTCGGTTAACTCCCAAAACCCTTGATCATACAGTAGAACACTTTCTGCAAGGATATAAGGAGATCATTCGACAAATGAACTATACCGGACGAGAGCGTGTTTATATGTATGTGAAACGGAGAACCGCTGCGTTTTTTATTTTTGAGGATATTCTCGAAATACAAAAAGAAAATATTAAGACCATTTTGGAAAATGAAGAATCATTGCGTGAGGTTGTTTTTGAAGCATGTGAGAAACGGTATAAGAGTATTAGTTCAAGAGTTCGAACGGCAATTATTCGTTCAGTTATTTTTATTTTAGTGACTAAAGTCGCATTTGCTTTTTTTGTCGAAGGCACGTACGAAAAGATTGTTTATGGACATATTATTTGGGAATCAATTATTATTAACACCAGTATTCCACCGCTCCTTATGATTATTGTCAGTCTATTTATTACAACGCCAGGACAGGACAACTCGCAAAGAATTTTTACCTATATTACGCGTTTACTTTATGACGAAGATCCTGTGCTTGGCAACAAGCTGGTTATTTCCAAACAAAATACCGAAAAAGGCTTTGTCACGGCGTTTAATATCTTATGGCTTGTTGCGTTTTGCCTTTCTTTTGGCGTAATTATTTATGTTTTGACTCAACTGCATTTCAATATTATCAGTCAAGCTATTTTTATTTTCTTCTTGGCAATTGTTTCTTTCTTGTCATACCGCATTGCTTTGATTGCCAACGTTTACCGAGTAGGCGAGAAGCAAGGATTTGGTACGTTGTTAGTTGACTTTCTTTTTATGCCAATCATTCGAGTTGGGAGAAAATTAACACAAGGGATTGCTCAAATAAATATATTCCTTATGCTGTTTGATTTCTTTATTGAGGCACCATTTAAGTTTCTTTTTGCTTTTTTTGATCAGTGGTTCTATTTCCTCCATGCTAAGACAGAAGAGCTTGAGTAGGGTTAAGGGTGAAGTTTCCATCTAATTTTCTTTACCCTTCTCCCTTAGCCTTCACTTTCCATTTGGTAAAAAGTTGACAAAAAAGTAAAAAATATGTCATTTTTAATAAGGAGGAATATGCCATGAGTGAACAAGGAGAAACGAATGCTTTAGAGGATGCTATTAATTTTACTAGAAAAGTTAAGGAATCTGCGGCTGCTAATATAAAAGGGGAGACTGTCCCTTCTAGAAGACCTTTGCAGCATGTTCGGAGAGGTTTGTTTATGATTGATGGCGTTTTTAGTTGGCCTCTCTTTGCTTTTGCAAATTCTGCTTTAAGAAGAGCTTTCCCTAAAGCTGCTAGAAGCGTTGATTCTCGACGTGCAGAACAAGATACCCGCAAAGAAGTGAATCAGTAATAGCCCTATTACTAGCATAACTTATCTTGACAGGCTCATTATAAATTGCTACTATGGTTAAACACCTATGGCAGACCAAACATTCACCGACAAAAATTTTCAACAAGACGTCCTCAAAAGCGATATGCCTGTTGTTGTGGATTTTTGGGCACCATGGTGTGGTCCATGCAAGATGGTCTCTCCAATTATTGAAGAACTTGCAAAAGAATATAACGGTAAAGTTGCGGTAGGTAAATTAAATGTTGATGATAACCCTGAAACAGCAGGACAATACAGTGTTATGAGTATCCCAACGGTTATGATTTTCAAAAACGGTAAACCTGTTCAATCCATGGTAGGTGCACAAGGCAAACAGACATATAAGACAGAAATTGAGAAAGTCCTCGCAAATTAGAATTAGATTAAAGAAGAATGATTAAAGATTAAAGAAAATAGAGAGAGTACAGTCATTATTCTTTATTCCTTAATCATACCTTTTAAAGATCTCAATACCATTATGGAAATGTACGACGTAATTATTCTTGGTTCAGGTCCCGCAGGACTTACTGCTGCTATTTATACAACTCGCGCAAGTCTTAAAACACTCGTTATCGCTGGTGAGAAGTGGGGTGGGCAATTACAGTTAACTACTGATGTTGAAAATTTCCCTGGTTTTCCTGAAGGTATTCAAGGACCTGATCTTATGAGCAATATGCGTAAGCAAGCAGAACATCATGGAGCTGAGTTTGTCGACGAAAATTTCTCAAGCGGCAATTTTTCAAAATCTCCCTTCACTGTTCAGGCCGGAGAAAAGTCATATGAGGGGAAATCGATTATTATCGCAACAGGAGCAGATACCAAATGGCTTGGCGTGCCTGGTGAAAAGGAGAAAATTGGTCGAGGCGTATCCTCATGTGCTCCTTGTGATGCTGCATTTTTCAAAGAAAAAAATGTTATCGTCGTTGGCGGAGGGGATAGTGCCATGGAAGAAGCACTTGTCTTAACCCGTTTTGCCAAACATGTAACTATTATTTATAGAGGCGACACTCTTAGAGCAAGTGAAATTATGCAAAAAAGAGCCTTTGAAAATGAAAAAATTAGTTTTGTTTTTAATACTGAGATAGCAGAAGTTAAAGGCGAGATGAAAGTCGAAAAGGTTACATTAAAGACCAATTGTACTGATGGATCCATTATTGTTAAACCTGGTGAGCATATGGGAACAACAACTGTGGATAAAATTGGTGGTACGGAAATAAAAAAGGAAGATAACAATCTTTTGTGGGAAATGCCGATTGATGGCATTTTTGTCGCAATAGGGCATATCCCCAATAGTAAAGTATTTCCAGGAATTGATGTTGATGAAAAAGGATTTATTATTGTACATGAACATACAAGGACCAACAAAGAAGGTGTTTTTGTCGCTGGTGATGTTCACGATAGGCAATATATGCAGGCAGTAACTGCAGCAGGATTTGGTTGCGCAGCTGCTCTTGAAGCCGAGCGTTGGCTTGAAGTACAAAAATAATTTTATCCCGATAAAATAAATAGCCTGTAGCAGTTTTGTCAAACCTATTGACACCCCTCTGAGGCTATGGTAATATAGCTGATACGAACAAAGAAATTTCGTTTATGTTGATCCAAAAAGTTATCCTATTCTACCTAAATTGACGGAGTAACGTGTCTTCATAACTTACGCAATTTCTTTTTGTTCCCAAAAAATTTCGCTCTTTTAATTTTATTATATTAGTTACAGGCCAAGCTAGCTATATCAGAAGAGTCGTTAGGTTTTAAGTGTGCAAGCTAAAAGCTAATGGCAGATAACTAAATTGGGCCGGTAGCTTAGTTGGTAGAGCGCGTCTTTTGCACAGACGAGGTCGAGAGTTCGAATCTCTTCCGGTCCACACTTCGGCAAGCTCAGTGTAAGTCACTGAGATTGACGATGAGGATGAAGAGATGAGAAGCGCCGCTTCGAAAGAAGCTAGTCCCCTTGGGGGAAATCTCTTCCGGTCCACCAATGCAAGGGGAAAGGGAATAGTTACCTGATCCCAAAATATGCTTCATTCTCTGGGGCAAACCCTCTAGTAAGAGAGGGTTTACCTTAGAGACATGATGAAGTTACGGCTGAACTTTCTGTTTGTCCAAAGGACACAACAAATTCAGTTGAGCTAATAGTTCTTTAAAAAGTGAAGAGAATATCCCGCGTAATGTTTAACCCCCTCGGGGGGAATCCATGGCATTATACGGGATACTTATGTCTTAAAAAATTTATTACTAATGCCAACAATGGATGCCTAGGAGATTTTGACCGAGGAAGGACGCATACGGCGGCGATACTCGTCGGGGAGGTGCCATAAACCTTTGATCCGGCGGTTTCCGAATGGGGAAACCTCTTCAGTTTTACTGAAGGGCCACATATGAAGTTAATTCCGTAAGGAGTTATATTAGTGTGTGGCTGGGTACGGCGTGAACTGAAACATCTTAGTAACGCCAGGAATATAAATCATATGAGATTCCGTCAGTAGCGGTGAGCGAAAGCGGAACAGCCTAAACCCTGATTTATCAGGGGGTTGCAGGGCAGACGATATTCGATGTGTTGAAGATAGCAGAAAGATCCGGAATGGTCTTCCAAAGAGAGTGAAAGACTCGTATGCGAAATCTGAGACACCGATAGTTTGTTCCTAAGTACCATGAAGCACGATAAACTTTGTGGGAATCTGGGTCGACCACGATCCAAGGCTAAATATCAGAATCTACCGATAGTGAACTAGTACCGTGAGGGAAAGGTGAAAAGCATCCCGGAAGGGAGATGAAACAGAACTGAAATTGTTGGCTAACAAGCAGACAGAGCTCCAATTTATTGGGGTAATGTTGTGCCTATTGAAGAATGAGCCGGTGAGTTTTTGATTGCCGCATAGTTTAACCAACTTCGTTGGGAAGACACAGTGAAAGCGAGCCCTAACTGGGCTAACACAGTAGCAATCAATAAACCCGAAACCGGGTGAGCTAACCTTGAGCAGGTTGAGTCCCGCAGAAATGCGGGAGGAGGACCGCACTCGTATCCGTAGCAATGGGTTGAGATGACTTGAGGTTAGGGGCAATATGCCAAACGAACCCGGAGATAGCTGGTTCTCCCCGAAATATATTAAGGTATAGCGCTGGTTAATTGCGACAGGGGGTAGAGCACTGACTGGATCGTGGGGGAGCAATCTCTCGCATCCAAACAAACTCCGAATACCTGTACGTTTATTCCAGTAGTCAGACTTGTCGGGCTAAGCTGATGAGTCGAAAGGGAAACAGCCCAGATTCCCAATTAAGGTCTCTAAATA
>Ga0265338_10000905_pt1 | contig 49902 bp, 47 predicted proteins | sample 42126metaG_FD_193579 | JGI IMG/M metagenome (GOLD analysis project Ga0265338, IMG submission 193579) | Rhizosphere microbial communities from Carex aquatilis grown in University of Washington, Seatle, WA, United States - 4-21-26 metaG | ecosystem: Host-associated > Plants > Roots > Rhizosphere...
CGATGTCGGCTCATCTCATCCTGGGGGCGAAGCGGTTCCCAAGGGTCCGGCTGTTCGCCGGTTAAAGAGGTACGTGAGCTGGGTTCAGAACGTCGTGAGACAGTTCGGTTTATATCCGCTGTGGACGCAAGGAAATTTGAGAGGATCTACCCCTAGTACGAGAGGACCGGGGCGGACGCACCGCTGGTGTATCAGTTGTTCTACCAAGGGCATTGCTGAGTAGCTATCGTGCGGAATAGATAAGCGCTGAAAGCATATTAAGCGCGAAACTAGCCTCAAGATTAGATTTCCCTATGATCCCCCAGAAAGACTATCTGGTTGATAGGCGCAAGATGTAAGTGCAGTAATGCATGTAGTCGAAGCGTACTAATAGGGACATTGACTTTTTACGTTCTCTAGTCCGTTCACCCCCGTTGGTGGATAGGCTAGAGGAGTACATTGACTAGTTATTGGTGCTTATCAGCACTCAATAGTGATGTTTGTCACAATTGCTTTACATCTAACATGTTTCGGCGCATATTTGCTTTTGCAAATAAAAATAAAGGATCTATCATGAGCCCTTAGCCGAAAATTAATAATGTTGACTAACGAATATATTCATACGCACCAAACGTATGGACATCGATAGCTATGCAGAGAGGCTAATGGCCTGTCTGAAGCAATTCGGTGCCCATAGCGAGAGGGAAACACCTGTTCCCATGCCGAACACAGCAGTTAAGCCTCTCAGCGGTTACAATACTTGGGGTCCACCCCTGGGAAAATAGCACGGTGCCGTATTATAAAAAGGACTTCCGAGTAGGAAGTCCTTTTTCTTTTAGCTATTCATCTTTGCGAGAAGCTTATTTACGGTTTTCCATGTACGCGTTGTAATATCTTTTCCAAATTGTTTCTCGAGCCATCCCATCATGTTCGGTGTTTGCTCGGTAGTCTGGTCGAGGGTGGCAGTAATAGCGCGACCAAAGACCCCAAGTACCTCAAACTTCTTTCCATGGGGTATATAGGGCAATGTTGGCATATTCTTTGGTACGTTTTTAAGGAACGTTACCGTGATGTAGTGTTGGGCGCTTTGCTCAATTCCTGGGAATGGGTCGGCGTCTATGAGGGCCTGGAGCTCATCTTCTGAGCGTATAAACACCGAACGTTCAAATCCAAGAAGGCGAGGCAGGGCCTCTTCGGCCATCCTCTCAAGCTTTTCTGGGCTAGTCTGGTTGGATTCGAATACGATGTTACCGCTGGTTATTACTGAATGGACGTTTGTAAAACCAAGACTTTCGAATGCCCACTTGAGCTTGTCGCCGTGCATATTTGGGTTACCTGGACCGATTCCACGAATCATTGCTGCGTACTTTGTCATAGGGATAGTATAGCTAAGAAGTGTTACGTAGGGAAAGTTGTTGACACAAGCACAATATAATGCTATCATAAGCATAATTCGAAAGAACAAGAGGGATCCCTGAGTCTATCAGACAAAGGGCCCTCTTTTTCGAAGTTTGAAACTTAAGGGAGGTCTAGTTTTTATGGCTGGAACCAAAGCTGGCGGCCGAGCTGCTGCTGAGACTAACAAGAAGAAGTACGGTGCTGACTTTTACGCCAAGATTGGTGCAAAGGGTGGTAAGAACGGTAAGACCGGCGGCTTTGCTGCTGGTGAAGCTGGCCGTGAGCGCGCACGCGTCTACGGTCGCGTTGGTGGTCGCATTAGCCGACGTACTAAGAAGGCTGAGTAAATCTCAGATTACTTCTTAAAAAAGAGCCTCAATGCGAGGCTCTTTTTGTATACATTTTAAACATTCTCAATCTTTTGCAGCCGATACGGACGGCAGAACCGATTACGCGTTACTGTCCATTGAGTATGACAATTAATGCAATTGTATTGCTTTGGCGAAGTTTGTAGTGATCGAGCAAAGCATGTCGGGCACGTGGCGCGCAAGTGAAGCCAGTCCCTGTATGTATCGAGACAATCTTGGATATAGTCATCGCTAATCTGTATATTATATTTTTCGGCAAGTTCACTACATTTTTCCCATGCTTCAACCTCAAGCTGGAGTAGCTCAATATCGTAGCGATAGTTCGAGTGATTGAGCAGGGCATGACCGAGCTCATGCAGCAATGCCCAAGTATTCTTTACTTCCTCGAGTTCTGTTGCGGCCGACTTGAAATATACTACCTTTTTGCCGGAATGCCATGAGAATTGAGTTGTTTCGACGAAAGACAGTTCGGGATAATCATTGCGAATAAGGTTGAGCAGATTTGCGAGGCTAGGGACTCGCAGCGTCTGCTCAGGCATATACACTCCGAGCCAGGTCGTAGCAGCCGTACACAACAGCTTCTTCTGGCCTTCCAGCTTTAACGATTGGTGGAATGGATACCATGGGTGTGGCGTACTTCTGGAGCTCATCAACGAGAAGGTTGTGATACTTTTCAAGATAATGACCTACGCCGCCGCCAAGAACAATTACCTCAGGTTGTGTGACTGCCAATAAGTCCATAAAACCAGGCACCCAGTCTTTTACGATTGCGTGCCAGATCTTTGTGTCGTTGATCTCAGATGCTTTTAGCCCATAGTGTTCAAAGATAGCTTTGCCACTTGCGAAGCTTTCCCATTTGACTAACTTATCACCGCGCTGAATCATCATTTGGCCTGGTTCAACATCGGCCATGTTTGGGTCAATACGCTGATTGATAATGAGCCCACCACCGATCCCAGTGCTGATCGTAATGTATAGCACTTTATTGTACTTATTTTTGAGCAGCATAGCCTCACTTAGCCCGGCTAAGCTGGCATCGTTTTCAAACAGAAGAGGACAATGAACGATACGCTCTATGTCTCGCTGTAGATGCTCATTGCGCCAGCCGAGGCGACCTCCAGCCTTAAAGACGCCATGCTTACGATCAATTTCTCCTGGAGCGGCTACGCAGCCAGCACGAAAGTCATTGAACGGAAAGCTATCTTGAAACGTGTGCTTGAGCTCCTTTAGAAACTCATCGTAGTTTTCCGGTGTTGGAAATTTAATGGAGCCGGCGATGACGCCATGCTGATCCAATGCCGCTATAAGTGTTTTTGTTCCCCCGATGTCGATGCCTAGATACATATAAATTAAGTTTAGCATATGTACGTCGCCGCGGCCGAGAAGGCGCGGTACTTTACCTAACGAGGGAAAACAGATATAATAAGAAGTAATCTTTTGGGCTACTCAATGTATTCGTGCCGAGGGGCACCATGCTGTATAGTCCGCGAGAAATACACTATGAAGGAGGCATGTAAGAAATGCCAAAGAACAATACAATAACAATGGACGAACTGCTTGCGAGCAGTGACGTTAAACAACTCGAAACCGGTGACGTCATAGAAGGCGCTATCGCTAGCGTGCGCAAGCACCAAGTTTGGATAGACCTTGGTCCGCGAGGAGTCGGTATCGTTATGCGCCGCGAGGTTGGACATGGTCAGAGTCTCGAAGAGGGGCAGACGGTAACGGTTAGCGTCATCGATCCAGAGATGGATGAGGGCTATGCGCTGCTTAGTATGCGTCGTGCTGCGAAAGATCGGGGCTGGGACGAAGTACAGCGCATCTTTGATGCCGGTGAAATCGTCGACATCACTCCATACGATGCAAACCGCGGTGGTCTTCTCGTCGAACTTGAGGGAATACGAGGCTTTCTGCCGGTTAGCCAGCTCGCTGCTGGTCATTACCCACGTGTAAGTGGGGCAGACAAAGACGAGATCCTCCAGAAGCTCAACCAGCTGACAGGTAAGCCGATCCGGGTGCGCGTCCTCGACGTTAGCCGTAAGGATAACAAGCTTATCTTTAGTGAAAAAGAGGCAGTTAAGGACGACATGCAAGCTCGTTTTGCTGAGCTGAAGGTCGGCGACGTCGTTGAAGGTGTCGTAACTGGTGTCATCGATTTCGGAGCTTTCGTCAATGTTGATGGTATTGAAGGTTTGATACACATCAGTGAAATCTCATGGGAACGAGTTGAGAATCCTCGCGATTACGTAAAGGTTGGTGAGACGGTCAAAGCAAAGATTATTGCAATCGACAAAGATCGTCTGTCACTCAGCCTGAAGCAGATGACCGAAGACCCATGGCTCAAAGAAGTAAAAGCATTCAGCAAGGGTGATATAGTTGAAGGTAAGATAACGCGCATTACGCCGTTTGGCGCATTCGTACAACTGTCTCCGAGTGTCGAAGCTCTTGTACACGTCAGTGAAATGGGCGATGACGATCATATTGATCCTGAGAAGATTTTCCAGCTGAATGAGAAGAAGAAGTTCAAAGTGCTCGAGATTGACACCGATGCACGGAAGATCTCTCTTAGTCTCAAGCAAAAGTAAAACATCATAATGCTGTAAACATCAGCTTTGCCGGTTAGGCAGAAGGGAGTGGACGAGATGGCAACGACAATCCAAATCGAAGATAACATTACCGTCGGTTCACTTGCGGAGGAGCTAAAGCTTCCCGTAACGCGTCTCATCGGCGAGCTGATGAAAAACGGAATTATGGCTACTATAAACGAGCGGCTTGATTTTGACACTGCTCAGATTATTGTAGGCGAACTTGGTCTAGACATTACACTCGAGCATAAAAAGGCCATAGCAGAGCCGCCAAAGCGCGAGAAGGCTGTTGCGGGCGCCAATGCCACAACAAGGCCTCCTGTTGTGGCCGTGATGGGTCACGTAGACCATGGCAAGACGAGCCTTCTCGATGCAATTCGTGGGGCTGAAGTTGCTAAGGGTGAAGCGGGCGGTATTACACAGCACATCTCTGCCTATCAAATCGATCATAACGGGCGACTTATCACATTTCTTGATACACCTGGGCATGAGGCATTTGCGGCTATTCGTGAACACGGTGCACATTTAACGGACATTGTAATTATCGTTGTCGCTGCCGACGATGGAGTAAAGCCTCAAACTATTGAAGCGATCCGTTACGCTCGAAATGCGGGTACGCGAATTGTTGTCGCGATAAACAAGGTTGATAAAGAAGGTGCGAACGAACAGCTCGTAAAACAGCAGCTCGCAGAGCAAAACCTACTGGTCGAGGAGTGGGGCGGTGATATCGTTGCTGTTCCTGTCAGCGCTAAGACTAAGATGGGCGTTTCTTCATTGCTCGACATGATCCTTCTTGTCGCCGACGTGGAAGAGCTTAAAGCTGATTCGACTGTTGCTGCACGGGGTCTGATTATTGAAGCGCATGTCGAAACTGGGCGTGGTCCGATTGCGCATGCTTTAATCGAAGAGGGGACTCTTGAACCAAGCCAATTTATTATTGCTGGCGGGAGCTATGCAAAAGTTCGTAATCTTGAAAGCACGAGTGGAAAGCCGCTAAAGACTGCAGGCCCAAGCACTCCTGTCGTTATAAGCGGGTTTAAGACATTGCCCGAATTTGGTGACTCATTTCGTGTTGTCTCGTCCGAGAAGGAGGCTCGTGCTGATGCGGCTACAGTGGCCACAGATCGTGCGAGTGGTGGTTCACGCAATGACATGAGCAGCAGTGAGCTTCTTCGTATTATTAGTCGAAGCGATAAGCTACAGGAGCTACCGATAATCATCAAGGCAGATGTTCAGGGATCATTGACCAGCGTGGCAGATAGCTTGAAGAGTGTAGAGACCGATGAAGTAGCGGTTCGTATCGTAGGTAGTGGAGTCGGAGTAATTAGCGAGAATGATATCCATCTTGCTCATAGTGCTGGCGCAATAATATACGGATTCAATATTAGTGCTCCCACAAATATTCGACGGCTAGCAAGCCGTGATCAAGTCTCAATTCGTCTGTACGATGTCATATATGAGTTAATTGATGACGTTAAAGCCGAGCTCAGCACGCTATTAGCTGACGAAGTAATCGAAAAAGAGATAGGTGAGCTAGAAGTAAAAGGTATATTCAAGACTACAAAGGCTGAGATTATCGCGGGTGGTGAAGTTAAGAGCGGCATACTAAAGACGCCTGCGTTTGCTCGCATATTTCGTGGCAAAGAACGAGTAGGTGAGGCAGAGCTTGTTGGCCTGAAGCGAGGCCCAAATGATGCTCAAGATCTCGTAACCGGTGAGCTGGGCGGTATTAGCTTAAACATCCAAGGCCGAGTTACCCTTGAGCTGGGTGATCGCATTAGCTTCTATACGCGCGAGACAGTCGAACGTAAACTATCATAGTGTTAAAATAAGAGCGTTATGCTGAAACTAGATAATAACTTACTCGATGAACTAGGACTTGGAAGCCTGCCTGAAGATCAGAAGCGGGCAATGCTCCAACATATTTATGACACGCTTGAGCTTCGCGTCGGTACTAACCTTGCGAATCAGATGAGTGATCAACAGCTTGAAGAATTTGAAAGGTTTATTGATGATGGCGGAGATGCAAACCAAGCGCAAGCATTGCAATGGCTCGAAGCAAATCTACCTCATTACAAGCAGGTTGTGAATGAAGTCTTCGAAGCTCTTAAGAATGAGATAAGGCAGATGGCGCCACAGATAGTGGCCGCAAGTGCGTCACAGCCACCGCAGGCAACCGTACCAGTTCCGCAACAATCATCATTGCCACCAACGCAGCAACAGGCGCAGCAGCCTGCTCCTATGCAGCCTCAGCAGCAAGGGCAACAACCGTACCAGTTCCCAATGCAACAGCCTCCGGCTGGCCCTGGCGCAAACTAGGTAGACTCCTAGGCGATACTTGGATTTTCATCTATAATCCTCGCCAAAGGGGGTATTAGCTCAGTTGGCTAGAGCGCGGCATTCGCATTGCCGAGGTCGGCGGTTCGAATCCGCCATACTCCACCAAATAAATAAGCCGTCATTACGACGGCTTATTTATTATGTGAAAAGCCCTACGTGTTAAGGCTTTTGCCGTAACCATTGAGAAATGACTCAGCCGACATGTCTGCTTTGCCGGCTGGTTTCAGGCGATCTATGACTAAGATACCGTCTGCGCAATATATCCCAAGCCGCTTATCTCTGAGCCATAGTGCACCTGGCATGCCATTGCCACCTTCAGCATGAGCTGCAGTGAGGATAACAGCGTGGCGCCCAATGACGGCTCTACTCTTAGGCCAATCTAAGAAAGCGCGAACTTCGCGGGCTAACTGCTCAGCGGGCTTGTTCCAATCAAGTACGCTGTCTTCTTTGGTGAGCTTCCTGGAGTACGTTGGCTTTGATGAATAGCCAACCAGCTCAGCGATTGCCTCCTGAGGACTTTCCTGTAGCTCGCCGCTTACATACTTCGGAAGTATATCGGTGAGAAGGGCAAAACTTACATCTATGAGCTCATCTGTTAACTCTGTTATAGTGATCTTATCGTGAAGTGGTACTTCACCTACCGCCAGCAAGGGGCCTTCGTCCATTGCCTGAACCAGAAGCATAAGGCTTACCCCAGTAACGTCTTGTCCGCTAAGTATCGCAAATGTGATCGGATCGGCTCCGCGCCATTGAGGCAGAAGCGAGAAGTGACTGTTAACGATGCCAAGTGGGAATGAATCAATAACTTTTTGTTCAATGATTATCCCAAAATCTATGAGTACCGCGACTCGACTTTTAAACTTGTGTGCAATAATTTTTTCGGTGACATCTTTTTTGTTCGTTACTTCAATGATGGGGATGCGGTGCCGCTTAGCGATATCTAGTACGGGTACTTCGCCATGAAAATGATCAGGGCGCGGTTTTGTTATGACGGCTTCAATCGTGAAGATATCAGTGAGTAGTGCGAGCGAGGCCGCTGCGACAGGTCCGGCACCAATAAAAACTATCGGCTCGTTCATTACTCTCCCCAAAGGGTCTTATTGCCTAAGACGTCCTTTTCATAGTCCAACTGTTGTAAATTTCCATCTTCATTCAATTTGAAGAATGCGTCATGAGAATCTTTTATGTGGTCGATAAAGACCTTTCCGTTCGTGTGATCGATCTCATGCTGAAAGACACGTGCCAAGAAACCTTCGGCGCTAAAACGAACTTCTTTACCTGTTAAATCTAGAGCTTTGATACGAACCTTGCTATAGCGGGGCACTTTACCGTACAGATCCTTGACGCTCAGGCAGCCTTCGTAATCTTCAAGCAACTCACCTTCATATTTAGTTATAGACGGGTTGATAAATACTCGGAATGAAGTGTCCTTCTTGTTGTCAAAATCATTACGAACTACAATGATGCGTTTTGGAATATTGATTTGAATTGCTGCTAATGCGACCCCGACTTCATGCTCTCGGTTGGCCTCCCAGTCGATCGTTATGTCTTGCATATCCTGTGCTAGTTTACGTACTGAATCATCAATAAAGCCTATTTTTTTTGATGATTGGCGTAAGTTGGGGTTGGGTAGAGTAATAAGTGTTAAATCCATTGGTCACAGTATAGCGAACCGATAGGGCTAGAGTAAATTACTTGGGTCTATATCGTAGTGCCAACCCGATGGAAGGTCATGAATTATATCTATAAGTGGCTTTCTAAGGTTTGACTTAATTAGAATCTGCCAGCTGTACTTACTACGTTCCCTGGGGTGAAATGAAGGGGAGGGCCCATCGATACGTATATCCGGGTAGCTTTGCGACAATGTGGTGCTCAATGCCTGAGCAGCTTTCTCGGCGGCATCACTAGTCGCTCGCAACGTGCGTAGCTTGAGCAAATATACAAATGGTGGAAAACGGTACTGGCGTCTTTCCCTGAGTTCGTTGTCGTAAAAGTCTTGCCAGCGGCTATGAATTGCAGCCTGTATTGTGGAGTTGTCTGGGTCGTATGTTTGGATTATGACAAAGCCGGGGCGATGGCCCCTTCCGACCCGACCAACAACCTGGTTGATAAGCTGGTATGTTTTTTCGGCTGCTGTGTAGTCAGGCAAGAGTAAGCTGCTATCTGCATTGACGACACCTACAACAGATAGATTAGGGAGATCGAGGCCTTTTCCTATCATTTGTGTACCGACAAGGATATCGATGCCACCTTCAGCAATACCGTCTATATGTCGTTCAAGCCGTTCACTTTTTTTTGTGTCTGTATCAAAACGTTGGATCCGTGCAGAGGGGAATATTTTTTCTAGCGCACTTGTTACAGCCTTTGTACCTATGCTTTTATAGAGAATATCAGCTTCGCCACAGGTAGGGCAGACTGAAGGTATGGCGGACAAATAACCGCAAACATGGCAGCGTAACTCATGCGTATCACCATGGTACGTCAAGCTCAAGTCGCAGTTAGGACATACTGATTGCCAACCACAGTTGTTACAAAGCACGACATTGGCTGTGCCGCGACGATTAAGGAATACAAGCGATTGCTCGTTATTTTTCATCGCTTCAGCGATATGCTTAAGGAGTATGTCACTGAGAAGCGGGCTGCGCGTAAACTGATCATGTTTTCGCATATCAACCGTTTTAAAGTCCACCGCAGAGCCAGTCTGCTTTGCCAGGGCATGCATTGTCACGATTGGTCGATGCTTAATAGTTGCAAGATAATAATCTTCAATTGCTGGAGTGGCGGAACCGAGTACGAGTATGGCTTTATGGAGTTCAGACAATTTTGCGGCGACTCTCGTCGTTTGGTAATGTGGGGCCGATTCATTTTTATACGCATTGTCGTGAGATTCATCAAGGACTATTAAGCCGATATTTCGAGTTGGCGAGAAGAGCGCGGAACGAGGTCCAATAATGATGCTTGGTTCAATCGATTCCAGGATCTCATAATATAACTTTCTTCTTTCGGCGACCGTTAATTGAGAATGAAGGACATGTACGTTTTTTTGAAATACCTCCTTAAAGTTTCTCGTGAGCTGTGTCGTTAACCCTATCTCGGGGGTCAGAATAACAGCTGATTTGCCTTGATCAATACTGCGTTTAGCCAGCTCTATATATACGCGTGACTTTCCGCTTCCGGTAATGCCGTGTAGTAAATACGTTCCCGGGTCTTGAATGATAGCAAGGGCGTCCCGCTGCTCGCTTCTTAAAGGGGGCAGAGTTTTTGGGGTGGTATATATCTTTGTATCGCTTTTTTCCTGCATCGGTATGATGCTGGACCCTGGCACGAATTGCCTCACGACTGTTCCGAGTGGTGCAGGGTAATACGCACGGAGCCATTCCATCAAGCGTAGGGTTTCTTTTGGTAGTGGACGGAAGGGTGCTGTCGTGAGTATCGGCTTGGTAGTGAAAGAAGGTTTTTCTACACCCCGAAGCACCACGCCCAGAACCGCGTCATTGCGCATGCTTACCTTCACCAAGGTGCCTGGCGAGATCTTATCAGGGCTTGAATACGTAAGCGGATCATTCCCGTGATATGTAGAGCTTGCGATCAGCACCTCAAAATAATTCATAGTACATAGTATAGAATGGACGGTCTGTTGCTGCCATTTTCGAACACTTATTTGAAAGTGCCTTGAAAGCGATGAGTACTAATTAACCAATAAATGGCTATCAGAATACTGTTGAAATCATGTACTCGTCGGGCTATACTAAGAATCACGTTGTCGTAAAGACAATAAGTGGAAATTATCCTTTTTGGGATTTGGTAAACAACTATGCTAGACGTTTTTATTACTTCAAGGGTGCGCCGTAAGATCATTGTGATCTACGCAAAGTATCCCGACTTCAAGACTCACGTTCGTGGGCTCGCGAAACTCATAAAAGAGGACGCAGGCAACATTCAACGTGAGCTTAAGCGGCTTGAGAAGGCGGGATTTCTGATTTCAGAAAAACAGGGTAACACGAAGATGTACCACACCAACAAGCAATTCATTATCTTTAAAGAGCTTCAAAGCATTGTGCTTAAAAGCCAGCGCACACAACAAAAACGCCACGTTTCTTAGCATTATTCTTAAAAAATCTATAAGTGCAACTATTTGTTGCGTAATCGCCTCTGTTAGGCTATACTAATTACCTGTATGATAGAAGTAACTCGCAAAGATGGCAAAGAATCAGCTGAAAACCTCGTACGTCGATTTAATCGTCGTGTGCAACAATCAGGCTTGATCATTGCGGTAAAGCAAGGACAGTATTTCGAAAAGCCAATTAGCAAGCGTGATCGACGTCAAAAGGCGATCGTTCGTCAACAGCGCAAGGCTCTCAAGCTCAAGAAAATTAAGCTTGGCCAGAGGTAGGTAGATACAACCATGGCACTTCGCCAACAGTTGGACGATGATCTCAAGTCAGCCCTCCTGGCGCGCGATAGCTTACGGGTTGATACGATCCGTGGACTTAAGAGTGCAGTCTTATATGCTGACGTAGCCGCCAAGAAACGAGAGAGCGGTGGCGTCTCAGATGAAGAGGTCTTGAGCATCTTCGCTAAAGAAGCAAAGAAACGCCAAGAGAGCGCCGATCTCTATGAGAAGGGCGGAGCTCCGGAAAAGGCTCAAAAAGAGCTTACGGAGAAAGCCATTATCGAAGGCTATCTGCCGAAACAGCTTAGTGATGACGAGCTAAAGGTAATAGTCGATAGGATAGTTTCAGAACAATGTGCTGAAGGGCTGCAGGCGCTCGGCAAGGTTATCGGCTTAGTTAAGGCTGAGGTTGGAACGTCAGTTGATGGCTCTCGAGTTGCGGCGTGTGCAAAAGAAAGGCTGAACGCGTAAACCATGATTCTTCTTATGGGTCCAGCGGGCGCAGGAAAGAGTATACAAGGACACCAGCTCGCCGATCAGTACGGGTATGCCTACATATCCACGGGGGAGATTTTCAGAGTACTGATTACAGGTAAACGACGAAACGAAATGCTCCAGGGAAAACTCTTAAGTGATGAAGAGGTCATTCGTGTAGTCGATAAAGTGCTAGAGCTGATTGATACAAAAGAGCAGTTTATTCTTGATGGGTTCCCCAGGACGAAACCTCAGATTGATTGGCTGCTTGATCAGTGTAGTGAAGGAAGATTTAGTCTTCCTGTTATTATAAATCTTGAAGTCAACGAAGCGACAATCCGAGAGCGCCTGTTTAAGCGAGCGCGACTCGACGATACCGACGAGGCTATTGGATACCGGTTTACTCAATATCAAGCAGTAACTCGCCCGCTTCTTAAGTATATGGAGCGTAAGAAGCTGGAGGTTTTTGATATTGACGCCGCACGTGATCCGCAGGCCGTCCATCGCGATATCTTACGTGCCCTAGGACACCTCTTCATTACTAATAAGAACTTGTGAGTTGCTATGACAAAAATTAAGACTGCCGACGAAATTGCGGCGATGCGTAAGGGCGGGAAGATTCTCGCACAAGTACTGCAGCTTGTAGGGCGTGAAGTCAGAGCTGGTATGACACCAAAGGATATATCGCGTATTGCAGTAAAAGAGCTAAGCCGCTTAGGGGGCAAGCCGACATTTAAGGGGTTTGAGGGCTATCCTGACATTATCTGCATATCTACAAATAACGAAGTGCAGCATAGTATCCCAAACGATCACATATTTGAAGATGGTGATATAGTTAATTTTGATTTTGGAGTTACCTATGATGGCATGGTGACGGATGCCGGTGTCTCTTTGAGCGTGGGTGGCCCTGAAAAGACCGATAAAGCTGGCCGATGGCTCCTGGAGGGTACTGAGAGGGCTTTATATGCGGGCCTTGATGTCGTCAAAGATGGGGCACACGTGGGTGATATATCAGCAGCCATACAACAAGTGCTGGAAAACTACGATTTGGGCATCGTTCGCGAGCTTGTAGGCCATGGAGTCGGTCATGAGATGCACGAGTCGCCTGAGATCCCTAATTATGGTCACGCAGGTACAGGACCAATACTGCGTGAGGGTATGACGATTGCAGTTGAACCGATCACAACTCTTGGATCCCCACGGATATTCCAGGCCCATGATGGCTGGACGCTCATGACTGTCGATGGTTCGCGCTCTGCTCAATTTGAGCACAGTGTCCTCGTCACAAAAGACGGGTGTGAGATTCTCACGACTTTATAAAGAACTCAAAAGTAGATCAAACCGTACTCATTTCTTGCGCAAGCTAAACGGTAAGCGGTATACTGCCAGCATGCGTGATTCTGCCGCCCCAACGTACGTCGGCCTAGATATCGGAACATCTGCAGTTCGCTGTGTCGTAGGTACGCGTGATTTATCAGACCCAACATTAATTTCAGTCATCGGTCATGGCTCGAGCCCTAACCAAGGAATGCGAAAGGGCGTTGTCATGCATATTGATGATGCCGCTGAAGCGATCATACAGGCTATAACTGAAGCTGAGCGTATAAGTGGAACTCAAATCCACCAGGCGACTGTTAATGTTAACGGCTCACACGTGACAGGCATTAATAGCCGGGGTGTTATTGCTATAAGTAGTCCAGACAGAGAGATCTCTGTAGACGATAGGGAACGAGTAGAGGAAGCAGCTACGATAGTAAAACTTCCGCCCAACCGAGAGATCGTCCAGGTGTTCGCTAAGAACTATCGGCTTGATGGCCAAGACAACCTTAAAGACCCCGTTGGTATGCACGGTATCAGGCTTGAGGTCGACTGTCACATAGTGACTGCTGCGAGCCCAAATGTTCGCAATCTAAACCTTGCGCTTGAGAAAGCACAGGTAAGGCCACGCCATCATACCATAAGTGCTCTGGCAGCCGCTGAGGCTGTTCTTGATCGCAAACAGAAGGAGGCGGGAACCTGCGTGATCGATATCGGTGCAGGTACCACGAACTTGAGTGTGATTGAAGACGGAGAAATCCAGCACGTTGCAGTTATCCCTATGGGTGGTGTGCATATCACGAATGACTTAGCGATTGGACTCAAGACGGACCTGGAAGTAGCTGAAGCAGTGAAACTAAAGCATGCTCGTTTGGGTGATGATACTGATAAGCCGTTACGTATTACTGTTGAGGAGAAGGCCTATAACTTCTCTGCCGGTGATGTGAATATGATTGTTGAGGCAAGAGTAGAAGAGTTGTTTGAGTTCGTCGAAAAAGAACTCCAACGAATCCATAGGGCTCGAAAACTTCCCGGGGGTATTGTTATCGTTGGTGGCTCCGCAGCCCTGCCGGGTCTGGCGGACTACGCTCGGGAAAAGCTACAACTCGCAGCTCGTCTTGGGAAAGTTCGAGGCCTTGCTGGTCTCGTTGATACAGTAGATACACCATCGTATGCAGCAGCCGCAGGGCTAATGCTCCTAGATATTTTGCTCACTCCATATGTTGATGAACAGATACCAACTCATCAATTAATGAGCGGTGCCATGCCTGCGGCGCTCGGACGTATCTTGGGACGATTCAAGTCGTAGCATTTTGTATTCAGGCCGTTTGGGCCAGCAAGGGGTTGTGCTCCAGGGATTGTTCGGCCAAAATAGCACAAGACAACATATGTGTACGCTAGCCTTGAACTCACATACGGCAGACAGTATACTTTTATACATAACTTAAATCACATGCATGGGACAGTAGGGAGTATTTGAATGGCACAAGCAGTTGATCCGGCAATTGAAACGTTCGCACGCATAAAGGTGATAGGCGTTGGCGGCGCAGGCGGCGCGGCGATTAACCGTATGGTTGAAGCTGGAATCGAGAATGTAGAATTCGTCGCTATTAATACTGACGCCCAAGCTTTACAGAATTCTAAGGCTGCAATCAAAATCCACATTGGCCGCGACACGACACGAGGGCTGGGTGCAGGAGCAGATCCTCTGGTTGGGCAGAAGGCCGCTGAAGAATCAGCAGACGAGATTCGAAAAGCTCTTGAAGGTGCTGATATGATCTTTGTCACGATAGGTGCTGGTGGTGGTACGGGTAGTGGTGCAGGGCATGTCGTTGCTAGACTTGCGCATGATATGGGTATCTTAGTAGTCGGTTTTGCGACAAAACCTTTTGCCTTTGAGGGCGAGAAGCGACGCCGCAACGCTGATGCAGCAATTGAGAATCTTAGGTCTTCCGTTGATACACTTATTATTATTCCGAACGATCGTTTGCTACAGACCATTGATCGTCAGACGCCACTTGTTGAGGCCTTTAAAGTTGCTGATGATGTACTTCGCCAAGGAGTTCAAGGCATCTCTGACCTTATAACGGTACATGGTTTGATTAACCTTGACTTCGCAGACGTAAAGACGGTTATGAGCAGCGCAGGAAGCGCGCTCATGGGTATTGGCCGGGCAAGTGGTGAGAATCGAGCGGTACAAGCAGCGCAACAAGCGATTGATAGCCCATTACTCGAAGTGAGCATCGATGGTGCTCGCGGTATCCTGTTTAACGTGATTGGCGGCAATGACTTAAGTATGCATGAGATCAATACTGCGGCTGAAACAATCACAGCGGCAGCGGATCCCGATGCAAACATAATTTTTGGTGCAACGATTAGTCCGGAACTCGAAGGTGAAATAATCATCACGGTTGTTGCCACTGGCTTTGACGCATCATACTTTGCGAAGCGAAGCCCGGCATCTATTGGGGCCGCTACTTCTCGACCGACTGAAGATGACGATTCTTCTGCTTTGTCATCAGCTCCTTTTTCACCTTCAGACGATGGTGACGTAGCTGATATTGATATGGACCTAAAAGATCACGGTGATGCGGTCAAGGAATTCGCCAAGGATGAGCCCATGCCCAGTATTTGGTCTATAAAAGAGGAAGAAGTTGAAGAGAAGCACGAAGAACAACCTCCGGCGATAGTTACTTCAGCTGATGAAGCTGATCTTGAGCGACCATCTTTCTTACGTCGTCTAACGAAGCGTGGATCTGACCATAAAGACGATAAGGCGGACGACTCGAAGTCGGACGGCAACCGTTAGCCATCACCTCTGTTCTTGTATTAAATAATACACCGTTATTAGGCTTGCGATAGCGCTAACGCTGGGGTTACTATAAGCGTGTAATACGCTATATGTAGTATTTCAATTAGAGAATCTAAGAGAGATCATTCTAGTAGTACCTTCAAGCAGATGAGAAGAGTGGTCTTTCCTATGCGGTAAGACGCTAAAGATAAGGAGGTGAAGCCAATGAAATGTGGCCAGTGCGGTAGCGATGATACAAAAGTTATCGAAAGCCGCGATGTTGACGCTTCTCAGGCGGTTCGTCGTCGTAGGGCATGTGTTAGTTGTGAGTATCGATTTACGACATATGAGCGTCTTGAGCGACCTCAGCTTATTGTTGTTAAGAAAGATGGTACACGTCAGTTGTTTAACCGGAGTAAGCTGCTTGCGGGCCTGTACAGGGCGTGTGAGAAAACTCCCGTTACCAGCTTGCAAGTAGAAAGCCTTGTAAATGGCGTAGAGCAACAGTTATACAACTGCGCTGATACTGAGGTCCCATCGGGTAAGATCGGTGAGCTTGTAATGGAGAAACTCCCCGACCTTAATGAAGTTGCGTACGTCCGTTTTGCAAGTGTTTATCGTCGCTTCAAAGATATCGCCAGTTTTGAGCGTGAGTTATCCCAGATTCGTGAGCGCAAGACGATAACCCCGGCAACTAGTGCATAGTGTACGTTTTGAGGATTGGTAGATCAGGGGTTTGGCCTCGGTAAAACATATCAGAATAGAGTAGCTGTCGTTTTTTTGACGATGAGAGGAGTGAGGGTACGAGGTATGGGGCAAATTACGAGTAGTGGGGTAGTCCGTTATTTTACAAAGCCAAAGACCAGCGCATATGACATGCTTTCATGGTCCACTTGCGACATCGTGGTAACTGATCAGTCCACCAAGCAAATACAGTTCGAGCAGAAACAAGTAGAAGCTCCCGAAACGTGGTCTCTAGGCGCACGCAGTGTTGTGGCGCGGGACTATTTCGCTGGAGCGTTAGGCGCTGAGAATCGAGAGCATAGTGTAAAGCAGCTTATTGATCGTGTTGTCGATGCTATTGTCCGGCAAGGAGTTCAGGAGGGGTATTTAGAGGTAGGCATTGATGCGGACTCTTTTCGTGAAGAGCTTACGTATATGCTGGCGACCCAGCGAATATCGTTTAGTGATGAGGTATGGCGTACCATCGGTGTTGCTGATCGTACACCGCAAGCTGCGGCCTATTGTATCCTTGCAGTTGAAAACACGGTAGAGTCGATACTACAGTGGTATGCGATCAGCGAGGCTATCTCAAGTTACGGTGGCGATAGTGGCGTGAATGTGAGCTCCATACAGAACAGCAGTGAATCTGCTGATGGCGTTGGAGTGTCTACTGGACCACTCAACTTTATACGTGGCTCATCTGCGGATTCGGATGATCAAGGGGGGCCTCGTCTGGTGATCATGGATATCGACCATCCGGATATTGAGAAGTTTGTCGCCGGAAAGCTGAGTACGGCTGGTGTCAAACGAGCGATACGTGTGTCTGATGAATTTATGTACGCCGTTGAAGACAATCTTGATTGGAGTCTTAAGGCGGCTGCCACTCGTAAAACTTTGCGGACTGTAAAGGCGCGTGATCTGTGGAACCGTATCGTTGAGGCCACGCGTATGGGTGTAAACATCGGGCTTCAGTTTGATACGACGATCAATAAATGGCATACCCTACCTGCGGCTGGTCGAGTGAGTGGCTCAAGTGTGCATGGCGAGTACATGGGCCTCGATAATTCAGCGTGCGGCCTGGCAAGCATTAATCTTTTGAAGTATCTCAATGAGGACCTTAGCTTTAATATTGAAGCGTTTAAACACACTATTGAACTCACTCTTACTGCGCAGGAGATTCTAATAAGTATCAGCTCTTACCCTTCACAACTCATTTCAAAGAATACGAAGGCGTATAGACAGCTTGGAATCAGTTGCGTAAACCTAGGGGCAATGCTCGAAACGCAAGAGCTTGCTTACGATTCTGATGATGCGAAGTCTCAAGCTGCCGCAGTAGTTGCGCTTATGACGGGCCATGCATATGCGATAAGTGCAAAGATTGCGCAGAAGATGGGCCCGTTTGCAGGCTTTCACAAGAATAGTCAAGCTATGCGCACTATTATGAAAATGCATCGCGACGCTGTGAACGGTGTTGATGCAAGCATGGTAGCTGAAGACCTACTGAGTGCTGCAACGCAGGCGTGGGACGAGGCGGGTGAGCTCGTTGAGCTGTACGGGGCACGAAATGCCCAGGTGAGCCTTTTGAATTCAGCTGATTCCGTCGGTCATACGATGGATCCCGAGACAGTGGGAATTGACCCTGCCGCTATGAATAGTGGGGGAGTGGGGATTGGCCAGTGGCGCCCACGTCTAGAAATGATGGCAGCTGTACAGCCGTTTATAAGTGGCGCAGTTGGTGCTGAAGTCTATGTTCCAGCTGATGCAACTGCCGAAGTCATAGAGCGAATATATGTTGATTCATGGAAGGCGGGACTTAAAGCTGTCAACGTCTCATTCGGTGCCTTGGCAGCTGTGGAAGAAGATATTGTTTTGAAAATGGATACTGAGAGTAGCCAGGCCGAGGCGGTCATCGCCATTGTCGGATCAATATCCAATGTTGCTTCTGATCAGGCAGTCCTTAAAAAGGACGTGGTACGTCATTACTTACCAAAAGTACGAACCAGTCAAACGTATAAGTTCCAGATTGCAGATCTTGATGGGTACTTTACGGTTGGTGAGTATGAAGACCGTACGCCGGGTGAGTTGTTCATACACGTGAGTAGGCAGGGAGACACGGTGGTTGGTCTCATGGATGCGTTCGCTATAAGTGTGAGTAAGGGCTTGCAGTATGGCGTGCCACTTACGAGTTATATAGGGGCACTGCAGGGGATGAAATTTGCTCCGAGCGGTATGACCGATGATGCCGATATCTCTACGGCCAGCTCCGTAATTGATTACATTATGCATCGTCTTGCGATGGACTATCTGAGTTTCGAGGACAGAGTAGGGCTCGGGCTTACGCTGCGTGCTGATATGACTGACGCTCAGACGAGTTTGTTAGAGGCAGGGCCTGTCGAGAGGGTAATTGCTGCCGCGAAAGAACCGGATGTTGCATCGCCGGCTACGAGTATTGACGGGGCGCTGGATTCCTTGTTGGGAGTCGAAGATTCATCCACTCCACTTTGCTACAACTGTAGTAAACAAACGCAACGCGTGGGGAGCTGTTATGTGTGTAACTTTTGCGGTAGCACCACGAGTTATGAATGATCATAAAGCGGTGTAGAATGCCGTTTTAATAGCTGCAATCCAATGCTACACTAGGAGAAGTGAAAGTGCTTGTGTTGTACCGACCGGATTCTGAGTTCTCGCGTAATGTTGAGGATTTTCTTCGAGATCTGCGCCAGGTCCATAGTCTTAACGAAAAACAACTTGAAGTACTTAATTACGATAGTCGTGATGGTTCGGCTATGGCTAGTCTTTATGACATTATGACGCAGCCAGCTATTGTGATCGTGAATGACGACGGTAGTTACATTAAGCATTGGGAAGGTGACAGATTGCCCCTGCAGCAAGAGGTCACAGGCTATATGTACAGCTTTAGCGACTCTTGAAAGACAGCGTATTCCGTTGTACTATAAAGGGGAAATGCGTTGTGGTGTTTGCATCAAGCCGACACTACATGAGCGGCCATCAACCGCGAAGCAGCGAGTAGAACGGATACACCAAGTAGATCTCGCCGGTAAGCCCGTAATAGCTGATAACTAAGCGCTAAAAGAATCACTTCTTTTGGAATCTGGATGGTACCGTCCGCATATGCGGATTCCAGAGTTCGGAAGAAGTGATTTTTATTTTAAACGGAGACGACTACTATGAAGTTCAAAGCCGGACAAAGACGAAAAGCAATCGAATATGAAAAAGACCTTGTTCGCCAATGGAAAAAGAATAAGACTTTCGAGAAGTCTGTTAAAAACCGCCCCGCAGACAACTCATATGTTTTTTATGATGGGCCACCATTTATCACCGGCGTACCACATCATGGAACCTTGCTTAGTAGCGTAGTGAAGGATGCGGTGCCACGATATTGGACTATGCAAGGTAAGCACGTCGAACGCGTCTGGGGCTGGGATTGTCACGGGCTTCCAGCTGAAGTATTCACCGAGAAAAAGCTCGGCATCAAAGATCGTCGAGATATTGGTACAAAAATTACGCTCGAGGAATACATAACTACCTGCCGCGATAACATGGTTCAAACGGGAGACCTCTGGGAGGGCACTATTGACCGTATAGGTAGATGGGTCGATTTTAAGGGTGCATATCGAACCATGGATAAAAATTACATGGAGAGTGTTTGGTGGGCGTTCAAGAAGTTGTATGGAGAGGGCAAGATCTATGAAGGGGAGAAAGTACTCCTATACTGTACGCGTGATGCTACTCCGCTGTCCAAAGCTGAAGTCACCATGGACGCCGGCAATTATAAAGACGTTACTGACCCAAGTGTGTATGTGAAGTTTAAGCTAAAGAATGAAAATAGGTATCTTCTTGCGTGGACTACAACACCATGGACGCTACCAGCCAACACGGCGGTGGCGGTAAACAAAGATGCTGACTATTCTGAGGTTAAACTCGAGGACGGGAGTACTGTGGTCCTCGCAACTGAGCTCATAGAAAAAGTTCTCACTGATGAACGACACCAGGCTGTGCCGTTTACTCTCATCGGATCGTTAAAGGGTAGCGAGCTTGTCGGTAAGAGCTACGAGCCGTTGTTTAATGACCGCGGTGAACGTGCCCATAGGGTGTGGCATGCGGATTACGTGAGTATGGAGGAGGGGACTGGTATCGTGCACCTTGCTCCTGCTTATGGTGAAGAAGACTATGTACTCAGCCGCGAAAGCAAATTTCCCTTTGTCAGCATTATTGACGAGAATGGCTTTTATACTGAGGGCGAATGGCAGGGCGAGAATGTTTGGGAAGTTAACAAGACGATTGCTAAAGAGCTCCATGCACGAGGTGTTGTATGGAAGATTGAGTATATTGTGCACAGCTACCCCCACTGCCATCGATGCGGTACCCGATTAATGTATCGAGCTCATCCAAGCTGGTTTATGGATATTGCGGGTCAAAAAGAGCAGATGATAGCCGAGAACGAGAATATTAACTGGTTCCCTGAGTATCTCAAAGAGGGTCGATTCCGCAAGAATATGGAGAGCGCTCCTGATTGGAACTTGAGCAGAGATCGCTTCTGGGCTACTGCAATGCCCGTATGGAAGGGTACCGCTCGAGACGGGAGTGAGCTTGTAAAAGTAGTGGGGAGTTACGCTGAGCTTAAAGAACTAAGTGGTGTAGAGCTTGAAGATTATCATCGCCCGTGGGTTGATGATATCGAGTTTGATCTTGATGGCGTGCACTACAAACGAATTGAAAAGGTGTTAGACTGCTGGTTCGAAAGTGGAAGCATGCCATTTGCTCAGTTCCACTATCCTTTTGAGAATAAGGAGAAGTTTGAGAATAGCTATCCCGGGGATTTCATCGTTGAGTATATCGGTCAGGTTCGGGCTTGGTTCTACTACGTACACACCGTTGGCATAGGGCTTTTTGGCACAAACTCATACCGGAACGTTATAACGACTGGGACCTTGAGCGGAAACGATGGCCGAAAAATGAGCAAGCAGTATGGCAACTATACTGATCCAAATGAATTAATGGACCAGTTCAGCGCTGACGCCCTTCGATTTCTATTACTTGATTCGCCACTGCTTAACGGCGAAGACTTTAGTCTACAAGACAAGGACGTACAGGACATCCAACGTAAGTTAGCGATGGTATGGAATATGTTCGACTTCTTTACTCTGTATGCCTCTGTCGATGGCTGGGAGTGGAGTGGCGACCTCGATGATCCGTCTGCTGATTTAACGAATCCACTTGATGTGTGGGCGCTCTCCCGGCTGCACCAACTCCAGGACCATATCACAGAGCACATGGATAAATATGATATCCCCGGCGCGCTCGAACCGGTCTTTGCGTTTATCGATGGTGCAAGCAACTGGTATGTCAGACGGTCGCGCCGTCGTTTCTGGAAGAGCGGTGATGATGCGGATAAGGCTGATGCGTATCGGACACTCCATTATGTACTCGTTCGTTTAAGCATGATCCTTGCTCCATTCGTGCCGTTCTTGGCCGAGGAGCTGTATCAAAATCTGACGAATGGCGAAAGTGTTCACTTGCTTGATTGGCCAAAGAAAGGGCACGTAGATGAAAAGGTCTTGCAGGATATGGCCTTTGTCCGGGAAGCCATTAACGAGGGACTCTCGCAGCGGGCTGCAAACAAATTGAAAGTTCGTCAACCGCTACAAAAAGTTACGATTCCGGGCGCAAAAGAAGTACTGGGCAATAATCCGACGCTTGTTGAGGTAGTGCTCGAAGAGCTTAACGTCAAAGAATATGAATCTGTGTCGAGCGGATCTATTCGGCTTGACCTTACGATAACGCCAGAGCTTAAACGAGAAGGTATCATGCGTGAAATCGTTCGACAGGTTCAGTCTGCACGAAAATCCGCCGGCTTAAACGTTGATGATCGGATTCATTTGGCACTCACGTCAGACTCGGCAGAAATCACGACTACGGTAGAAGAGCACCAAGATACGATCAAGTCAGAGACGTTGAGCGTAGATTTAAACTCACAGAGTGATTACGACTTTACCATGGCTTCGAATGTGGACGGCGCTTCGGTCGAAGTAAAACTCTGTAAGGCAAAATAGAAGCTGTACATACGTAGTGATTTTGAATTTTTATATGGTCCGCAACTCTTTACAGAGGCCTTGTAATCTGTTACTATCTATCGGTAGTTAGAAATTCTTGTAAGGAAAAATATAATGAAGAAAGCAGTCATCACAACCGGCGGTAAGCAGTATGTCGTATCCGAAGGCGAAACGGTTACCGTTGAGCGTCTAAAGGATGAGGACAAGAGTATTAAGTTTGATGCGCTATTGGTCATTGATGGCGACACTGTCACGATCGGCACCCCTCTTGTTAGCGGTGTGAGCGTTACTGCGAGTGTCATTGACGCAGAAGCAAAGGCCGACAAGGTTACGTCAATTCGATACAAAGCCAAGAAGCGTGTTCACAAGCTTCATGGCCATCGTCAACTTCAAACTATTTTGAAGATTGAAAAGATTGCATAGCTCGTAAAAAGCACCGTCTTTTTAGCCACTCCGCTTCGTAAGAGGCGGAGTTTTCTTATGATGTTAAAAAACCTCTGTGGATAAACCAGATTAAAACAGTTGTTAAAAATCGCTTTGAAGACATAAATACAACGAATTGCTTAACATATTTGTATAGCTACCAAAGGCTCAAGGCATTCTTCTATACCGTTAATGTCTATTTTGATGAAATAAATACAACGACAAATAGATTAAAAAATACGTGATAAGCCGCAAAAAGGTGACGACCAATTTTGTCTAAAACCTCCTTGAAACAGAGGCGCTGAAAACAGAAAATATAAGGGTGTTAAACAAAAACAACGAATAACACAAAACAAAACTCTTTAAACAAAATGCCCAAACCAACACCGAAAAAACGAGTACTGTTTGTACGCAGGTCATTACCTGTGATGCTCGTTTTCTTCGGTGTTTTTTCTTTGCTTGTCTTTACCTTGCGAACGCCAGTTAAGGCGTACGCCACCGCTGCCGATACTGTTAATTTCCAAGCACGGCTGCAGTCCTCGAGTGGGGCAATTGTGCCAGATGGCTACTACAACCTTGAGTTCAAGCTATATAGCGCGAGCACAGGTGGTAGCCCACTTTGGACTGAAGACTATCTAAACACCAGCAGCCAAGGGCTCTCAGCGAGCAACGGCTACGTCACCGCCCAGCTCGGTAGCATTACTGCTTTCCCGAGTACGATTGACTGGAGTCAGCAGCTGTACCTAACCATTAACGTCGGCGGTACGAGTAATTCGGGTCCGGTAACATGGGACGGAGAGATGAGTCCACGACTAGCGCTTACGGCAACTCCATATGCGTTCCAAGCGGGCAGTGCCGCTCAAGCTGGAGAGCTATCGTCAACGAGTGGCAGTAATGTAGCTACTTTGAGCATTCAGGCGCCCACGAGTGGCAATCAAACATTCATTGTCCAGGATCAGGGCGCATCAGGTACCTATGACTTACTGACCACGCAGGCGGCGAACAACAGCTTTATACAGTTGCAGACCGGTACCCCAAGTCAGCAGACTGGATCACTCGATATTTCCGGCTCTGCCATAGTTGGCAATGTCCAAGCAACAAGTTATGTCCTGACTCCTAATGTTGACACAGCAAGCGCAGGCGCTCTCTCTATCGGTCCATCAAACGCTACTTCGATATCACTCGGTAACACAACGTCAAACATTGCAACGACGATTAATGGTACTGCTATCGTTAAGCCAACTAGTGGGCATGACTCGACAACCGCATTCCAGGTGCAGAACTCCTCAGCCGCTAGTGTCCTATCTGTCAATACCTCAAGCTCCACGGTCAACGTCCTCGGCAACTCAGCGGCACCAACCTATGTGAATGAATGGGATAACTTCTCCTCCGGACGAACCACGCTTAGCGTGTCGCCCGCAACCGCCGGTGACCTGATGGTGATGGGCGTGAAGTGTCTGAATGACTGCGGCCATGTTGCATCGGTCAGCGGCGGCGGCGTCACCACATGGAACCTGGTAAAAGCTTTCACCAGTAACGAGCACGAGGAACTTTGGGAGGGTACCGTTACTACGACCGGAGCATCCACTGTCACGGTCACTTACACTGCCACTCCGAGCAGTAACTGCGAACTGGCGGTCGAAGAGTTCACTGCCGGCCTTGGCGCCAGCACGAACTGGACAGTGGAGACGTCAGGCACCAACAGTGGCAGTAGTGCGACAGCGAACTACCCGTCGCTGACCGCCACTCAGACCAATGGCCTTTACTTTGGTTACTCTTGGGGCGGTAGTAATGCGACCGGCGGTAGTACGAGCGGCTTTACGTACTATACGACCTCGAATCATGACGAGCTCATCTACAACCCCACTACAACCAACGGTACGACCTACAGCCCGACTAGCACTCTGACTTCGTCGGCTGGTTGGGACACGCTTGGTATGATCATTGCGCCTTCTGTAGGCGGCCTGACCGACAACAACACACTGACTGTCGGCGGCACAAGTACCTTCAGCAACGGTGTGACAGTCCAGGCGGGCGGCAATGCAGCAGCCTTCCAAGTTCAGAACGCCACAGGTAGTAATCTGTTCAATGTGGATGCTAGCGGTAACAATGTAAATATTGGCGCGACGGGCACAACTGCTCTAAGCTCAACGGTAAACATTGCAACTTCGACTGGTGCGAGTCAAACAGTACATATTGGTGACTCGAGTGGTGAAGTCTCTACTGTTACTCTAGGGTCAGCTTCATCTACGAGTACGACTACCGTACAGAGTGGTTCGGGTGGCGTAAGTATCCAGGCCGGAGTGGGGAATGTGAACATCCAGACTACTAATGCTGGTACGGTGATGATTGGAAATACTGGCAGCAACAACACCATTGTGCTTCAGCAGAATGGCATTAGCCAAACACTTACCGGTAGCGCATCGGCTCCGTCTGATGTCGTCAAGACTACCACTAACTCCACCGCAGCTTTCCAGGTGCAGAATGCCTCTGCTAGCAGTATCTTTAACGTGAATACGAGTAACGGTATCGTGGGTACGGCTGCCACTGCGATCTCATCAACGAATAGTAATGCCTTTATTCTACAGACCGGGAATGCGACAGGCTCTACTAGTAATTCTGGCAATATGACTATTGATTCAGGCACGGCTACGAGTACAGCCGGAACACTGAACATTGGTATAGCAAACACGCCAACCATAAATATTGGAACGTATAATGGTGATTCGGGTACCAAGGGCACGGCTATCCATATTGGCGACACTACAAACGCTAGTAGCGCGCAGACGGTTACTGTCGGTTCAGCTGCGTCTAACACCAGTGATACGACACTTATCCAAGGCGGCACCGGATCTAGTGCGGTCGGCATACAGGCTGGGACAGGCGGTACGATCAGTGTCGGTACGGCTAACGCCGACATTATTGCTATCGGCAATACGGGTAGTACTAATGCGCTAACACTACAAGGAAGTGGTATAAGTGATGTGATCACCGGATCAGGGAGTGCTCCATCGGACGTAATTAAGACTACCACTAACTCCACCGCAGCTTTCCAGGTGCAGAATTCGAGCTCCAGCGCGCTCTTTGACGTTGATACTGCCAATTCAGCTATCGTGCTTGGGCCTGATGGTACGACCAGTAACATTACCGTCCGCGGCGGCGTTGCGACCGGCTCGAACGTTACTGGTAGTAACATAACGTTCCAAGCCTCGAACGGTACTGGTTCGGCAGGCTCCGGCTCGATTATCTTCCAAACAGCTGCATCGTCAGTGGGGACTATCGGCGTCGACAACACTGGCACGACATACAACTTCACGGCCACACAGACACTGAGCTTCACGACCGGCTCAGAGGCAAACCGCTTTATGCTGGTGACCACAACCGAGGTCGCGGGTAACTCGGTAAGCAGCCTGACCTACGACGGTGTAGCGCTGACTAAGATTACGAGTCTCAACACGCCAAATTCCGGCGCACATATTGAGATGTGGGGCTTGATCGCACCGCCATCCGGTACGTTTAACGTAGTAGCGAATCTGGCCGGCGCAGATGGTGGCATTGGTGTCACCACCTACTACAATGTCAACCAGACAACCCCGTACGGTACGGCTGCCACCAACAGCGGTACGACCTCCGGTGCAGGGTCATCTAGTGTGTCGACGACGACGTCAAACAGCAACCAGCTCGTGGCTGATGGCATCGTCATTGACAATATTAGCCCGGATCTTGGTTCTCCAGGTTCTGGCCAAATACAGCGATGGATTATCCAGAATGGTTCCGGCATCTACTCGTCTGCTTCTTCGACGAAGCCCGGCACAGGGAGTACGGTGACGACGACGTGGAATATGGCGACCTCGGTTGACTGGGCTGGCATTGGGGTGCCATTGAACGCGGTATCAAATGGCACTTCGACTACCTCGGATACTATGAGTAATACGTTGGTTGTTGCTAACAATGGCGTTCAGATTCAGAATAGTTCCGGAGTGGCGTTACTGAACGCCAATACGTCTACTAACAATATCACGATAAATGGTTCGCTCAGTGGCTTAACAGATGTTGATACTGAAACGACCACAGGCACCAACAGCTACACGGAGACCAGTGCTGATACGGGTTACTATCTCACTAGCTCTGTTGGTAACACTACGACTACGGATACGTTTAATATTACTGGTGTTCCAAACACTGAGGGGACAATCGTATTTATCGGCAGCCAAGCTATTCGGTCAACAGGTACTGCTATCGTTACGACAAACGTACAAATCAATGGTACGCAGATTAGTACTGTCGCGACCACAAGCACAAGTGGCGCTCAGACCGTGAAGGAAAACTATATAGCTATGTATATAAATGGTGGCTGGCGCATTATGGGGTATGGGCTTGGCTCGAATGTTACGCAGAGCACCTCGGACACCGCCGACTATGCTGAATGGATCGATTATAGCGGAGATACGGCACCGCAGCCGGGCGATGTTCTGACTGTAGGTGATGATGCTACTTCCGTGAAAGATAGCACGACTCCTTATGACAACCATGTCATCGGTGTTGTCTCTACGAGCCCGTATCAGGTAGGTGGCTCGGATGATGGGCACTCGGTGGTTATGGTACTAACTGGTCGTGTGCCAGTGAATGTCAGCCTTGAGAATGGCCCGATTGAACCAGGTGATCCGCTGACTAGCTCTAGTACTCCTGGCGTCGCGATGAAGGCAACTGGCGCGGGGCAAATTATCGGAACTGCCCTGGAAGCTTACGATGGCACTCAGACGAGTAATCAAATTAACGTTCAGCTACATGTAGGCTACAATGACCCGAACCCGGGGACTATTCAGGGTGACGCAAATGTTGGCGGTGGTTTGTACGTAGGCGGTGATGCCAGTATAGAAGGCAACCTGACTGTGGTTGGCACAACCAGCACGCAGAATCTGAGTGTAAGTGGTATGGCCAACCTGGCAATATTAACAGTTAGTGGTGGTGTCACGGCTGACAGTGCAACTGTAGTGGGCGCTGTTTCCTCGGCAACCTTGAGCGTGAGTGGCGACGCAAGCTTTGGGGGTGATATAGCAGTCAGTGGCCACTTCATCACCGGCGGAACGACGCCGACTACAGCCGTGAACACTGCTACTGCTGGCAGCACTGCGACTTGTACGGTGACTGGCAACGACACTAGTGGTACCATAAGCCTGCAAAGCCAGGGCACAGGTCAGGCAGCGGGCACGCAGTGTACGCTTACCTTCAACAAGGCTTTCGGCAATGCGCCACGCGCGGTGGTCTCACCCGACGACAGCCTCAGTGCGGCTATGGGGGCCTACCTGCAAAGTACACCCAGCACAATGACTCTGAACTTTACCAGTGCTCCGGCTGCTGGCCGGACTTACAGCTATAACTACTTCGCACCGCAATAGGTTATAGACAGGCCTGTGTCGTAACGCTACCTTACTTGAGTTTGTAAGGATTGAGCACTGATTGTCAGTTAATTCCCAGAGGGACTTGTAAATGGTTGAGACAAAGTGTAAAAGTCGGGGATACGTGACCATGCTTGATTCACCAGACACTGACCGAGGCATTGGTGGCATATCGGAAGAGCAGCAAAAAATCTTCCCGCATCGGAATCGGCAAAAAGAAATGGCTAGTGTTTCACTTGGGAGCTTTGAGTGTCTATGCCAATATGGATAGTATAATCGGGCTATGTGTGGAAAAGTAAGCTTGATTGGATTTGTTCAGCTTTGAATGTATGGGGGTATGATATGGCTAGCCCACAATATGTTTATGTTTCGACGTCTTTCTGCTAGGCTGTAGTAAGTAAAGGTTTAGGTATGAGACACATAATCGCAATTACAAACCAGAAGGGTGGAGTCGGCAAGACAACCACAGCAGTCAATTTGGCTGCGCAGCTCGCTCACCCCGGGCGACGCGTAATGCTTGTTGACTTGGACCCACAGGGCAATGCGACGAGTTCGCTCGGTATAGATAAAGAGGCATTACAAAAAACATTGTACGACGTACTAGTTTCTGACAGCAGTGCGGCCGATATAGTCTTGCCGACAAACATTAAGGATCTATTTGTGTTGCCATCAAACAATATGCTAGCTCAGGCTGAGGTAGATCTCGTTGGCATGGAGAGAAGGGAATACCGTCTCCGCGAAGTGCTGCAGCATATCGATGCTGAAGTTATTATTATTGACTGCCCACCAGCGCTCGGACTTCTCACGATCAATGCGCTGAGCGCAGCCACTGACACACTTATACCCGTGCAAGCTGAATACTTCGCGCTTGAAGGACTGGGCCAATTACTGAATACAATTCAGCTCGTGAAGCAGGGGCTAAACCCATCGCTTGAAATCATGGGCGTGGTCCTCACGATGTTCAATAAGCGCATGACCCTGAGCGAACAGGTCCAGGCAGAGCTCGTCCAACACTTTGGCAATAAGTTATTTAAAACAGTTGTACCTCGTAATGTTCGCTTGGCGGAAGCTCCAAGCTATGGGCGTACCATCTTTGAACATGATAAATGGAGCAAGGGTGCTCGTGCATACAAACATCTTGCCGAAGAAGTGTCCAAGCGCTTTACAGCGTAGGCAGGGAAGTAGTGTCTGAGTACAATAATTGTTCAGAAGGCTCGACTCGCTAAAAGGCCACGTACTAGAAAATAAGTGCTAAAACATATAAACTGTATTTATGGTAAAAAACACTGGTTTGGGTAGGGGATTCGGATCGTTGATCCCGCAGACGTTGGATACGAGTCTTCTCGTTGAAGATAATGAGCGAGTGCAGAAACTTGATGTCGCTATGCTATCTCCGAATCCAGAACAGCCACGTACAGTGTTTGATGAAGGCGCGTTAGCCGATCTTGCTGCGTCAATAAAACAGTATGGGGTCGTACAACCGATTGTCGTTGCGCCCTCTGGGCATGGGTATCACATTATCGCGGGAGAGCGGCGATGGAGGGCAACGAAAGTTGCTGGGATCAAGACGATTCCAGCAATTGTCCGCACTGCCAAGCAGCAGGAAAAACTTGAGCTAGCAATCCTCGAGAACGTTCAGCGCGTAGACCTGAGCCCGCTGGAAACAGCAGTCTCAGTTGAGCGATTGCATCAGCAATTTAATTTATCCTACAGTGATATTGCAAAACGGTTGGGTAAAGCAGAGACGACTGTTCACAACATCGTGAGGTTATTGCAACTACCAAGTGATGCCCGAGAAGCGCTCGCTAGTGAAGCCATCAGCGAAGGCCATGCCCGTCAGATCTTGGCACTTAAAGGTTCTCCTGACGACCAGACAAGGTTACTCCAGCTTATTACCCACAATGGTTGGTCGGTACGGCAGACTGAACGGTATGTAAGTTCACTTAAGGCAGGCATCAAAGAAACGAAGGATGCTATGACCCGGGTAAACGGTGATACACCTGAGACAGAACGTCTTAGCAAACGTTTTGGAACGAAGGTTCGAATACACCGCACCGCTAAAGGCGGTAGAGTAGAGATTGCGTTTACTTCTGACGAGCAACTCGCGAAACTACTTACTGAGCTAGACGATTAAAAACAGGCCTACCTAGAGACCTGTTTTTAATGAGTGACGAAATGATCTTTTCAGTTGCCTGATGTGTACACTTAGAATCGCTCAGGTATCGGGTATATACGCATGGCAAGCTTACCGATCACTTGGCTTGTCTGAATAGGCCCGAATATGCGACTATCGAGGCTGTCTCCGCGATTGTCTCCGCAAACGAATAGCTGGTTGGCGCCTACGGTAATATCAAGATTATTCTGAGTTGGTGGGATTGCACCATTTTGACCATAAGGCAGGGTCTTGTCCGGTTCAAAGCCATTCGGGTTCTGTTGGTTGTAGATCGTTATGACGTCATTCTTGATGACGATGTGATCACCGGGTAGCCCAATTACGCGCTTAACGAGCTGTTTCGTATTCTCGGTATCTCCGTAATTGCTCAGGCCAGATTCCGTAAGGATAATAATATCGCCGCGCTTTGGAACATACTGGTGTCCCGTTATGCGAGCCCAGGTGCGGGGCAGTTTCCAGACAATAAGGCGGTCGTTGTTGTGCAGTGTATTTTGCATACTTGGCCCATCAACTTGATATGACTGAAAGACGAGCGCTGTAAGTAAAATCGCTATGATAGGGGCGAGCAACAGTATCCCGATAGTAGAGAAGGTATTGAGGACACGGTGCTGGCCATCGTTAGATCGGCCATTAGGCATACTCGACTGAGTGTTGTCTACATCGCCCTGTCCAATAGTGGGCGTTATTTGTTCCGGGTTCACGGGCACTACTATACGGCATGTCAGCTGAAACTGCCACAGATGATTTCCGATTTTTCAGAAAAAATCGCAAAATTTCTAGGCATAAGCTTTTTTGTGGTATAGTGCTATTTGTACCTTACTTATGGACACAAAAGGCGGAAAACCGGTTGCCACCCGGGAAAAACAAAGACCTTTAGGAGCAAAAACAAAGACACATTTTAGTGGTCGTATAGGCTCCGTATCTATTGAAGGCATCCAAAAACAGGCGATTAATAAAGCGCCTGTATTATCTAAGCAAGCTCAACCTTTCCAACAAGCCGTGCAGTCTCAGGCTCCTGTTGTCCAAACACCACCTCAGGTCGAACGAGCTGCGTTTCCTGTACCAAAATATGCGGCGCCTGAACGCCCAAAGCGGCTCGTCCATAAGCGAGCCAGTAAGTTTAAGATTATCATGCGCGCAACGGCACTATGTCTGGTTATCTTCGTAACCGGATGGGGCCTTCTCCTCTGGAACGGGTATGTCAGATTTCATAAGGTGTTTCATGGCAGCTCTATTGTTGCTGCGCTTTCCTCAAAGCCGACGCTGCATCTTGCCCCGTTGAATGGAGAGAGTGACGGTAGAGTGAATATATTACTTACTGGTATTGGCGGTCCGGGGAAGAATAAGCCAAATGTGACAAACAGCATTATGCTCTTAAGTGTTGATACAACAAAAGACACGGCGACTGTGGTAGATCTGCCACTTGATCTTTGGGTGCAGCAGCCTGCAACGTATTCTGGAAAACAGCAGAAGCTTGATCTCGTGTATCAAAATGGGATGGCGATGTACCAGAGTGAAGAGTATAACAGCGCAAACACTTCAGGCGCTGAGCAACTTGGCCTCGCCGACCTTGATCAAGTAGTGGAACATGTGACGGGTGAGAGTATCAACTATAACGTTCTAATGAACTTCCAGGGCTTCCAGCAGGCAGTTGATGCGCTTGGTGGGGTTACGGTAAATGTACCGGCTGAACTGAAAGATCCATCGCTTGCGTCTTACAATCACGGGAACTCTGTTATAGCTGAGCCGGGTATACAGACCCTGAGCGGTGAGCAAGCACTTCTATACGTACGATCACATGAGACTACTTCTAGTTTCGCAAGTTTGCAGCGGGAGCTCCAGCTTGTTATGGCCATTAAAGATAAGCTCATGTCCGCAGGAACGCTTACTGATCCAGAAGAGATCAACGTGCTTACGACCTCTCTCGATAATAACTTCTATACTGATCTCTCGACACAGGGCGCAGAGCGGTTCTACCAAATAATGCAAAAGATAGGTGATGATAACGTGAAGTCGTCCAGTCTCTTTGATTCGACGCAGACCATCCTTACGGCTAGCCATATGAATGGCGAGGCGGTATTGTTGCCGGCGGCCGGGTTTAATAATTACGGGGCGATCCAGGAATATGTCAGAGGACTTATGCCGAGTGATGAGTTGGCGGGTGAAGCTGCGCCAATCACCGTCATGGGCAAAACCCAAGCGGGGGTCCAACTCAGCGAAGACTTTCTCAAATCGTATGGCTATAACATCACGACGGCAGAGATAACGAGTCAATCAGTCTCGCGACTTACTATCGTTGATCTCTCAAATGGGAGTGACCCTATTACATTGAAGGCTCTCGAGAGCCACTACGATGTAAGGGCAATTACCACGCTGCCTGTGGGTGTTGATATCCCGCCCGGGAGTGCGAAGTTTGTTATAATAGAGCCTTAGATGAGGCCTTTAATACAAAAGTTCACGCCAAGCCGTGGTTTTTCTCACACGTTCTACTTCGTATATAACGCGTTACTCCCGTTAATTGTCTTTTTGCTTGTACGCACGAGTTTTGTCCAGTTAGCCTTAAGCCTTATCCTGTTAAGTAAATGGCGTATGTTTGCTGTACGTCCACGTTTCTGGCTAGCTAATATCAGGGCCAACGCCATTGATATCGTTATCGGCGTTTCGGTATTGGCATTTATGACGGCGCTTAATAATGAGGGCGTTCAACTACTGTGGGCTATCTTGTGGGCTTCGTGGCTTATTTATATTAAGCCACGAGCGGATACATTATGGGTTTCTCTTCAGGCATCGATCGGCTTTACACTTGGTATGACCGCCATGTTTCTTACGTGGGATCACGCTCCATTGTATGTGCTCGTTGGTTCGGCGGGTCTCCTATGTTTCTTTGCTGCTCATCACTTTTTTGATAGCTTTGACGAGCCGTACACGCGCTTACTTGCATTTGTATGGGGCTACGTTGGTGCCTCGCTGACATGGATACTTTCTCACTGGCTTCTATTCTATGGGCCCGTGGCACAGCCTACGCTGATACTCGTTGCGATCGGACTTGGTCTGGGTACCTTATATTACTTAGACCATTTTGATCGATTGAGCCTCAATGTTAGACGTCAGATTATATTTATAATGGTCGCGGTGCTTTTAGTCGTGCTCGCGTTTTCTGACTGGGGCGATAAAATAGTCTAAAACCAATTTGAAATAATCAAGGGAGGGTACGTATGGCAGACAGCTTAGACGATAAACAAGCAAAGAGCGGAGAGGACGGTTCGAATTGGGCCGCTCCAGCACCTGGAACTGAACAGGTAAAACGCCTTAAGCCTGCGCCACTATCATCTGAAGCGGGGCCGGCATCTGTCCCAGATAGGCCAAAGGCAAAGACGGTTTCAGTTGAGTTTCGCGTACCGACTCACGTGCCAAAACAGACACGGGCAGTACTCATCGCGATTGCGATAGTCCTTCTTGGTTTTGGTGGTGGATGGCTTGGTGCGGCCGTTCATAATGGCAATGGCGTTACGAATATCACCGAGAATAAAGTCGAGCTTAAGGGCGAGGCGACAGTTATCAGCAATATAGCTAAGAACGTTGGGCAAAGTGTCGTATCAGTTGATGTTACGTCGCAGTCAAGCGATAGCGGTACTACGAGCCCGCTCGATAGTCTATTCGGAATCGGTAGCGGCTCAAGTGGGTCGCAGACACAGCAGGACGCTGGTACGGGTATGATACTGACGAGCAGCGGACTTATTATGACTAACAGACATGTTGTTCCTGACGGTACGACAAGCGTTAGTGTTACCTTAAGCGATGGCACGGTCTTCAATAACGTTAAAGTTGTAGGTAGGAGTCCGAATAGTAGTAGTATCGATGTGGCATTCCTGCAAATCCAAAACACCAATGGGCACAAGCTTACTCCCGTCCAACTTGGTGATAGCTCACAAGTTAATGTAGGTGATCAGGTGGTTGCCATTGGTAACGCGTTAGGACAGTTCCAAAACACGGTGACGAGCGGAATCATTAGCGGATACGGTCGAAGCGTTCAGGCAAGTTCATCTGATGGTAGTAGCAGCGAAAATCTTGATGATCTATTCCAGACGGATGCTGCTATCAACGAAGGCAACTCAGGAGGTCCGCTCGTTAACATCGATGGAGATGTAATTGGTATGAATACGGCGGTAGCGAGCAATAGTCAAAATATCGGCTTTTCAATACCGATCAATGATCTGACTGGATTGATACAAGGCGTTGAGAAGACGGGGCAGTTACAACTCCCATACCTTGGCGTTCTGTACATTCCAATTACGAGTGATGTAGCAAGCCAATACAACCTGAGCGTTAGCCAAGGTGCATACGTTCCCACTGCCAGTCAGAATAATGGCCAGGCAACGGTAGTAAGCGGAAGCCCTGCATCAAACGCTGGTGTACAGCCTGGTGATGTCATTACGAAAGTGGATGGGACTGCCGTTGACCAAAAGACGAGTCTCACCTCGCTCCTCGATAAACATGCCGTTGGAGATTCGGTCGATCTCACCATTAACAGGAACGGCAAGACTATGGATATCAATGTGACGCTTGGAACGGCTCCCTCAAGCTAGGCAGGTGTAAACACTTGTATGAAGTCGTCGGTTTCCAAGAGCGTGAAACCGGCGGCTTTTGCAATCTTGACCAAGGTTTCATGTTGAAATGGGAGACTCTCGGTTAGGATATAGATTGGCCTCTGGGATTTGTCAGTGATTTGCTGAAAGAGTTTTCGGTAGAGATCAAGCCCGTCGGATCCGCCGTAGAGCGCAAGGCGTGGCTCGTGACTCGCAGCTACGTTAATGTGAAAATCATCAGGCACGTACGGAAGATTTGTGCCGATAATATCGTAACTGTCGATGTTACTGAGTAGGTCACTTTGTATAAAGTCGATGTTTGCATGGAGGTTACGTGCATTGGCCCGCGCAATTTCTAGGCAACGCTCATCAATGTCACATGCGTGTATGCGAAGGTTAGGCACTTCCAGCGCCATCGAAATTGCGATGCACCCTGATCCTGTTCCGACATCTAGGAACTCAGTGTCAGCCTCTAGTGCCAGCTTCTTTATGAGCTCAACCATAGTTTCGGTTTCCGGACGGGGTACTAACGTGTAATTGCTAACGATAAATTTGCGTCCATAAAATTCTGACTTACCACGGATGTAGGCAATGGGGACATGATTGACCCTCAGTGCCATCTTTTCAGCAAGCCGCGCCAGACTCTCGGCAGGAACTAAATGGTCGGGATGGGCAAGTATCCAGGCGCGATCTTTGCCGAGCTCGTCCTCGAGCAGCACAAGACAGTCAAGCCTTGCCGTAGGGATGGCGGCGTCATCTAACTGCTTTGTTGCAGCTTTGATATACGCGCTAACGGTCTGCTCGAGCAGCATAGCCCATTACTGGCCTTCGTTAATGAGTTGACGTTCATACTCTGCAAGTTTGTCGACGAGATCATCGATTTCACCATTTAAAGCACCCGGTATGTTACTGCGTGAGTATCCGATTCGATGATCGGTAATTCTGTCTTGGGGAAAATTGTAGGTTCTGATCTTCTCGCTTCGATCGCCAGAGCCGATAAGTTTCTTCCGGGCTTCGCTCAATTGCTTCTGTTCATCATCAATCTTAATTTGCAATAATCGAGAGCGCAGCACGCTCATAGCTTTGTCTTTATTCTTGATCTGAGACTTCTCATCCTGGTTGGCGACGACGATGCCGGTAGGCAGGTGAGTAATCCGAACGGCGGAGTCGGTTGTGTTGACCGATTGTCCTCCGTGGCCACTTGAGCGATATACGTCAATGCGGAGATCATTCGGGTTAATCTCAATATCGGTCTCTTCGGCTTCGGGCAGGACGGATACCGTAATGGTACTTGTGTGTATGCGACCTTGGCTTTCAGTCGAGGGTATTCGTTGGACGCGGTGAACGCCTGCCTCAAACTTCAGCATCTTATACATGTCACTTCCGCGTATGGCAAAGATAATCTCTTTAAAGCCACCGACGTCACTTGGGCTTTCACTGATAAGTTCAATCTTGTAACCGTGTCGTTCGATCCAGCGGCTATACATACGGTACAGATCTGCTGCAAAAAGACTTGCCTCGTCGCCACCCGCAGCGGCGCGAATCTCGACGATCGCATCTTTCTCGTCATTGGGATCCTTCGGCGTAAGAGCGAGCTCAAGCGCTTGGCTTGTTTCAGACTTTTGTCGCTCAAGGTCGCGAAGCTCTTCCTGTGCGAGCTCTGACAGCTCACCACCTTCATCAACGAGATGCTGTGCCTGTCGCATGTCTTCTTCAATTTTACGACCAGCATCAATAAGACCAAGTGTGTCCTCGAGGTATTTTTGTCGCTTTGCAAGCTTTGGGTAGGCTGGATCACTGTAAATATTGGGATCCTGAAGCTTTGTATTAATTTCCGAAAGCTCTTGTCGTAGTTGTCGTTCTTTTTCTTCCATGCGGGTTCCTTCTATCTCAGTATATAGAAAAACCGCCCGGAACTAATAATTCACGAGCGGTTGAATGACTAACGCTATTCAGCTGGGCTATCGGTAGTCTTTGCGGCTTTTACGGCAGCGCGGCTCTTTTGCTTCTTAGCTGCAGCAATACGGCTCTCTCGAGCAGCTTCTGCGGCTTCAGCGCGAGCCTTGAATTTGTCTACACGACCTTCAATGTCGACGATGCGCTCTTCGCCAGTAAAGAAAGGGTGAGAACTGCTCGAGATGTGTATCTTAACGAGAGGGTATGCGGTACCTTCGAGCTCAATCGTTTCGTCAGTTGCAACCGTTGAACGAGTCAGGTAGGCAGTGCCGTTGTTGAGGTCCTGGAATACGACCAGGCGATAGTTAGCGGGGTGTAAGTCTTTCTTCATATCGACCGTATTGTAACAGATACAGATAAGTGTTACAATACCTTCTGTTACTACTTAAAGCAGGTTGGGAACATATCCTCCTTCGCGATACGCTTTGCAGGCACGCGTGGGCACCCAACTGAAGAGAAAGGACGCAAACTATCATGGCTACAGAAGTAGACATAAAGCAGTTATTGGAGTCTGGTGCTCATTTTGGCCATCAGACAAGTCGATGGCACCCAAAAATGGCGCCATATATTCATAGCAAACGAGGCGGTAGCCACATTATCGACCTCACGAAGACGGTTGAGAAGATGGAAACAGCTCTTAACTTCTTGCAGGATGTTTCAGCCAAGGATCGTCAGATCCTTTTCGTTGGCACAAAACGCCAGGCACAGGATATCGTCAAGAAGCTTGCTGAAGAGACTGGCCAACCCTATGTTACCAACCGATGGCTTGGTGGCATGCTCACCAACTGGAACACGATTGGTGCACAGATCAAGCATCTCGTTGATCTTGAGAATAAGATGGCGAGTGGTGAGCTGGCAGGTAAGTACAACAAGCTTGAAATCCAGCGTTTCCAAGAGGAAATTGATAGCCTGAATGAGCTATACGGCGGTATCAAGGAGCTTAATGCTCGTCCGGGCGCAGTTGTCATCTTCGATATTGTTCATGACGCAAACGCGGTACGCGAAGCTACGAAGCTCGGCTTGCCAATCGTGGGCATCGTCGACACTAATGCTGACCCGACGATCGTAACCTACCCGATTCCTATGAATGATGACGCGATCAAGGCACTACAACTTGTCGCTGACTACATTCAAAGCGCTGTAATGGGCGGCAAAGCGAAAAGCGCAAAGCCAACAGACAAGACTGAAGAAAAAGCATAACAGAGAGAGGAATTATACAATGGCCGTATCCATTGAAGAGGTTAAGCGACTAAAGGATCTCACTGGTGTTGGTCTTACCGATGCCAAAAAGGCACTCGATGAGGCAGGTGGTGACTTTGACGAGGCCTTGAGCGAAATGCGCAAGAAGGGTCTTACGAAGGCCGAAAAGCGCGGAGAACGTGAAGCGCGACAAGGTGTTGTTGGTACGTACAATCACGATGGCCGCATTGGCGTACTCGTGGAGGTAAACTGTGAGACTGACTTTGTTGCTCGTAACGAAATCTTCACGAATCTTGTAAAAGATGTTGCGATGCATGTCGCCGCATCAGCGCCTGAGTATGTCAGTGACCAGGAAATTCCAGCCGACGAGAAAGAGCGTGTTACTGCAGAGTTTCGCGAGAAGGCGACGACTGAAGGGAAGAAGCCAGAGATGATTGATAAGATCATCGAGGGCCAGATCAAGAAGTATTTTGCCGAGCGCTGTCTGCTTGATCAGCCATTCATCAAGAACCCTGATCAGACAGTCGGAGACTATGTTAAAGAGCACAATGCACGCCTTGGTGAGAACATCGTCGTGCGACGCTTTAGTCGTATGGCACTTGGCGAAGTAGCATAATTTACTTCAATTGAGCGTCACTAATACACCCCTAAACGGGGGTGTATTTTGTTTAGTTGACGAAATATGCAGAATGTAGCGAGCAATTACTACTTGCATTTTATGCAATTATGGTGTATATTAGTAAACAGTTCAGCAAAAACAAAAAGGGCATCAAAAAAACAATGAGCAATATGAAAACAATCAAGTTAGTGAAGCGTCCTACTGATGATTTGCTGGCAGATTTGACTTCAGAGCAGGTCGCTCGAATTGGCGAACTTGCACTTATGCAATAACGGCTACGAACTAATAAAATAAATCCGGCACCTCGAGTGCCGGATTTCTTGTATAATAGGTATGAACTAGGAGATCTATGAGCCCAAATCAAGTCATTACCGATGCAAAGAGAAAAATTGATAGTGCCATTGAACACTATGGTGAACAACTGAAATCTATACGAACGGGCAGGGCAAGCGCAAGTATGCTCGACGGCGTGATGGTCGAAGCGTATGGCCAGGCCATGCCGCTTAACCAAGTCTCAAATGTTACGGCACCAGAGGCGCAGCTTATACAAATCACCCCATTCGACCCAAGCAACATTCAAGCAATTGCAAGCGCTATTCGTGATAATCCATCGTTGGGTCTCAACCCGAGTGATGACGGACGAATCGTTCGTGTTCCTATCCCAGCGCTCACGGAAGAACGTCGTCGCGATATCGCGAAACAGCTTAATGGTAAGCAAGAAGACGCAATGATTGTACTTCGCAATGTTCGCCGCGAGTCACTTGACGCAATCGACAAAGCGAAGAAAGACAAAGAAATCGGGGAAGACGACGCGAAGCGCATGTCGGCTCAAATTGAGGACGCGATAAAGGCGGGGCAATCTCAGGTTGAAGTTGCGACAAAGGCTAAAGAAACGGAAGTGATGACCATTTAGTGTCGCGGATATAACTATGAGTGAAGCACAATCGACCGGAATACCAAGACATCTCGGATTGATCCTGGACGGCAATCGAAGATGGGCGCAAGAAAACGGCGTTCCAATTTATGAAGGGCATAAGGCTGGATATCGAAATGTCGAGCGTATCCTCGATGCTGCGTTAGATAGGGGCGTCGAGTATATTTCGGTATATGCTTTTTCAACCGAAAACTGGAATCGTTCAGCGGATGAAGTTAAGCAGCTGATGAAGCTGTTCCTTTGGATATTCAAACATGAGCTAGAGAACCTCAAACGACATGGAGTTCGCGTGCATGTGTTGGGTAACAAGCTGCGTATTGGGAAGGCCTTACTCAAGGCAGTGCATCAAGCCGAAGAGGAGACTCAGTACAATACGCGTGGGACACTGCTATTTTGTCTTGATTACGGTGGACAACAGGAAATAGTTGATGCGATGCGACAATTAGTAGAAGAGGGGATGCCTGCTTCCGAGATCACGCCAGAGTGTATATCAAAGAAACTGCTTGATAATGGTGTTCCGCCCGTAGACCTCATTATTCGCACTTCGGGTGAACAACGTTTAAGCAATTTTATGCTGTGGCAATCAGCGTATAGTGAGTTCATGTTTACGCCAACCAAGTGGCCGGATTTTTCTGTAGAAGAACTGAATGAAATGCTTGATACCTATGCCGTGCGACATCGTAGGTTCGGCAAATAGGTTATACTAACCATATATGGGGATTTTTCTGCTTATCGTTGGCCTAGCGTTGTTTATAGGTCTTATCATCACACATGAATTAGGTCACTTCTGGGCTGCTCGCCGTAACGGGGTAGATATAGAAGAATTTGGATTATTCTTTCCCCCAACACTCTATCGGCACAAAACAAAGCATGGCTGGGATTTTACATTCAATCTCTTGCCACTTGGTGGCTTTGTAAAGCTCAAGGGTGAGCATGACAGTGATACCGAGAAGGGTTCATTTGGTGCAGCCAGCCTAAAAGCAAAAGCAAAGATAATGTTCGCTGGCATTGGCGTAAACCTTGCAACTGCATATGTCCTGTTTATGGTATTGGCACTCATCGGCATGCCGCAACTCGTTGGAAACCAGTTTACCGTTTCGCGCGACTCAAAGTATCTACATAAGGCTACGTATCAAACTATCGTGTATTCGGTGGAGCAGGGGTCCCCGGCGGCTCAAGCGGGCATGAAGAATGGTGATGTTATTACAGCGGTGGGGCCGGTGGGTGGCCCGCTTAAGGCAATCTCGATAACGGATAATATCTCCGATCTTACGGCAAAATACAGCGGTAAACTCGTCGAAGTTTCATATACGCACGATGGGAAACGTGGACAGAAGGCCGTACATTTACGGAGCGATGCCCAAGTTGCGGCTGCGGCAAAACAAGGCAAAGCTATAGGTCACCTCGGGATTGTCACGCAGCCGACACAGAATGGACTTACTATTGTTCGTTCAACCTGGTCGGCGCCTATCGTAGCCGGAGGCGTCATGGGCCAGCTTACGGGCTTGACGTTTGAGGGGCTTGGTAAGGCTATTGTCGGGTTGGCTGGGACGATTGCGGGTGGTCTTACGGATAACAAAGTAGCTCGTCAGTCGGCGCAAACAGAGGCATCAGGTCAAGTGTCGGGCCCAATTGGCATATTCTTTGTTTTCAAGTATGGCGCAGCATTAGGATTCCGATTCATACTCATGGTTGTTGCTGTGCTGTCGTTGACGCTTGGTGTGATGAACCTATTACCCATACCAGCGCTTGACGGTGGTCGCTTATGGATAACGCTTATTGCTCATGCAGTTAAGAAGCCGCTCTCTGCTCGAAGAGAAGAGCTTATTAATGCCACTGGCTTTGCTGTCTTACTCAGTATCATAGTTTTAATAAGTGTCGTTGATGTCAAAAGATTCCTCTAGTTTAAATCGTATTGCGGCCGCTGAAATGGTAGACCCTACACGCAGTGGTAAGGATGGAAGTACGAGTAAGATCACAGGGGTGCCGTGGAACCCGTGGGTTGCTGTAGTCTATGCAGTCGTCATCTACTTCGTTGCCCAGATACTTGCGGAGACGATCATTTCTATATATCCAGATACGAGAGGGTGGACCACAAAAGCAGCGAATGACTGGATTAACAACTCAGTTATCGCACAATTTTGGTATGTGTTGCTTGCTGAGGCTCTAACATTTGGTGCCGTATGGTGGTTTATCCGAGCGTGCAAAGGCAAGCTTAAAAACATTGGATGGCGAAAGCTAAGGATCACTGATCCCTTATTTACGCTATCGGGTTTTGCAGCGTATTTCATAGGATACTCAATTCTGCTCGCAGTTGCGACGCATCTATTTCCATCAATTAACGTCAACCAGAAGCAGCAGCTTGGCTTTCAGGATGCGAGCGGGACTAAAGATCTCATCTTCACGTTTATGAGCCTCGTCGTCTTACCACCACTCGTAGAAGAAACAGTCTTTCGAGGTTTTATATTTACTGGCCTGCGAAATAGGATGAAGTGGGGGTGGGCGGCGTTGCTAACAAGCGTACTATTTGCGAGCGCTCATCTTGAATTTGGCTCGGGCGCGCCATTATTGTGGTCCGCGGCGATAGATACATTTACGCTTAGCTTAGTACTTTGCTACTTACGGCAAAAGACTGATAGTCTCTGGCCAGGTATCCTCTTGCACGCACTTAAAAACTGTATCGCTTTCGTGGCGCTCTTCATATTGCATGCGAGTTAAGTTACAATCTAAGTAATGTGTACAGTGAGCTGTAAGTCTTACATGTTTCTCCCGCCTCGGCGGTAGTATTCTCTTTTCATGACTTTTTACTATCTAACGAGGAATATATAAATGCGAGTAAGCAAACTATTCGGTAAAACTAGCAAGACTGCTGGCAAGGATTATCAACTTGTCTCACATCGACTATTAACTCAGGCGGGTTACATACGTGAATCTACAGCTGGGCGATATTACATGCTGCCACTTGGCCAGCTAGTCCAGAACAATATTACTAACATCGTTCGCAAGCACATGAATGATGTGGGCGGGCAAGAAGTGTTGATGCCCACGCTGCATCCGCTTGAACTTTGGCGTGAGACTAATCGAACGACAAGCGTGAGCTTTGAGCTCATGACCGTCAAGGATAGGCGCGATGCTGAGTTTGCACTGGGGGGTACTGCCGAAGAGATGGCGGTGGACCTAGTACGCAAGTTTAATCTTAGCTATCGTGATCTGCCGTTTAACATCTATCAGTTCTCTACGAAGTTTCGTGATGAACTTCGTGCTCGTGGCGGACTGCTTCGCGTGCGTGAGTTTATTATGAAAGACGCCTATAGCTTCAGCAGCGAGGCACAGTTTAAAGAGATTTATGAGCAAATGCGCGAGGCGTATTCGTTGATATTTAAAGACGTAGGTCTTGGTACTGACGTTGTGGCTGCGGACAACGGGTACATCGGAGGTGAATACTGCCATGAGTTTGTAAGTGAGAGTGAAGCGGGCGAGAGTAGGTACTTTATTGATCCGGAAAGTGGGTATGCGGCCCATGAAGATGTAGCCGTGTTTCAGATTGAAGACAAAAACCTTAGTGAGCCACTCTCTGATCTGCAAGAGGTCGTTGCTGAGAGAGGTAAGACTATGGAAGACGGGGTAAGCTTTCATAAACTTCCTTTATGGCAGCAAACGAAGGACGTACTCTTTTATGATGAAGCAACCAAGCGCTACGTACTCGCCATAATTCGTGGAGACTTCGACGTCAATGAAACAAAGCTAATGCAGGCCGCAGGTGCCTGGGAGCTTCGACACGCGACTGATGATGAGGTCAAGGACGATCTTGGTAGCGAACCCGGATTCATTAGCCCCGTTGGGTTTGCTAAGCGCGGAGCAAAGACTGGCCGTGAGGTCGTTATAGTAGCAGACCTTAGTATTCGCACGGTGCGCAATATGTATGGAGGAAACAATGCCAAGAATCGTGATCTATTGAATATCAATATTGATCGTGATTGGCGGCCAGATATTGAAGCGGACATTGCGTTAGCACAAAAGGGAATGAAAAGCTTGCAGGGTGGCGTTCTTGTTGAAAAGAAGGGCATCGAGGTGGGGAATATCTTCCAACTTGGCTATCACTACACTAATCTTATGAGTGGCTCAGATTATGCTAACGATTCAGGCGATCTAGAGAAACTATATATGGGCTGTTATGGCATTGGTATTGGCCGAACGTTAGCTGCAATCGTAGAGAAGCATCACGATGAGAAGGGTATCATTTGGCCTGAGAGCGTTGCTCCATACTTGGTGTACCTGGTATCTATCGGTACCGATGATGCAGTTGTAGCGGCTGCCGATAAACTGTATGATAACTTACAGGAATCGGGCGTAAGCGTACTGTATGATGACCGTAATGCCCGGCCGGGTGAGAAATTCGCCGATGCTGATCTGCTCGGCATACCTCATAGAGTGGTGGTAAGCGCGAAAACCCTAGAGCAGGGCGTATTCGAACATAAAAAGCGAACCGAAACAGAAACTACATCGGTGGATACTGAAAAATTGAAAAGTATCTTGACCGCACAAAAATAAGGCGCTACTATAGTCATCCAGCCTGGGTTGCGACTCAGGCGGATCCGGTCGTTGACCGAATTATAAGGAGTAAATCATGAAAAAACTGTTCCACCTGACTCAATCAGGCATTGATGAGCTTTCGGCGGAGTTAGACGCGCTACGTATTAAGCGCGCAGCAACAGCTGAAGCAATCAAAGTCGCCCGTGAGCTTGGTGACCTCGCAGAGAATGCTGAGTATCAGTCAGCACGCCAGGAACAGGAGCGTAATGATGCCCGTATTGATGAGATTGAGCATATCTTGGCAAACGTCGAAGTTATACAGGCTAAAGGTAAGAAGCAAGTAGGTCTTGGTTCCAAAGTTACGCTCAAGAACACAAAGGGCAGGGAGATGGTTCTTCAAGTTGTAGGTACCATTGAAGCCGACCCTCTTGCGCAGAAGATCAGTGATGAATCACCGATCGGCAAGGCGCTACTTGGCAAAAAAGAAGGCGACGATGTCGAGATAAAGACACCGGCCGAGACAATGGTTTACACCATTGCGGCGGTTGCTTAAGCGGTATCGTTTGTTATCTTGAGAATTAGTAAATTACCTCTGTTTTCGATATACTATTTAGTGATTAGTAAACGGTAAACACTTATTTCTGTATGGCAACACTCAAAGAGCTGCGCGATGAACGCCTTCGTAAATTAGAAGAGCTAAAGAAGCTCGGGGTTAACCCGTATCCAGCAAAGTCAGAGCGTACGCATGTACTGGCTCAGATTTCAAATGACTTTGATTCACTTCAAGGACAAGAGGTGAATGTCGTTGGCCGGATCCAGGCGATTCGTAAGTTCGGGAAAATCGCTTTTTTGGTCATTCGTGACCAGAGTGGTGAACTTCAGCTATTCCTCGGTGGCGATAAGGTAGCGCCTCTTGATGCTGGGTCTGACCGACTTGGCATGGAACAGCTTCCACTACTTGATTCGGGTGATTTTGTGGGCGCAAAAGGGACTGTCATCAAAACCCAGACTGGTGAGGTCTCGGTTGAAGTGCATGAGCTATTCTTGCTCGCGAAAAGTCTTCGCCCAATGCCAACAAAACAAGAAGGATTTACGAACAAAGAAGAGCGATTTAGGCGCCGCTACGTTGATATGAACGTCAATGTTGACGTCCGTGATCGGTTTGTTCGTCGTAGCAAATTCTGGCAAGCAACGCGTGATTTCCTCAATCAGCGTGACTTTGTTGAAGTTAATGTTCCGGTGCTTGAACACACAACGGGTGGCGCAGATGCCAACCCGTTTGTTACGCATATGGATGCGTTAGGTCAAGACTTCTACCTACGAATCTCCCATGAGCTACCACTCAAACGACTCCTCGGAGCGGGGTTTGAGAAGGTATATGACATTGGTCCTCGATTCAGAAATGAGAACTACAGCGATGAGCATTTACCGGAACACGTTGCTATGGAATGGTATTGGGCGTATGCCGATTGGCAAGCTGGAATCACATTCCAGGAAGATCTCTTTAAGTATGTGCTTCAGGGAACGTTTGGTACGTTGCAATTTAAACTTGGTCGATTTGACGTAGATCTAAGCCGTGGGTGGGAGCGTTGGGACTATGCCGAGACGATCCAGAAGCGATATGGTATTGATCCATTCAACTGTACGCTTGAGGAGGTCAAGAAGGTTCTAACGGATAATAGACTTGAGCTTGAACAGACAGAGAACAAGGCAAGAGGTATCGACAAGCTTTGGAAGAACATCCGTAAAGACGTTGCAGGGCCAGTGTGGCTTGTGAACACGCCAACATTCATCAGTCCGTTAAGCAAAACAAACCCTGACCGTCCTGAGACTACACAGCGCGCCCAGGTAGTAATCGCTGGATCGGAGCTCTGTAATCTATTTTCTGAGCTTAATGACCCGCTTGATCAGTTGCAGCGTTTTGTTGAGCAGCAGCAAATGCGTGATGCCGGTGATGACGAAGCGATGATGCTCGATATCGATTTTGTTGAGATGCTTGAGTACGGGATGCCACCAGCGTGTGGTCTTGGGTTTTCTGAGCGTGTTTTCTGGATATTCGAAGGAGTGACGGCGCGTGAAGGCGTACCGTTTCCTCAACTTCGTGTTGACGTGGATGATACGACGAAATCGTTGTACCCGGAAGTTTATGCAGGCTCTGCAAGTCTGAAAGGTCATGGTGCGACGAGAGAGCAGGATCACACAAGCCGTATCGTTGCCATCGTAAACAAGGACCTTGAACCATGGCAGGTTGCTAATGCGGTAGCTCATATGGAGGCAATCATCGGTAATGAGCTTCCTAAGAGCAAACTTGTCAGTGGTGACTATTTTATCGGGGCAGATCAGATCGCGATTCCACGAAATAGCCAGTATCCGATAATCATCATGCGTGCGGATGAGAAAAGTCTTCATAAGCTTCATGATAAGGTCGCTGCTGCCGGTCTCAAGAACCATGTTTTTATAAAGGACATGCAGGAGACTAATAACGATGATGAGATTGTTCAAGCGCTTAGCTCGAGGTCTATCGCAGATACCGTCTTTTATGGTGTGAGCTTTTTTGCATCAAATGATGTGGCTGATGAGCTCACAAAGGGTCTGCAACTCTGGAGGTAAACGAGGTGTTTTTATTGCTCTCAATTTGACGGTAAGTGGGTAGTGGATTTATGCTAGGGTAACTTACGTCTAACGGAGAATTGAATGGCTGACTTACGAGAACAACTACTAGAGCTTGCTGATGCAGGGCGGCCCCTTGATGTAGCAACTGCGATTGTTGGAACAGAACAACACTTGAGCGGAGTTACGATGGCTGACGCGCGGAGGCATCAGTGGGTTCCTGAATGGGCTGACGTGTATTCTGAACCTATTAGTCTTCCTCGCGTTGAGCTCGGCGAACAGCCGTGTGGCAGCACGATGCTGCAGCCAGTTGCGGCCCAGATTTGCATGGCAATGTTTCAGATCGGTCTTGAACCTGAGGGTTTCCAGGCCAGTAATGAGGCCGACGCTATTAACACTAGCGATGAGTGGGTACTTGATCTATTGCGGAGATACGTTGGCGTGTATTGTTCAGCAGATTATACCGAAGGTCTCCCGGCTGTACGGATTGTGGCTCGAAGAGGGATACCTAAGACCAGAGAGGCGGCTAGCCAGGTAGGGCCAGTCCGCTATGTCGATAAGCGAAGAGTAATATCCGGGCTTCAACGTGACGGTATGTTTGGTCATTTTAGTTAAAAATAGCCTCTCAACGAGAGGCTATTTTCTATGTTCTGCGAATGGCTGCCTTTAGCTATTGCTCTGGCGCTTCAATCGCATAAGGTTAAGTGAGTAACCAAGTACAGATGCAACGCTTAGGGCTATGAGCGCTGAGACTGCGGTGCTGCCCGTGTCGGGCATGGTTGCCGGCGTAGCCGTGGGAGTTGTTGTTGTGGGGGTGGGAGCTGGCGTCGGTGTTGCCGGCGTAGGAACATTTACCTTTACAACTGCAGTATCGCATCCACTCTGATTATCCTTATTATCAACACTGCTACCGGTGTAGCATGCCTTGTTCGTGAGTATGTCACCGTTAGTGTCTGTAACCTTGACTGAGTAGCTCTTCGTGATGCTTGCGCCGGGCTTGATCGTGCCGAGGCTCTCGCTAATCTGGGCTTGTGATGAGCTACTTATGAGCTGAACACCGCTTGGTAGCGTGTCAGCCAATTTTACGTTTAGCATATCATCGTCGCCATTGCTTTCGGCAGCACCACTATTTTTAATAGTGATTGTGTAGACAAGTGTGTCGCCGCTGTTGACTGCAAGTGCGCTTGAAGCGCTATTTGATGATACAGTAGCGCTGTTTGTAGTCTGGTCCTGTACGGATTTGACGATACTCCCAACGGGCTTACAGGCAAGTGCTGGTACGGCAATCATGGTGGCCGCCACTATGCTCGCAATGCTCGCATTGGCGAAAAGGGTAACTTTCTTCATCTCTCATGCTCCTTCATGGGCTAAGTCGTAGCAGGCTTGAAGTCCGTTAAAACAGAGTTATTATACATCGAAATATATAATTAGTCAATATAATATGTAAAATTGCAATAGTATTGCTTAAGTTTATTTTGGCAGTCTCATACTTAGAGTGCTACAATACGCATGATATGGAAATCATTTCAGACGAACACTTTCAGGAGCTTATAGACAAAGCATTTGATAGCCTCCGTAAAGTGCACCGAGACAAAGTTCAAAATGTGGCGATATTATTTGCCGATCTGCCATCACCGGAGCAAAGAGTAGAACTTGGGCTAAGAAATGATCAAACACTGCTTGGCTTATATCAGGGTATACCGCTATCACAGCGCCAGGGACAGCTGACAACGCTTCCCGATAGAATTACGCTCTTCAAACTACCACTTATGATGCAGGCGGCCAATGAAGCAGAATTGCTCGAGGCAATACGACATACACTTTGGCATGAGATTGCGCATTATTACGGTTTAAACCATACTGATATTCATAAATTGGAGGGATAATGAGCGAAAAGGTTACCATTGCCATACTTGCTGGTACGACGCGTGCGCAGAGAGAGTCTATTAAGGCAGCGCGTTATGTAGCGGACTTTGCTAATACACTAGAGGATGTTGAGGTTATATTCGTCGATCCGCTGGAGTTCAGCTTCCCGGGCGACGGGAACGATCCTGAGGGCAAAGATCCTCGTTACACCGAGATCGTAAAGAGAGCAGACGCATTTTTTATCATTACGCCCGAGTATAATCATAGTTTCCCCGGTAGTCTTAAGCGGATGCTTGATAGTGAGCTCGAACTGTATAACCACAAACCAGTCGCATTTGCAGGCGCCTCAAATGGTAATTGGGGTGGGGTGCGGGCAGTAGAGAGTTTACTCACGGCAATTAGGGAGACGGGCCTCGTTGCTCTAAGCTGGGATGTATACTTTCCATACGTTCAGGACAAATTTGAGGCTGATGGTGCCATAAAGGAAGAGTTTCGTGAGCGCTACGAGAAGAGCCTAGGCAAGCTATTTGCGGAGCTTCTGCTTTTTGCACGGTTGTTTAAGTCAATACGACAGTAAAGGGGGAAATAATGAAGGCTATTTGGAAAGACCAAGTAATCGCGGAAGCTGATAAGGACCAACTGATATACATTGAACAAAATTGGTATTTTCCTCCTAGCTCTGTTAAATTCGATTTTTTGCGCAAGAGTGATACGCCGTATACCTGCCCATGGAAGGGCGAGTGCCAATACTATGACGTGGGGCAGGACGGCAGTGGATGGAGTAAGGATGGCGCGTGGAGCTACCCAACCCCCAAACTAAGTGCGTTCGATATTGTGCATAAAGACTTTTCAGGCTATGTCGCGTTTTGGCGCGATGTTAGAGTCGACGAGTAGGGGGGCTTGCACTTTAAACAGTGTCTGCGCATCGTATGCCTCATGGTATAGTCTTAGGTATGAGACGCAGCATAGTGAGCATCGATAATAGCCGCCGACAGGCGGTTATTTTTGATTTTGATGGTACGATTGCGGATAGCTTTGAATATGTCTACACTTTCCTCAAGAAAGAAGCTCGGAATACTACTCAGTTTACTGAGGTAGAGCTTGATCATATGCGTAAGATGTCTATGCATCAGCTCGCCGTCCATCTTGGTGTGCCATTTT
>Ga0265338_10000906_pt1 | contig 49899 bp, 29 predicted proteins | sample 42126metaG_FD_193579 | JGI IMG/M metagenome (GOLD analysis project Ga0265338, IMG submission 193579) | Rhizosphere microbial communities from Carex aquatilis grown in University of Washington, Seatle, WA, United States - 4-21-26 metaG | ecosystem: Host-associated > Plants > Roots > Rhizosphere...
GGGCGAAGGTGCTGTTTTCGTGCGATGACCTGGCCCAGTTTCTGTAGCCCTGGAACCTTGGCAATGAGCCGCAGTAGCCGCACCTCGGCTGGCGTCTCAATTGGAAGTTCGATCTGCTCCAGGAGCTTTGGAGCGAGGCGCTCGGGGTAGAGGTGGGTCACGACAAACATCATGGCGTCGCGCACAGGCGGACGCCACTTCATGTACGCTTCGGGAACGAGCGAATCTACCGGGACAATTTCGTCGACGATCCATCGTGCCATCGCCTCGCGCAGGGACTGGCCAAGCGGGCTGTGTAATCCGGCTTCGATCGCGCTGACTCTCTCGGTGGTCGTACCCTTCGGGAGGAGATTCTCGAGGGCCGCGCGCAACTGATCGGGTGCGAGCTGGCGAAAGCCCGCTGCAATGGCGGACGGATCCAGCATTGGAGGACCTTCCGGTTCACACTATGGGCGCGAGGATTCGGATGCGCAGTGACCGCCATCACCGGGGGGCTGGAGATTCTGTGAGACAGTGTTGTATTGCCGAGGCGATGAATCCGTGGCCACTCTAAACGAAGTGTTCTCCAGGTTGTCGGTTCGCCGTCGTTATGAAGTCTGGTTTGTGCGGATGGGACTGGCGGACCGCAGCGGAGCGTGGTGGTTCCGTTATCTGCTGATGAATCCCGGACGAGGCGGTTGCGAGGGGAATCCACAGGCGAAACCGGTTCAGATATGGGCTACATGGTTCCCGGCAGGCGGCAAGCCGCAGAGCTTCATTCAAGGGTTTCCGGCGGAGGGACTCGATCTGAGCCGCAGAGGGCTGGCGCCGTTTCACTTTCAACTTGGTGACAACGGGATTGAGGAGAATTCCTGCCAGGGAGCCTTGCAGGTTGATGGACACGAGATCAAGTGGGACCTGCACTACGCATCCACGTTTTGCGTCACTTTGAGCAACAAGGGCTGGATTGGTTTCTCGCGCACGCCGCACTCCGATGCACGTTTTTCAGGGAAGATTACGTTCGATGGGCGGAGTTTCGCAGGCGATCCGTTAGGGTTCGGGGTGCAAGGACACAACTGCGGATACCGCCATCGGAACTTCTGGACCTGGGCTCACGCATATTTTCCCCGCCCCGGGCAAATGGCCACCACGTTGGAAGCGTTGGTCTACGAGATGCCGTTCGGATTGGTCTTTCGCAAAGCGGTACTTTGGCACGATGGACGGGAGCACATTTTCCGGAACTTACAGGAAACTGGTGGCCACGACGTGATGCGGTGGGAGTTTCGCTCTGCGGGACGAAGCGGAATGAGGCTGGATGCGGTGATCGACGGGCGCGGACCGAGTCTGCATCGTCTTCCCTATGAAAAGACAGACTGCTCGGGGACCTTCGAAGTTGCGAACAACAGTTTCGCGGCCGCGTCCCTTATGCTGGAGCGTGGAGGCAGACCTGCCGAAAGATTGGAAACGGCCACTGGCGCGGTGCTGGAGATGGTGGGTTGATCTATTTCTGCGAATGGGCGGTCGCCAACCGCTCGGCGACAACGGCGTAGGCCGCTGGGTTGAATGCCATTCCGATGTGAGTGCCCGGAACCTCCACATCCACTTCAGGGTTCAATGTCATACAGTAGCGCCAGTCCACGATGCCGTCATGGCGCGTATAGATTGCCGTCTCGACCATCGAGGCGGGCACCTTGCGCCGGAGCGAATTCAGGAAATTGCAGGTGCATTGTCCGGTATAGCAGTCGGGTAGCACGCCGCCGCCGTGCTCGTCGAGGATCCGAAGGCGCACTGCTTCGGCGGCACGGAGCACGGCTCGATTCGCTACTGTGCCGCGAATGGGCGCGGCGAGCGTTGTAACCGACGCCACGTCTTTCGGCCGCTGTCCCGCCACCGAACGGGCGATTACTCCTCCAAGGCTGTGTCCGATCAAATGAACTTTGCGTCCAGTTTCAGCCAATGCTCTGTCGATAGTCTGGCTCAGGCGGCGCTGGATCAGCAGGTTCGGACACTCCGCGTTGAGGCCGATGCCGGAGAAGTATGGCCGGTATCCGATGCGCCGGAGCCAGGCGTGCAGTTCCGTGAGGTAGAGATCGGTGCCCAGGAAGCCGGGAATAATGACGACTGCGGCGCCGTCCCCGCGCGGCACACCCAGCCCGTAATACACGGGCGTCGCATGCAGGATAAGGATCTCGGCGCCGAACAGCGCTTCCGTCCAAAGGGAGGTGTCAGCTTCGAGGTAGCGATGAGGAGGGAACTTGCGGCGCTTCGTGGTTGAGGAGCGCGAGGCTGTCTTCTTCTTCGTACGAGGCTGCAAGTTTCTCCCCGGGTCTTGCCCGCTCCCTTCTCGGGATAAGGGCCAATGCGGCAGTGCGGAATTATACCTTTTCCCGGCACTAGACGTATTTGACGATGATGAGAACCGTAACCGCGGAAGGGCGCGGAGGATTTCGCAAAGTAAGCGGGTCTAGTCCAAGACTGGACTCGGACATCATTTGGGACCGCGGATGAGAGACTACCGCTTCTTCGCGGAGCGACGTTTTCCGCGCGCCTGCGGTTCCAGCCGGGCTTCAAGTTCTGCAACTCGCTGGCGCAGTGCTTGAACCTCCGACTCGTCGGTGCTCTGGGGCGACGATGGCGGCACGCTCAGAAACCGTTTCATCATATCCACTGGGGAGAGGATGGCGGATTGTACTTCGCTCAAGCGATTTTGCACCGTATCCTGCAACTTGTCGTATGTGTCAAAAGCGGACTTCAGATACCACATGAGGAATTCCTGCCGCACTTCGTCGGAGGCGACGATCAACTGACGCAAGAGTTCGAGCGGCAATCCCGTCGGCTTGTCTTTGGCGTCCTCGGTAATGATCTGCGTGAGAGTCACGCGAGTCAGGTCGCGACCGCTCTTCGCGTCGATGACACGGACCTCTTTGCCAGCGCGGACCAGCGCGGCTAGATCATCGAGGTTCACGTAACGGCTGCCAGCCGTGTCGTACAGGCGCCGGTTTCCGTATTTCTTGATCAGGATGGGGGATGGTTGCACGCTATTCAGCCTATGTTGCCGTGCACAATCAGCAATAACATCTTGACACAACTCCCCACGCCTCGTATAGTTTAGCCAATGCTGCAATGCAGCAAAATGGAGGCAGTGATATGGCAGCAGCAAGGCATGAATCTCTCCACGCTCATCCGAAAGAGTCATCGGTGTTCTCGCTACTTTCGGGCTGGGCACAACAAGGCGCGCAGACTCTGTTCGCAACGCAACGGATCCTCATCGATCTGGCGATGCGGCAGAACGCCAGCGTCATGCACGCGGTAAGACAGCAACTATCCGACCCGCAACACTCTCCAACCGCGATTCTCAGCGAAGTGGCCGGCGAGGGCGTGACCAACTTTCTGGAAGGCCAGAAGGTGCTTCTTGAGTTGGGCAAGGAACAGAACAAGCTCCTGATGGCGGGAGTGAAGGAAAGAGTAGGAGACTGCCCGCGGCGGCACGCAATGGTCGATCTGCTGCGGCGTAGCGTAGACACGTTCATCGAGATGCAGGAGGAGTTTCTGAAGATCGCCGGCAAGCAGACTCACACCTGGGTGGACGCGGCCAAGGCTGGCCGACCGTACCAACCTGAGCAATTCGTCGGCGTGGCCCGAGAAAGCATGCAGAACTTCGTCAAGGCCCAGAAACAATTCCTCGACGTTGTCGCCGAGGAGACCGCAAAGGCAACGGGCGTCAAACACACGAACGGTGCCGGGAAGAAGATGAAGCAGACCGAGGTGGCGGAACTTGCGCGCAAGTCCACAGACGCATTCATCGAAGCGCAAAAGCGCCTAATGGAAGTGGCCGGGCGGCAGGTGAATGCCAATGTGAAAACGACAGGCAAGGCGCTGGATCTGCTGCAGCCATTCCCGTCTCTTCCCCTGAACGAACTCACGCGGGAAGTTGTAAAGAGCTATGTCGAAGCTCAGAAGGCGCTGATGGATGTGGTGGTCAAGCACCCGAATGGAACGAAGACGGCGGGAAAGACAGAGCGTTACGCCAGGAAGCCGGTGAAGAGGGCGAGGGCGAAGGCGAAGGCAGCGGCAGCTGTCGCCTGACGGAACCGGGGAACAGGCTCCCTTTTTCCTTGAGCCTGCGTTTGTCGAGGAGCAGAGCCCAGTCTCAGCCAACGTGGTCTGGTCTGTATCAGGCCACGTTGGCGATTTGTTGCGTCTGGACAACAATAGTCATCGTCGAACTCCGATTCCTACGTTGAACCAAACCGCACGAGCATATTTCTGAGGGAGAACGAACATGGCCACGCTGACTGCAGTACCCGCCATCAAGATTCCCGGCGGCAGCTTCCTCATCGAGGAGCGCAAGCCAGAAGATGTTTTCACGCCAGAAGATTTCACGGATCAGCATCTGCTGATAGCGCAGACTGCAGAAGAATTCGCGAACAAGGAAATCGTGCCCAATATCGAGAAGATGGAGCACAAAGATTTTGCCGTCAACCGGGAGCTGTTGCGGAAGGCAGGAGAACTCGGGCTGAGCGGCGTTGACGTTCCCGAAGCGTACGGCGGTATGCAGATGGACAAGGTCACATCCGCCATCATCGCTGACCGGGTGGCAAAGCACGGAGGCTTCAGTACGACCTGGGGCGCTCACACCTGCATCGGCACCCTGCCCATCGTTTACTTCGGCACAGAAGAACAGAAAAGGAAGTATCTTCCCGGACTGGCCAACGGCGAAACGATCGGGGCTTACGCTCTCTCCGAATCGTCGTCTGGGTCCGATGCGCTGAATTGCCGGACCCGAGCCGTGCTCTCGGCGGATGGCAAGCATTACGTTCTCAACGGCGAAAAGATGTGGATCACCAATGCGGGGTTCGCCGACCTGTTCATCGTTTTCGCTAAGGTGGATGGTGAAAAGTTCACGGCATTTATTGTGGAGCGCGGCTTCTCGGGCTTCTCTGTCGGTGCGGAGGAGCACAAGATGGGAATCCGAGGATCGTCCACGTGTCCGCTCATCCTCAACGACTGTCAGGTCCCGGTAGCGAACGTCCTGGGCGAGGTTGGGAAAGGGCACCATATCGCATTCAACGTTCTGAACGTTGGGCGTTTCAAGTTGGGAGCCGCCTGTGTGGGCTCGGCCCGCAACTGCATAGAGAGTGCCACCGCATATGCCAAACAGCGTAAAGCGTTCGGAAAGGTGATTGCCGATTTCGGATTAATCCGCGAGAAACTGGCGAACATGGCAGCCGGTATTTTTACGGGCGAAGCCATGGCTTATCGCACAGTCGGCATGATGGATGCGGCCTTGGCTCAACTTGGCACGGCGCATGACGATATGGGCCCGGTCCGGAAGGTGATCGACGAATATGCCGTCGAGTGCTCGATCCTCAAAGTGTGGGGGTCGGAGTTCATCAGCTTTGTGGTCGACGAAGCGGTGCAGATCCACGGTGGGTACGGCTTTGTTGAGGAATATCCTGCCGAGCGGAACTACCGCGACGTCCGGGTGAACCGGATCTTTGAAGGTACGAACGAAATCAATCGGCTCGTGATCACTGGTTTTCTGCTGAAGCGTGCCATGTCGGGGCAACTTCCGTTGATGGCAGCGATCAAGAAACTCATGGACGAGGTGCTGTCTCGGAGTGCCGAGGAGGCCGCGGACGGGCCTCTCGTCGAGGAGCGCAATCTGGTCGCGAGAGCCAAGAAGATTGGCCTCTTCGCTGCCGGGATCGCGACACAAAAATACATGCAGGCGATCCAGGAAGAGCAAGAGATCATGGGCGCGATTGCGAACATGGTCATTGAAACGTATGCCGTGGAGTCCGCTGTGTTGCGTGCGCAGAAACTGGCCATGCGGAATGGCGAGGCGGGTTCAACGCTCGCTGTTGCCATGACGCGTGTCTACATGGCAGGAGCCATGGAGAAAATCGAGAGCGCAGCCAGAATGGTGATCGCGGCGTGCAGCGATGGAGACATGCTGCGATCTCAGCTGGCAATTCTGCGCCGGCTGTGCAAGTACGAACCGTTCAACACCGTGTCTCTAAGGCGGATCATCGCACAGAGGGTCATTGAGGCCGGCAAGTACCAGGCCGTGTAGTGTCTTGAGGACGATTGGGATGGGACCGGCCGGAGTTGGTCGCTTTTCTCACTTGCGGCGAGTGGAGCCTGGAGCTTCGCTCGCCGCCGGTTTGCCGCGATTGGGCGCGTCATCTTTGTTTCGGTCATCTTTGTTCCGATCGTCGTTCCGACCGTCGGAGGAATAGAGGAAGTCCTCAATTCCATCGATTCGCGCATCAGCATCGTGGTAGCCAATCTCAATCAGTTCCCGCGTGTATTTTGGGGTGAAGAGCAGGTAGCTCATCAAATCCGCACAGGAAGCCACATCACGTCCGAGACTGCTGACAAAGTACTGAATCAGATATGGCATATCTTTCTGATGCTGCGCTGCCAAGCTGGACAGACTCTCCGAAGGAGTGATGACGAAGGTCGACAGCTGTCGGATCCGTTCGCCGTTTTCAATGCCCGGCTGCACAATGTGTCCAAGCTCGAGCAAATGATTTAATCGCTCCAGGTGCTCGATGTCGGTTGCGATATGGTCCAGGAACATCACGTTGAAAAGAACGCCCATTACCTGCGACAGCGAGGGGCTGCTCCCGTTGGTGCCGATCTTAGCCAGTTCCCGATCTTCACCTCGGACCCCAATCGCAAAGACTTTTTCTGCCCCCAGCCGAATGACGGGACTGAGAGGTTGTTGCAGGCGAACACAGCCATCACCAAAGAAAGCAGACCCGCGTGGGACTTTGAGTCGTACGGGTTGAAAGATCAGGGGAATGGCGGCCGACGCACAGACGTGGTCGACGGTAATTTTCGTTGCAACGGTTACGAGCCGGAGCCGGTTCCACAAGGCGTGCCCCTTCGCTCCCTGAATAAAGAGATAACTCTCCCCCGAGTTATAGTTCGTCGCCGAAATGGCGAGCGCGAAGAGGTTGCCACGCTTGATGTTTTCCTGGATGCGGTCGCAATTGAGATGACGGTTGAGGTAGTTCCTCAAGGGAGTCGCATCCAGCAGAGAGCGTGCATTGCCACCGCCGAAGATGCCTCCAAAGGAAAGATCGAGGATCCATGTCATGGAGTTGTGGGCCTGCGATGCAAGATCGCAGCGGAAGATGTCGGTGGGTCTGAGACTCGCCCACAGATCAGCGAGAGCCTCGGTCGCCGCGGCAAAATCGTCGGAGCCTACGGCGAGAGCAGCGCCATTTATGGCTCCCGCAGAGGCCCCGCCGATCAAAGGAAATGGGTTGCCGTGTTCCCGAATGCGTTTGATCTCGCCAATGCGTTTCAGAACACCGGCTTGGTATGCACCCCTGGCGCCACCGCCTGTAATCACCAGACCGATCGCCCTCTCCATCGGTTCCTCCTGGGTTTGTTGACGAGGTTCAACTCAGGCTTCTGTAGTGCCGTGCTAATTAAACTCTCGACGCTTGCATTTGACTGTGACGCTGCTCACTGCAGCAAGTTGAGCAAGCGAAGAAGATTGTCCCGGCTAACCTGCAACCTCCGGAATAACCGCAAACATCGATTCAAGACAGCGGCAGATTTGTCGGCCGCTGCATCGCGGGCCATCACTTGAGTCGACAGGTGAGGCATGACACCAAGCAGGCCTCAATTCGATTTTGACTTCATTGTCATTGGATCCGGCTTCGGAGGCAGTGTTTCTGCCCTTCGACTGGCGGAAAAAGGATATCGGGTTGCCGTGCTCGAGATGGGGCGCCGCTGGGCGCCTCTATCTTTTCCGCGAACGGGGTTGTCGATTCATCGCTGGTTCTGGCGTCCGAAACTTGGTCTGCGCGGCTTTTTCAACATGCGATTCTTCCGCCATGCCACCATCTTCCACGGATGCGCTGTCGGTGGCGGCTCGATTACGTATGCCGGAACGCTGCTTTCTCCGCTGGAGAAAGTCTGGGATGCGGGATCGTGGACGGGCCTCGCGGACTGGAAGGCGGAGATGCCTCAGCACTATCAGACCGCGTCGATCATGTTGGGCGTAACAGAAAACAAAATCCTCGGGCCGGCTGATCAACTCCTGAGAAAAGCGGGGCAAGCGGCTGGCTCCGGCCAGACCTTCTACCGCACCCGTGTCGGCATCTTCCAGGCCGGCGAAGGAGAATCGGCGAACCAGACTTTTCCTGATCCATTTTTCGGCGGAGCGGGGCCGCCACGGACCACGTGCACGGGTTGTGGCGGTTGCATGATGGGGTGCCGTTACGGGGCAAAGAACACGCTCGATTTCAATTATCTGTACCTGGCAGAGGAACGGGGGGCCGCCGTCTTCCCGGAAACGAAAGTCGTGAACGTGAAACCCCTGGCGGGTGCGAGCGATGGCAGCGCCGGTTATGAGGTAAGCACGTTGCGGTCAACGGCGTGGATTCGCCGCGATCCCCGGAGATTTACCAGCCGAGGCGTAGTGTTCTCCGCCTCCGCGCTGGGCACGATGGAACTGTTGTTCCGTCTTAAGGAAAACGGATCGTTGCCCAATATCAGCGGGCGCTTGGGAAAACATGTAAGAACGAATTCCGAATCGATCATCGGGGCCCGCATGCCTGATTGCCCGGACGATCTATCGCAAGGCATTGCCATCGGCTCAGGCATCTACATTGATGAACACACACACATTGAAGCTGTGCGCTACCCCAACCGAGCTGACACTATGGGTCTGCTAACAACCTTCCTGACGGATGGCCGGCCCGGTCCGCGCCGCATCGGACTGTGGCTGAGGAATGGCATCGCTTCTCTGCTGCGGCACCCGATCAAGACTCTGCGACTCATCCGTCCGTGGGGTTGGGCGCGAGAGGCCACGATTCTCCTTTGCATGCAGGCGCTCGAGGGACATATCGAGATGCGCTGGCAGCGGCCCTGGTTCTGGCCCTTCAGGAAGATGCTGGTCAGCTGGGGGGATAAGGTTCCAACCTACATTCCGAAAGCCAACGAGTTTGCGCGGAAGTTTGCCGAAATCGCCGGAGGCACAGCGATGAGTATGCTTCCCGAAATACTGTTCAATGTTCCGGGCACAGCCCACTGTATTGGAGGTTGCGCGATTGCTGGTTCGCGCGACCGTGGAGTGGTAGACGACCATCACCGTGTCTTCGGCTACCGAAACATGTACATCTGCGATGGGTCGGTGTTGGCGGCGAACCTGGGTGTTAACCCGAGCCTGACGATCACGGCATTGGCGGAGCGGGCGATGAGTTTCATTCCTGGCGCGGCAGAGACCGCATGGGACGATGAGGCAGGAGCAGGGTAACCTGGATGCGGTTGGCCGACACTCATTCTTTCATTCCTTCATTCCTTCGGTGGCTTCCGCCGCCCGACCCGGCTGAGGATGCGCCGGACCTTCTTGGGAGAAACAGAAAGGCGACTCGCGACACGAGAGATCTTACGGCCCTCTCGTTCCCAAACCTTGGGGATGACTAGCTCAGCGAACTCTTCGGTGATTTGGTGGAAGGTTTTGTCTCCCACCGATCCTTGTGACCATGCACGCAGTGTAGGGTTGACACTACCGCTCCGCAGAACTCGGGCCTTGAGGGTCTGCAGATCATCCCACGCGCCCTCGGCATGCACGCCTTTCGAGAGGGTGAGGGCTTGGTCATAACAAAGCCGCGCTGACACTGAATCGTCAAAAAAGCGATTGCAGAAAGTCAGTCCCCGCCAAATGTAGGCGTACGCCAGAAGGCGCCGGTTTTCCGTGTGCTTGGCAAGTTCGATCGCTTCCTGGGCAAAGTCTTGAGCGAGTCGAGCATGGCTGGCGGGTTCGTTGTTCTCTCCGATGCCTTCTTCGACACGGGCGTTTTCAACCATGCACCGCAGCAGCCTGGTCCGGGCCATGAGGATGTGGTCGCGTCTTGCTTCGGCCAGATGGAAGGCCGTTTCCGCTTCCTTCTCCGCATCTTCCAGATCCCCATTGTCTAAATGGAGATATCCGTAGTTCAAGTGCACGCTGCCCAGCCCATGATGGTTGCCGTACTGCTCATAGATCGTCGTCGCCTCGTCCAGTTCAGCCAGCGCTTCCTGACGCAGTTGCTCAAAACGACTGCGATCGGACGGCTTACCCTTACCGTTGCCGGAAACGCCGCGCGCAGCAGCCTTTCTACGTCGGGCCGCTTCCGCATCGATTTTGCGCCGCAGTTGCAGGGCGATGAGCCGCTTGACGTAGGCCATGTTATTCAGCGAGCGCGCGACGTTGCGATGCTGGGGATCGAGCTTTCGATAGAGCGGAATGGCGGTTGTGAAACTCTCGATCGCATGCTGGTACCTTCCCTGGCGCCGCGCAATCCGGCCGTATGAGGAATGGATATTACCCAGCGTGAGATAGTCGTCCGTCTTGCTTAGCACGGCTTCCGCGGCCTGAAGAATCTCGAGGGCTTGCTTGGCATTACCTTTCTGGAAGAAGAGCCAACTCTCGAGCACTCTCATCACAGCGGCCATCGGCAGGTGTCCGATTTTCAGGGCCAAGTCTCTGCCTTTTGCCGCAAACGCCAGGGCCTGATCGTACTCACCCTTCATACGCAGGCAGCGGCCCTTCCAGAAATTGGCGATGGACAATAGTTCCTGATCGTCAGTGTCCGGTTCAAGACTGAGAACAAGGTCAAAGTGGCCGATGGCGTCATCGGTGGACTCCTCTGCCATAGCCACCATTCCTTCTGCCATGCGCAGATGCAGGAAGTCATGCAAAGGCAAGCGCGCCCGCACGGGGCGAGAGAACCGCTCGACGATCTCTTTGACGAGAGCGGGACGCTGAAATCCGACGTCGACCCACTGCGCCAAATAGCCTGCGAAGAGTGCCGCGTTCTTCTTTTCGGGTTCGAACGAGGTCAGAAGATGGCGATGCTCCTCGAGTCGCATGAAGCCGTGCCTCACGCGCCGGCACACCAGATCTTCTTTCAGTTGCGCGAGAAGCTCATCGGAGATCTCGACGGATTGGGGAGTCATCTTCCGCGCAGGCGTCTTGCCTGCCCCTAGTTGATGTAATCATAAGCTTCCAGCGTCAAGAATTCCGCGAAATCCGCGCTCGTCATCATGCGCCCGAAAATCTCCGCCGCTTCGTTGATGCGCCCACCGTTCAACTTATTCCGCTGTTCAGCGATGATTTGGCGCACCATCTCTTGCGTGATCGGGCGTCCGTCGCTGAGCCGGGCACCGTGTTTCACCCATTGCCAAACCTGCGAGCGGCAGATTTCCGCGGTGGCGGCATCTTCCATCAGGTTGTAGATTGGAACGCAGCCGGAACCGCGCAGCCACGACTCCAGATACTGCAGCCCGACGTCGATGTTCCAGCGCAGGCCCTCTTCGGTGATCTTACCTTCCGTGACGTCGAGTAAATCCTTCGCAGTGACCTGCAGATTCTCGCGCTGGCGGCCGATCTGGTTCGGTCCTTTCATGTGCGCGTCAAATATCTCTTTTGCAATGGGCACCAGACCGGGGTGGGCGACCCAGGTGCCGTCGTGCCCCGCAGTCACCTCACGAAGCTTGTCTTGACGAACCTTCTCCAGGGCTTTCTCGTTCGCGGTGGCGTCGCTCTTGATCGGAATTTGTGCAGCCATTCCACCCATGGCGTGAATGCCGCGCCGATGGCACGTTTGAATGAGCAGCTCGACATACGATTTCAGGAAATGCTTTTCCATCGTGACGGTAGAACGGTCCGGCAGCACAAAGTCGGGACGGTTCCTGAATTTCTTGATGAAGCTGAAGATGTAGTCCCAGCGGCCGCAGTTCAGGCCCGCAGAGTGTTCCCGCAGTTCGTAGAGGATCTCGTCCATCTCGAAGGCGGCGAGAATCGTCTCGATCAACACGGTGGCGCGGATTGTTCCCCGCGGGATCCCGAGCGAGTCCTGGGCAAAGCGGAACACGTCGTTCCACAAGCGCGCTTCCAGATGACTCTCCATCTTGGGTAAATAGAAATAGGGTCCGGTTCCTTTGGAGATCAACCGGTGCGCATTGTGAAAGAAGTAGAGCCCGAAATCGAACAGAGAGGCAGAGATTGGTTTTCCATCGACCAGAAAGTGTTTTTCTACCAGATGCCAGCCCCGAGGGCGGACCAGCAATGTTGCCACCTTAGAATTCAGTTCATAGCGCTTTCCCTCCGGGCTTACGAAGCTGATGGTGCCCTCGACGGCATCCCGAAGATTGGCCTGTCCCTCGAGATTGTTCATCCAAGTGGGCGAATTGGAGTCTTCAAAGTCCGCCATGAATACACTGGCGCCGGAGTTCAATGCGTTGATGATCATCTTGCGGTCGACAGGCCCCGTGATCTCCACGCGGCGGTCAAGCAAATCCCGTGGGATGGGAGCGACCGTCCATTCCGTTTCGCGGACATGTGCTGTCTCCGGCAGAAAGCCAGGCAAGGCGCCGCCGTCGATTTCTTTCTGGCGGACTTTTCGTCGCTCAAGAAGGTCGCGCCTTCGTGGTTCGAACTCACGGGAGAGTTGGGTCAGGAAGCGAGTTGCTTCGGGGGTGAGGATCTGAGTCTCGACGTCATTGTGGGTAGCCAGGGTTGCCATGTCGGTAATCTTAACCCCACCCCGGGAGTCCCGATTACCTGCTGGGACAAAACGGACGACCGGGCCAGCACGGACGACCTAGTTTGTAGTGCACGCGCAACTAAGTTCTACTGCACTCAGGCCGATAAAAATTCGGTAAGGAGCCCTCAGGCATGCGCACTCAGAACACCCCGGAGCAACAATGGAATACAAACCCTCGCTGGCAACATATCCAGCGCCCCTACAGCGCGCAGGATGTCGCCAGGTTGCAAGGGTCGATCCAGATCGAGCACACGCTGGCTCGTCTCGGTGCAGAGCGGCTCTGGTGGCTGCTGCACAACGAATCGTACGTGCCCGCTCTGGGAGCACTCACCGGCAACCAGGCGGTGCAACAGGTGCAGGCTGGGCTGAAAGCCATCTATCTTAGTGGTTGGCAAGTCGCGGCCGACGCCAACGACGCGGGCCAGATGTATCCGGATCAGAGCTTGTATCCGGCAGACAGCGTTCCCAATGTTGCTCGCCGCATCAACAATGCGCTGATGCGAGCCGACCAGATTCACCACCTCGATGGAAAGAACGGCGTCTACTGGATGGCCCCAATCGTAGCTGACGCCGAAGCGGGATTTGGAGGGGCGTTGAACGCCTTCGAACTGATGAAGGCCATGATCGAGGCCGGCGCGGCTTGCGTGCATTTCGAAGACCAGCTGTCCTCGGCCAAGAAGTGCGGGCACCTCGGCGGGAAAGTTCTGGTGCCGACTTCAGAAGCCATCCAAAAGCTGGTTGCGGCTCGTCTGGCCGCGGATGTGCTCGGCGTCCCAACGTTAATTATGGCGCGCACCGATGCTGACAGCGCTCACCTGCTGACCAGCGACATCGACCCACGCGACCGGGAATTCATCACGGGAGAGCGCACCTCGGAGGGCTTCTTCCGAATCCGCGGAGGCCTGGACTCTGCTATTGCTCGCGGCATTGCCTATGCTCCCTATGCCGATCTGATCTGGTGCGAAACTTCGCATCCCGACGTCGATGAAGCCCGGCGTTTTGCAGAAGCAATTCATGCCAAGTATCCGGGAAAACTGCTGGCGTACAACTGTTCGCCGTCGTTCAACTGGAAGAAGAATCTCAACGACCGTACCATCGCCACCTTCCAGCGCGAACTCGCGACGATGGGATACAAGTTCCAGTTCGTTACGCTGGCCGGATTCCATGCCCTGAACCTGAGCATGTTCGAACTGGCGCGCGGCTACAAAGACAGCGGCATGACTGCCTACTCCCGCCTGCAGGAAAAAGAGTTTGCCCGGGAGACGCAATATGGATACCAGGCGGTAAAGCACCAGCGCTTCGTGGGCACCGGATACTTCGATGCGCTCACGCAGGTGATCGCCGCGGGAACGTCATCGACTACGGCGCTGGAAGGGTCGACCGAGCAGGAACAGTTTTCAGGCCTTACGCTTCAACTGCATCCGAAACACGGCCCAGATGCAGCCTGCCAGCCGATTTTGGGTGAGTGCCCATCTCTGGCCTCGGAGATCATGCCGATGGAGGAGTCGCTCTTGCCGTCCGGAGATTAGGCCAACCAGTCATCGATCACCGAACGGAGCTTTCACTCACGGAACGCCCCGAGCTTGAACCCCTTCAAGCTCGGGGCGTTGTATTTGCCTGGCCCTAATATCAGCTTAGCCGGTCCCCAGAACCCCAGGGGGCTTCGGCGAGAGCACCTTGGTCCCGCTCAACACGGCTAACGGCAGGTCTGCGCAACCCATGTGACGTCCGTCACACGTCGATGTGACAGTCGACGCTGACTAGGCGTACCCCTGGAGTTCTACTTCGGAACGAGGTCGAACTTCAGTGCCCGGCGGAACCCAGTCCGTTAATACCTTCGAGCTTCTTCTGGCAGGTTTACGCGAATCCCACGAAGTTTCCGTTTACGCAGCCATCGAGAGACTCGTACAGGCGGGAGAAGCAGTTGGACTGAACGGTGACGCACTCCTCCGAATGCTCGATCGAGGTCTGACCTTCGAGGAATTGCTCGAACTCATCGAATCGAAAATGGAATGCCTGCAAAGGGCTGCGTAGCGCTTGCCAGATGAGACCGTGACGGTATTCGCTGCGTTGTGAGGAAACTCATGAGTTTTCTAGAGTGGTCAAAATCCAATGTCGACTACGGGCGCAGGCTCGTAGATTCGGCCGTCGAGGGCGCGCGCACTGCGGAAGACGAATTCCTCAGAGACAAACCGCTAGCTGTCAATCTAGAGAGGTCTGCCCGACAGGCGCTGACGCCAACGGTGTTTGGGGCGTGCCTGGGCTTGTTGAGTTGGTACCTGGGAAGCGAGCGCCACTCCACTAGGAGAGCGCTGGCCTGCGGTTTCCGCGGAGGAGCGATCGGCTTTGGAGCAGGCGTTCTCTGGGAGAACCGGAAGCTCATCAGCAGCGTTGCTTCCGGCGCATTGAAAAACATCAATAAGACCCGCGATAACCACTGGTTCGAGAAGAATCCCATCGACTACGCGTAAGAACGCCCGCGTAGTCTGAACCGACACTCTCCCGCAGCGACGGTGCATCGCGTGACGAAGACGCAAGGGAGGCAGTTGATGATCACAACCGAAGCAGTAAAAGAACGGGTCCAGATCCCGCTCGTCACAGAGACTCTCAGTACGGAAAGAACTGGTTATCTGGACGGATTGGTCGGTCAGGCCAAGACTGCCGCTGCTGTCTTCACCCAATTCACCCAAGAGGACGTCGATCGCATCGTTAAACCGATGGTCCTGGCGGCACTGGAACAGGCACAGTATCTCGCCCGGCTGGCAGTTGAGGAGACCAAACTTGGTGTGATGGAAGACAAGGTCATCAAGAATATGGTGGCCAGTGAGTTTGTCTACAACTACATCAAGGACAAGAAAACGGTTGGGGTCATCCGCGAGATTCGGGAGCGCAACCTGCTGGAGATTGCGGAACCAATCGGAGTCTTGTTTTCGCTCACTCCGATTACGAATCCCACCTCAACGGTGCTGTTCAAGTGCATCATGGCCATCAAGACGCGGAACGCGGTGATTTTCAGCCCGCATCCCAAGGCCTGGCACTGTTGTTCCGAGGCCGTAAGGATCATGTACGAGGCCGCCGTGAAGCACGGCGCCCCTGAAGGAGTTTTCACCTGCCTGGAGTCGCCCACCCTGCCGGACAACGCCTACCTGATGAGGCACAAAGACGTTGGCCTGATTGATGCAACCGGCGGCCCGGGCATGGTCAAGGCCGCCTACAGTTCCGGTAAACCAGCCTTGGGTGTTGGACCGGGGAACACACCGGTCTATCTGGAGAAGACGGCGGACGTGAATACCGCGGTGGTCGACATCATCGTCTCCAAGACCTTCGACAACGGAACCATATGTGCCTCCGAGCAGACGGTTGTAATTGACGACGAGATTTATGACGCTGTTCTGAACAAGTTCATGGACCTCGGTGCTCATATCTGCAACGAAAAAGAGACCAGGTTGCTAGAGCGCACGGTAATTGATCCGCAAACCGGATTCATGCAGCCCATGGCCGTTGGCCAGAAGGCCGCCGACATTGCGCGATTCGTTGGCCTCTCCGTCAAGCCGAATACCAAACTTCTGATCGCGCCGATTCACGGTGTAGGTCCCGATCATCCTCTATCGGTCGAGAAGCTGTTCCCCGTGCTCGCAGTCTATCGTGCGAAATCCGTCGAGGAGGCGCTCAGGGTATGCGTCGATGTGAACCACGCGGGCGGGCTCGGACACACCGCCGTTGTGTTCTCGCGCAATGATGAGATCATCCGCAAGTTCGGAGAAGTGATCAACGCGGGCCGGATCATCGTGAACTCGCCGGGGTCGATTGGAGCTCTGGGTGCGGTTTACAACGATCTGGTACCCACCTTTTCTTTCGGCTGCGGAACCGGTGGCGGCAACAGTACAACCGATAACGTCAACATCTATCACTACCTCAACATCAAGCGTCTGGCTCGGAGGACCCAAACCCATATGTGGTTCCGAGTTCCCAATCAGATTTATTTCAACATGAACGCGGTGGAGAATCTGCGGCAGTTCCCGTCGCGCTGCACCATCGTGATCACCAACGCTCCTCTGGAGCAGATCGGCCACGTGGAGATTGTCCGGCGCCATATTTGCTCCAAGACTCACGTTCACGTTGTGGTCATTCCCGACGCGGAGCCTGAGGTTAAGGTCATTACCCAGGGAGTCGAAGCGCTCAATTTCTACAAGGCCGACCAGATCATTGCGTTAGGCGGCGGATCGGTGATTGACGCGGCGAAGATCATGAAGCTGAAGTACGAGTCGCCGGAAGCGGACCTGGAATATCTGGCGGCTCCGTTTCTGGATCTGCGCAAGCGGGTCGTGCAGTATCCGACCGACAAGATCAACCGGGCGCGATTGATTGCCATCTCCACGACCAGTGGGACCGGCAGCGAGGTCACCCCGTTCGCGGTTCTGATCGACAAGGAACATGGACGCAAAGTGACGCTGGCCGACTATTCGTTGACGCCGGACGTGGCCATCGTCGATCCCCAATTTGTTATGTCGATGCCGAAAGGCCTGACCGCGGATACCGGCATCGATTGCCTGACCCACGCGTTGGAAGCTGGAGTTTCCAATTATGCTTCTTCTTACACGGACGCCAACGCCATGCAGGCGATTCGACTGGTGTTCAAGTACCTGCCCATCGCCTACGAACATCCTCGCGATGAAGAGGCGCGCTGCATGATGCACAACGCCGCGTGCATCGCAGCGATGGCGTTTTCCAACGCGTCCGTGGGCCTGAACCATGCCCTGGCACACGCCTTCGGCGCACGTTTTGGCATCGCGCACGGCCGGGCCAACGCGCTCATGCTGCCGCACGTCATCGCTTACAACGCTTCCGTGCCAACCAAATTTATGCCGTCGCCTTACACGAAGGGGTATGTGGCCCACAAGAAATATGCCACCGTAGCGGATCTGTTGGGCCTGGGTGGTCATACGACGGAAGAAAAGGTGAAGAACCTGATCACGGCGACCGAGCACTTGTTGGACCAGCTTGCATTTCCGCGCTCGATCGCCGAGATGGGAATCTCCAAGGAAGAGTTCGAGCGAGCAGTGCCCGAACTCGTCAGTATTGCGTTTGACGATCCTTCGTGGCGGTCGAACCCGCGCATGCCTTTGATGGGTGAAATGGTCGAGTTGTTCTGGAAAGCGTATGAGGGGCGTGGTGCGGCCAAGCCGGCGACCGTGTCTCAGCAACAGACGGTGTAGTAGATGGTGACGCCTATGGCCATGATTGCCGTATTTCTGAACATCGATGAAGAGCGGATGGTTGCGGCATTGCAGGAAGCTGCGAGAAGCCTGGAGAGCGGTCAGGGCGAAGCAGTCCTGGATTTCTCCTCGGTGCACCGAATTGATTCAAGCGGTCTCCGAGCTATGGAAGATTTTGCCCGCATCGCAGACGAGAAGGCCGTCAAGGTCGTGCTTCGTGGTGTCAAGATCGATGTCTATAAAGTGCTCAAGCTGGTGAAGCTGACCCGGCGGTTTTTGTTCGTGAACTGAGAAGCCCGCGGTGGGCGGCTGAATAGGAGAGCCGTTTCGTGCAGAATCATCAACAGAGTGACCGACTGTCCTGGGGTGACACGGTGTTCCTGCATCTGGAGCGGGAAGGCATGCCGCTCAATGTGGCCAGCATCTGCGTGTTCGAGGGTGAGATCCCCCTTGAAACTTGCGTGAGGTTTATCGAGTCGAAGCTACCCCTACTACCTCGATACTTCAAGCGGGTCGTGCCTGCACCGTTCGGTCTCGGTCTTCCCAGCTGGGAATACGATCCAGAGTTCGATCTGTCACGTCATGTGCGTGAAGTAACACTCAAGCGTGGTACGGACATTGAGTTGAGGGCTGTGGCCGGTAAACTCTTCAGCCAAGTCATGGACCGGCGGCACCCGCTGTGGGACATGACCATAGTGCGGGGCCTGAAAGGGAATCGCACCGGGCTGATCTTCCGGCTGCATCACTGCCTGGCTGACGGCATTGCCGGTGTGGGCATCATCAACGCACTTCTGGATGCGAGCCCGGAATGTCCACGTTTGCCGCGGAAGAAAGTCAAATTCCACATTCCTCGACCGACCGACCCGTTGACTTCGCTAACGTCGGAATTCGTGGAATCCTATTCTGACTTCGTCAGACGGATTCTCTCGGCAATGACCGATCTGTTGAGCATGGCCGAGCGGGTTGCTGCCAACGGCGACCCGACGGCCGCCGACGAGTTTGCCAGTCTGTTTCCCGAGATCACAGCCTTTACCGAGCGCCTCCGCTTCAATGTCATCTACCGCGGCCCACAGAAATTTGCCTGCACTGAGATTCCTTTGGCGGAGGTCAAAGCCATCCGGCATAAAAGCGGCGCCAGCGTCAATGATGTGATTCTCGCACTGGTGACCGCGACGATTCGCCGCTATTGCGAACTGCATGGCGATCGCGTAAAGGGCAAGCTGCTGCGGATCATGGTTCCGGTCAACCTTCGTGGCGCCACTAGCACCTCGGAGCTGGGCAATCGCATCTCCCTGGTTCCCGTCACCATTCCGCTGGATATTCGGCAGCCTCGGAAGTTGCTCGCCGCTGTACACCGGCGAACAGAGTTTCTCAAACGCATGCATGCCGCCGAACTGGTGAGTCTGGCCGGAGGACTGATCGGCATGTTCCCGACCTCCCTGCAGGGTATGGCGGGGCCGATGGCGAGCCAGTTGCCCATCACTCCCTTCAATCTGGTGTGTACCAATGTGCCCGGGCCGCAACTGCCACTCTACCTGCTCGGCCACAAGATGCTGCATTGCTATCCCTACGTTCCGGTTGGAGGTGAGATGGCGGTCAACTGCGCCATCCTGAGTTACAACGGCACAGTATATTTCGGCTTCAGCGGAGATGTACACGCCGCGCCCGACCTAAGGAAGATGGAGAAATTGCTGCAGGAAAGTTTCACCGAACAGCGAGATTCGGTCGGAGTTAGACCTTCGCAGAAGAAACGAATCGTCAGAAAACGGCATCCGGCGCCGACTACCGCCACCGCGCCACGCACCGCCGTAGCAGGATCCGTTTCGATTCCTAGCGTTTTGCCACTTGAGTCGAAACGAGAGCCAGAACCCACGCGCCCACTTGAACAGGAGAAGGGTCAGTCACAGTTCATCGTCGCGTAGGGAACTCAAGCTAAGGGGAGAAGACCGTGGTAGGTACCTCACCCGCTCAGATGACAGACTGGTTGGTCCCAGGACGCAGTCTGTTCTTGACAATACATATCGTGGGCATCGCGTGTTTTGCGTACATTGTCGCGAAACGTCTCGTGCCACTCATCCGAGCCGAACGCGATTTCCGTTTTGACCATACGCTGACCCGGTTCGAAAGAGTTTTGAAGTACTGGTTCGGGCAGTGGAAGCACCCGCGGTACAGGCTGGCGGGAATCCTCCACATCTTCATCTTTATAGGTTTTATTCTCCTTGCGGCTCGTGCTTTCTCCGTGCTCATCGTTGGGGTCTCTGAAAATTTCGTAATGCCCGGCCTCTCCGGAAAAGTCGGGCACTTCTACGACATTGTTACGGACTACGCCGCGACCATCGTTTTCCTATGCATGGTGGTCGCGGCGGTCCGGCGACTCGTCTTCAAGCCCGCGCGGTACTCTGTCCCCGCGAAATACGGCAAGGCCCACACCGCCGATGCCGTTTTTCTCCTGGGGCTCATTGCCATCCTGATGCTGGCCGACAGCCTTTTCGCCGCCAGCATGATCGCCGGTCACGCGCTGCAGGGCCAACCTGTCGAAACCCTGGCATTCCTATCGCTCCCTTGGATGTTCCAGATTGCCGTGGGATCGTCGTCGTTCGCCACGCTCTGGGCTGTGAACGTTACCGCCTATCTCGTCCATGAAGTGACTTTCTACTTCTTGCTCTGTTACCGGCCATTTGGAATTCAGTTTCACGTGGAAACGTCGTTGTTCAGCATCTATTTCGCGAAGTTAGAGCGCGGGACGTTGAAGCCTGTGAGATGGGGAGTGCCGGATGAACGTCTAGACGAGGTGAAATCTTTCGGTGTGAAGAAATTCGAGGACTTTACGTGGAAGCACATGCTCGACTTCTATTCGTGCGCCGATTGCGGGCGCTGCGCCGACAATTGCCCGGCTAACGCGGCGGGGCGACCGCTGGCGCCGCGATTTCTCACCACCAAGGCCAGGGACTACGCCTTCCAGCACTACCCAATCTTCGGCAAGGCGAACAATAGCCAACCACTGATCGGCGGCATTTATTCAGAAGACGAAATCTGGTCTTGCACTACCTGTGGCGCTTGTGAAGAAGAATGTCCACTTCTGGTCGAGTACATCGACAAGATTGTCGATCTGAGGCGCGGGATGATCGACGACGGCAACGTCCCGCAGTCGCTGCAAAAGCCGCTGAAGGCTTTGGAGAGTCGAGGCAATCCGTACGGAAAGATGGAGAAGAAGAGAGCCGACTGGGCAAAGGCTCAAGACTTCCAGCAGAGTTGCTCAGTCAAGACGCTCGACACCAAGAACGGTGCCAACACTCTGTACTTCGTGGACAGCATTACTTCCTACGACGACCGTATGCAGTCGATAGGGCGTTCCACCGCAAGAGTCCTCAGCCACATCGGAGAAGACTTCTGCATCCTCGGTGCAGCGGAGAAAGACAGCGGCCATGAAGTGCGACGGTTCGGCGAGGAGCTGCTTTTTATTGCGCTGCGCGATCACAATACCGATGCCATTAAGGCCTCAGGGGTGCAACGAATCGTTACTTCTGATCCACACGCTTATAACGCTCTGAAACACGACTATAAGGATGTTCCACCCGTCGAGCACATCAGCCAAGTCATCGCCAGGGAAGTCATGGCCGGCAAAATCCAGTTCAACCAAGTCGAGGACGAAAGCAAGGTGTACGTCTATCACGACCCGTGCTATCTGGGGCGCCACAATCAGGTGTACGACGCGCCGCGCACTGTGCTCGATGCCATTCCAGGATTAAAGCGAGTGGAAATGAAGCGTTCGCGAGACCGGTCCTTCTGTTGCGGTGGCGGCGGGCTCATGTTGTTCTACGAACCCAAGGAAGAGCAAAGGATGGGCGTCCTCAGAGTTCGGATGGCCGCAGAAGCCGGGGCGAACGTGATCGTGACGGCGTGCCCGTTCTGCATGGTGAATATTGAAGATGCAATCAAGGTGGCGGGCATGGAAGGAAAGATGTCAGCGATTGATTTGACGGAGCTTGTGGATCTGAGCATCGCGCGGGAAAAGTGCCCGGAAGAATGCGAGCCAGCAACTTGTGGAGGTTGAACGTGGAAATTCTGGTTTGTGTGCGAAGAGTGCCGGATACTTCAGAGAACGAGATCGAACTGAATGCCGAAGGGAACGGCATTGAACGGGACGAACTTGTGTATTCGGTGAATGAAGCAGATAACTACGCGGTCGAAGAGGCCTTGCAGATCCGGGACCGGGTTGGAGGAAGCGTCACCGTGGTGACGGTAGGCGGCGAAGACGATGAAGAGATCTTGCGCCGGGAACTTGCCATGGGTGCAAACCACGCCGTGCTGATCTCGGACGATGCCTTCAGCGGCTCTGACGGCCGAGGCATAGCCACGATCCTTAAGGATTTCGTACGGAAGGGGCGCTACGACCTAATCCTCACTGGAGTCCAAGCCGACGACGGCGCTGCCCAAGTGGGCGGGATGCTGGCGGCGATGCTCGATTATCCATTCGCATCTCTGGTGAATTCCATTGTGGTCGAGGACGGCAGGCTGAGGGTCAGCCGGGAAATCGAGGGAGGCAACCGGGAAATCAGCGAGATCGATCTTCCTTGTGTTCTCTCAATCCAGACCGGCATTAACGAGCCGCGTTATGTCGGGATGCGAGGCATTCGACAGGTAGCTTCCGTGCCCATCCCTACGTTGGGCATTTCCGACCTCGGCGCGGACAAAAGCGCAGTCGGGGAGGTTGCTGCGAAGGTGCGCCGAGTGGACTACTTCATCCCGGAGCTCAGTAAGGGAGCAGAAATGCTCCATGGCAGCCGGGAAGAAAATGCCGCAAAGGTGCTTGAACTGGTAGCCGCGAAGGGAGGGCTGAAATAATGGCGCGCATTTTTGCCTACATCGTTCACCGAGGTGGCGTCGTCGACGACTCCGCGGCGGAACTGATCGCCGCCGCGAGAAAGATCGATCCGAACACGACGCCTACAGCGATTGTGACCGGCTGCGGCGGGGATCTAGATGCCGCCTGCAGTCTGGCCGCTTCAACCTATAGCGAGGTGTGGAAAATCGCGAATGACGCCCTGACCTATCCCAATGCAGAACTGGTCCGGCAAGCGTTGGTGAGCGTTCTTCCGCCCAACAGTATCTTGCTTGTGCTGCACGATCACTTCGGTATCGATCTTTCGCCCGGTCTTTCCATCAAACTGAATTCTGCCTTCGTCTCTGACGTGCTGGCGATCGATGGCTTCGACGGAGACTCACTGAGCTTGGTGCGGCAGGAATTTGGCGGACAAGTGAGTACCCATGTCCGCTGCGATATCTCATCGGGTGCGGTTATCAATATCCGCCCGGGTGCGTTCAAAGCGGAACGGACCGTCCCGGCCTCAGGAGTAGTGGTCGACAAGTCATCCCAAATCGGGGCTCTGACCGCGCGCCGCCGCTATCTGGAAACGATCGTGGCCGAATCCGGCGATGTCGACATTACAAAGCTTAGCGTTCTCGTTTCTGTCGGCCGGGGCATTCAGGAAAAGGAAAACGTTGTCATCGCCGAACAACTGGCGGAGGCGCTGGGTGCGGCGGTGAGTTGCTCGCGCCCGGTCGTCGACGCGAAGTGGATGGAGAAGTCGCGACAGGTTGGCTCCTCCGGCAAAACTGTAAAACCCAAGGTCTATCTGGCATGCGGCATCAGCGGAGCATTCCAGCATCTGGCTGGCATCAAAGGAAATCCGTTCCTTATCGCCATCAACAAGAATTCGAAAGCTCCTATTTTTCAAGTCGCCGACATCGGAATTGTTGACGACGTTCTGGAATTCCTACCCGAATTGACGAACCAAGTTCGTGAACTGCGCGGCGTTGCCGCTAAGTGAGGATGAGCCCATGCTTGCACACAAGACCCTGAAGCTAAGCGTGAAGTCGCTGAAGGAGTTTGCCAAGAAGCGCCTTCCCGACGAGACGCTGATCGAACTCGACGAACGCGATGAGTGCCCTCTCGAAATCGTCCGCGATATGTGCAGCCCTGACAAGCTGGGCATCCAACTCTTGTTTATTCCCGAAGAGTTTGGCGGCATGGGTGGAGGCACGTTCGACGTCTATTGCATCTGCGAAGAGATGGCGCGAATCGATCTGGGCATCGCCACTTCGGTGTTGGCTACATTTCTCGGCAGCGATCCAATTACTGTAGGCGCTACTCCGGAGCAAAAGAAACTCTGGCTGAGTCGCATCGCGGATGAGGGATTGTTGTTCGCCTATGGGGCGACGGAGCCGGAAGCCGGAAGCGATCTGGGAGCCCTTCGCACCACGGCGGATGCGGTCACGAAGGACGGCCGCGTCGTCGGTTACAAAATCAACGGTAACAAGCAATGGATCAGCAACGGCGGAATTGCAGGCGCGTACACGGTGTTAGCCAATACCCCCAGCGGTCCGAGTTGGTTCATCGTAGAAAAAGGTACGAAGGGCTTCACCCACGACGAACCAGAAGACAAACATGGCATCCGCCTCAGCAATACGGCGGCGCTCGCTTTTAATGACGTCTACGTCGACGCCGACCGGCTCATCGGTGGTGTCGAAGGTCAGGGCCTGATTCAGGCTCAGGCTGTGTTCGGGTACACACGCCTGATGGTGGCAGCATTTGGCCTTGGAGCGGGATGGGCCGCGCTCGACCGTGCGATTCCGTACTCCACCAAGCGCATTCAAGCCGGAGCACCGCTGTCTGAGAAGCAAGGGTATACCCATAAGTTGATTGTGCCGAACGTTGCACGGTTAGAAGCTGCCCGTTCCTACATCGAACAGACGGCCGAGCGGATCGATGCCGGGGACGGCAGCCTGAACACCGAGGGCGCCATCGCCAAGTACATGGCGACCGAGGCAGGCAATCAGGCGGCCGACGCCAGCATTCAGGCTCTCGGAGGTTACGGTTACACGCACGAATATCTGGTGGAGAAGATCAGCCGCGACGTTCGCATCACCACGATTTACGAAGGTACATCCGAAATCATGGAGATGACCATCGCTCGTGATCGCTGGCAGCTGCACTTAAAGACGCGCGGCCAGCACTATCACGAATTGGCAGGCGAGCTGGAAGCCCTGCATGCGCGCCACCCCGACGTGGGTGCGAATATCGCTGCACTGGCACATCATGCGTTGGCCGAGTTGATGGAAAAAGCGCGGGGGGCTCGCCTTACACGTTACCAACACATCCTCTTGCGTCTGGGAGAGTGGATTGCCTATGCCGAGAGTGCTGGCAGCCTGGCGCACCGTGCCGCGCGACTGGCGGAGGGCAAACTAAACGAGAAAGCGAACCGTCGTTTTGACATCCCGGCCCTCGCGGCTTTGAGCCGCGTGTTCGCCCGCGATGCCGCGCTCAAAGTCGCGGAAGAAGGCTTGCGCTGGATCTGCGGAGCCGGCGGCGTGAGCGATGCCGAGATGTCGGCATTTGAAACGAGTTTGCGGTTGCCCGCCATTCACCGTGCCCAGGCGGGTTTGATTTCTGACATGGATCACATAGCCGACGTCCTCTACGCCCGTGCAGGGAAGCCTGCACTCGCCGCTTAAGCATCAAGACGCCTGACTATCTGTCACAAGCAACCTATCAGTGGGTTGCAGGGAGCGTCGTCATGGAAGACACAGCCAATCGTGCTATCGCGATTGTGGGAGCGGGAGCCATTCTGCCCGATGCCGTCAACGTGGCTGCTTTTTGGGAAAACGTGAAGAACAGCCGCTACAGCATCACCGAGGTGGCCCCTGATCGTTGGAATCCTGCGTTCTATTACGACCCCAACCCCAGCGCCCCCGACAAAACTTACTCGAAGATAGGAGGGTGGGTACGCGATCAGGTTTGGGACCCCTTGAAGTGGCATCTGCCGATTCCGCCGCGCGTCACCGACGCGATGGATCAGGCGCAAAAGTGGGCGATCGCAGCCACCCGCGAAGCCCTGGAAGACTACGGTTACCCAAAGCGCCCGCTCGATCCAGATCGGGTAGCTGTCATCCTGGGCAACGCGATGGCGGGCGAAAGGCACTATCTAACCGCCCTGCGCGTGTACTTCCCGGAGTACACGCACGAACTTGCCGAGATAGCTGGCTTCGCCGCTCTGCCGGAAGCGATCCGCAATCAAATCACAAGCGAATTGCACGACAGGATCGGCAAGCATCTGCCCGAAATCACGGAAGACAGCATGCCCGGCGAGTTGGCCAACTGCATTGCTGGACGCATCGCTAACATCTACAACTTCCATGGCCCGAACTACGTTTGTGACGCGGCATGCGCGTCCGCGATGGCCGCGATGACCTCCGCGATGGAGGGACTGATACAGAACAATTTTGATGCGGTCATCACCGGCGGAATTGATCGCAACATGGGGGCGCAGACATTCGTCAAGTTTTGCAAGATCGGCGCGCTCTCTGCGACGGGGACTCGTCCATTTGCTGAAGGAGCCGACGGCTTCGTGATGGGAGAAGGCTCAGCGATCTTCGTGCTGAAGCGTCTGGCCGATGCCGAACGCGACGGGGACGAGATATACGCGGTGCTGCGCGGAATCGGTGCGTCCAGCGACGGCAAAGGCAAAGGAATCACCGCGCCCAACCCGGTCGGCCAGAAATTCTGCCTCGAGCGTGCATGGGAGAATGCTGGCCTGTCTCCCGCGACTGCCACGATGTTTGAAGGTCACGGCACGTCAACCCGCGTGGGCGATGTAGTCGAGGCGCAGAGCCTCACTGCTATGTTGAGCAGTCATCATCTTCCTATTCATTCCATTGCGCTGGGCTCGGTCAAGTCGAACATAGGTCACCTAAAAGGGGCTGCGGGGGCAGCCGGGGTGCTCAAGACCGCCCTGGCTCTTCGAGACAAAATCTTGCCGCCCAGCGTGCATTGTGAACATCCCAGCCCGGACATCGACTTCGCCCACTCCCCGCTGTATGTGAATACCGAACTCAAGCCGTGGACGGTTCCGGCGGACATTCCACGGCGTGCCGGCGTAAGTGCCTTCGGCTTTGGCGGAACCAATTTCCACATCGTGCTCGAAGAGCATATTCCCCACAGGCTGACCGGAAATGGAAAGCGGTCCGTCGTCGTTAGCACGCTCCCGAAGACTGCCATCAATGAGGCGATCATGAACGCAAAAGAAGCTTCCTCCTCCTCTGCCTATTCCGATTCTTCCTCTGCCTGCAAGGCACCTCTGCGCGGTGCGCTGGTGATTGGCACTTCCTCCGAGGCGGCGCTCATCGACCGTCTGCGCGAGGTAATGAAGGATGCTGAAGCCGGACGAGCTCCCGCGCCAGCGCCGCCCGTCGAAGCCGACTTGCGCGCTCCCGAACGTCTGGTAATTGACTATGCGGACGCAGCGGAACTGGCAGATAAGTCCGCAAAAGCCCTCAAGGCGCTGGCGTCGAACCATCCGGTGGTGTGGAAGGCACTACGGGCGCAGGGTATTTTCCGCGGTCGCGGTCCGGCGCCCAGGGTGGCTTTCCTCTATACGGGCCAAGGTTCGCAGTATGTAAATATGCTGCGCCCGCTCTATAGAGAGGAGCCGATTGTCGCCGGAACCTTTGCCGAAGCCAACCGTGTGATGACTCCGTTGTTGGGCAAGCCTCTGACAGAGTTTGTCTTCGTCGACGAGACTGACCCCCGCGCTGTGGCAAAAGCGGATGAAGACTTGCGCCAGACTGCGATTACTCAGCCCGCCGTGCTGGCGATCGATCTCGCGCTGACCCGTCTGCTGGCGGCTTACGGCATCAAGCCAGACATGACGATGGGACACAGCCTGGGCGAATACGGGGCGCTGGTCGCCTCGGGTGCCCTGCCCTTCGAGGACGCATTGGAAGCGGTGAGTGCCCGTGGCCGAGGAATGACCCGTGTGGCTGTGGCCGACAAGGGCAAGATGGCGGCCGTGTTCGCGCCGCTGAAGGAAATCGAGCGAATCCTGAAGACCGTCGACGGCTATGTCGTAATTGCAAACATCAATAGCGATCGCCAGGCGGTCATCGGTGGTGCGAGCGATGCCGTCACCAGAGCCATGGCGGTGCTCCAGGAAACTGGTTACGAGGTTTCGGAACTGCCAGTCAGTCACGCCTTCCACACTTCAATTGTGGCGCCAGCCAGCGAACCGTTGCGGAAGGAACTTGAGCGGCTCCATCTGGAATCGCCGCGCCTGCCCATCGTTGCGAACGTGAACGGAGAGTTCTATCCGACCGGACCTGGCGTCGTGCCGCAAATGTTGGACTTGCTTTCCAAGCAAGTCGCATCTCCCGTGCAATTCGTCAAAGGCCTGCACACGCTCTACGGGGCGGGGGCGCGCATCTTTGTGGAAGTTGGGCCGAAGAAAGCTCTGCAGGGCTTTGCCGAGGATGTCCTCGGCGATCGTGGAGACGTAGTCTCACTGTTTACCAATCACCCGAAGTTCGGCGACATCGCATCATTTAACCAGGCCTTGTGCGGTCTTTATGCAGCTGGGTTGGGCCGCGGGGTTGCAGACGTGTCATCCGAGAAACCAGAGGCGTCGATTACGGCGGCATCCGCGCCGGTCGGGAAATCTGCCCCAATCGCTGCGGCGGCGTCTGCCTCAGAGATTCCCGCTTCGCCGGTCGCGGGGCCGAATGGCGATCACTTCGCCGATCTGGGTCATTTCTTCGCCGAGGTTCTCGAGCGGGGCTGGCAGATTCAGCGTCGCGATCATTCCTCAGTTCGCCTCCCGGTTGTAATTACCGGTGCGGCTCTGGGTCTGCCTGGAACCGAGCATATTTTCGATGATTCCAATGTGGCTCGCATCCTGCGTGGCGATCAATTCATCGATCTCATCCCTACGCGCTTGCGTAAGGCCATGCTCGACAAGCACATTACGCGCCTGGTCAAGAGTGACAACGGCGGGCCGACATTCGAGACCATCAGCAATATCGCCGATGTCATCAAGCTGGCGGGCCGTGGAGGTGCGTTTGATCTGGGAAAGGAATTTGGCATTTCCGCCGACCGGCTGGCCGCCCTCGACCGCACCACTCAACTGGCGATTGCGGCGGGTATTGATGCTCTGCGCGATGCGGGAATTCCTCTGGTCATGCGCTACAAGACCACCAGTAAAGGCACGCAGTTACCAGATCGGTGGGTCTTGCCCGACTCCTTGCGCGACGACACGGGTGTGATTTTCGCTTCCGCCTTTCCGGGGTACGATTCATTCGCCGACGAGATGTCGCGTTACTATGCGGATCACTCGCGCCGCGAACAGTTAGGCGTGCTGGAGAGCCTATTGGCGCGGGCTGCAAAGACGAATGGTGATTCCGTCCTTGAACAAGAAATTGAAAGACGCAAGGAAGACCTGCGGGACGCCATCGAGAAAGAGCCGTATGTATTCGATCGGCGATTCCTCCTTAGAGTGCTGTCGATGGGTCACTCGCAGTTCGCCGAGTTCATCGGAGCTCGGGGTCCAAACACGCAAATCAACTCGGCTTGTGCGAGCACCACGCAGGCCGTAGGTCTGGCGGAAGACTGGATTCATGCGGGGCGTTGCCGCAGAGTGATCATTATCTCGGCCGACGACGTCACCTCGGACCACGCCATCGAATGGTTTGGCGCGGGATTCCTGGCCAGTGGTGCCGCAGCTACTGACGAAGTGGTTGAAGAGGCTGCCACTCCCTTTGACCGTCGCCGGCACGGATTGATCGTCGGAATGGGGGCGGCCGCCCTGGTGGTGGAAGACGCTGAGGCTGCTCGCGAGCGGGGAATTCAACCGATTTGCGAAGTGCTGAGCACAATGACCGCCAACAGTGCCTTTCATGGCACGCGGCTCGACGTGCAGCACATCGGCCAAATGATGGAAGACCTGGTGTCCCACGCCGAAGCGCACAGGGGCATTTCCCGCCGCCAGATTGCGCCGCACACGGTGTTCGTGTCCCACGAAACCTACACGCCCGCGCGTGGAGGCAGCGCATCCGCTGAGATCAATGCCTTACGCCACGTATTCGGCGATGCTGCGGATCAGGTTGTGATCGCCAACACGAAAGGGTTCACCGGTCATGCCATGGGTACCGGGATCGAAGATGTCCTGGCGGTCAAGTCGCTGGAGACTGGCGTCGTGCCACCTGTGGCCAATTTCAAAGAAGTCGATCCCGAGTTAGGCACACTGAACTTGTCCAAGGGCGGTGGGTATCCGGTCCAATACGCATTGCGCCTGGGCGCAGGATTCGGTTCGCAGATCAGCATGACGCTATTGCGTTGGGTCGCAACGAAAGATGGCGCGCATCGTCGCCCGAATACTCTGGGTTATGCCTATCGCGTTGTGGACGAAAGAATGTGGAAAGCGTGGTTGAGCCAAATCGCAGGCTATCCAACGGCGGATTTGGAAGTAGTGAACCGCACTTTGCGGGTGTGCGATCGGGTGGCAGCGATGCGGCCGGGCGAAGTCACCCAGAAAGCGCAACAGTCGCATGCACAAGGGACTACAACAAGCGTCCGGGAGCCAGTTCTTCCTGCCATCGACGTTCCGCGCGTACCTCTGCCGAGCGCAGCGGTCGAGGGGAAGTTGGAAGTTAAGGCGCCTGCGTCAACGTCTCTGCCGCCAGCACCGGCAAGGACCGGTGTAGAAGGCGATCCGGTAAGAGAGCGGGTAGTGGCTCTGGTAGCAGGGAAGACGGGCTATCCCGTGGACATGCTCGATCTGGATCTCGATCTCGAAGCAGACCTGGGTGTGGACACGGTAAAGCAGGCTGAAGTCATGGCCACGATTCGTGAGGCCTATGGCATTGCCCGCGACGACAAGATCAAATTGCGCGACTTCCCCACCCTCGCGCATGTGATCCGGTTTGTGTACGAGCGGAAGCCTGATCTTGGCAAAGGACGAACCACGCCTCCGTCGACTGTTGTAGCGCCACCGCCTGTCGTTACGGAAGAAAAGACAGGCAACGCAACACTGCCGATGCCCGCCGCAATCTCGGCAAAAAGCGAAGTCAGCGATCCCGTGAAGGCACGCATCCTCGCACTGATGGTGGAGAAGACCGGGTACCCGCAGGACATGCTGGATTTGGACCTCGATCTGGAAGCGGACCTCGGCGTCGACACGGTGAAACAAGCTGAAATGTTTGCCGCCATCCGCGAGATCTATAACATCCCGCGCGACGAGAACCGCAAGCTTCGGGACTATCCCACGCTGGCGCATGTGATTCGATTTGTGTATGAGAAGAAGCCAGAGCTGGTGGTCAATGCTGCGGCAGAGCCACCTGCCCTGGTTCCGACCTCACCAACGGCGAGTGAGCCGCTGGCACCTGCTGCTCTTGCGGTCGCGGAGCTCGCAAGTTCTGATGACCCAATAAAGAAGAAGGTGCTGCAGATCGTGGCCGAGAAGACCGGCTATCCGGAAGATATGTTGGACCTCGATCTTGATCTGGAAGCGGACCTCGGCGTCGACACTGTCAAGCAAGCGGAAATGTTTGCGGCGGTGCGAGCGGCATACAACATTCCCAGAGACGAGGGCCTGAAGCTGCGCGATTTTCCCACTCTGGCCCACGTTATCAAGTTCGCCCACGACCGGGCAGCGGTCCCGTCGACACCTCCAAGGCCGGGTGAGAAGAACGAACCAGACGAGGCAAGGCAAGCGTCGGGCTCGTCGTCATCTTCATCCTCACCTTCATCCATGCCTTCGATCCAATCTGAGCGTCCAGTACTCGCCAGTCTCGATGCCGCAAATCGCATTTCACGGCGCGTGCCCGTGCCAACGTTGCGCCCTCCGCTCACCTTCTGCAAAACAACGGGTGTGAACCTCGGCCGCAACAGCCGAGTAGTGCTGATGCCCGATAAGGGCGGCGTGGGAGAGGAGCTCGCGAAGCGGCTCCAGGCGATGGGAGCGGAAGTACTGCGCCTCGACCGCACATCAGATGCTGACGCGTTGACGGATCTTCTCAAGAATTGGGTCACGGCGGGCCGCGTCGATGGAGTTTACTGGCTGCCCGCGCTCGACCAGGAAGGAAACCTCGGCGAACTCGATATTGCTACCTGGCATGAAGCCCTGCGTGTGCGTGTGAAATTGCTGTATGCCACGATGCGCGCCTTATTTGAGCAGGTTGCGAGCCCAGGAACATTCCTTGTCTCGGCAACGCGACTCGGTGGGCAACACGGGTACGACGAGGCCGGAGCCGTCGCTCCTCTCGGTGGTGCGGTGGTGGGTTTTGTTAAGGCGTATAAGCGCGAACGTATGGAACCCATAGTCAAAGCGGTCGACTTTGAAGCACATCGCAATGCGAGCCAGATCGTCGACCTGCTGATCGACGAAACACTTCGCGATCCGGGAGTGATCGAGATCGGATACACCGGGGACCAGCGCTGGACGGTCGGCCTTCAGGAACAACTAGCAGACGATGGCCAACCCGGGATGAGCCTGAACAAGGACAGCGTCTTCCTGATCACCGGCGCAGCGGGGAGCATCGTCTCGGCGATCACCACTGACCTGGCGGCCGCATCTGGCGGAACTTTCTACCTGCTTGATCTGGTGCCCGAACCTGATCCCAACAGCGACGATCTGCGGCGCTTCGTGACCGACAAGGAAAGCCTCAAACGTGACCTGTTTGCGCGCATCCAAAACCGCGGTGAGCGAGCTACGCCGGCTCTCGTCGAAAAAGAGCTTGCGAGCCTGGAAAGAGCGCACGCCGCACAAACCGCCATCAGTGCCGTGCGTGCGGCAGGGGGCACAGCACGTTATTTCAGCGTCAACCTTGCGGACGCGGGGGCGGTCGCCAAGGTCATCGATCAGGTCCGCCAGAGGAGCGGCCGTATCGACGTGTTGTTGCACGCAGCGGGTGTGGAGCGGAGTCACTCACTCCCGGACAAGGATCCGCGCGAATTCGATCTGGTCTTCGACGTTAAGAGCGACGGATTCTTCAACCTGTTGCATGCGATCGGCAACATGCCGCTTCGAGCGACCGTCGCCTTCAGTTCGATTGCCGGTCGCTTCGGCAACGTCGGCCAAACCGACTACAGTGCAGCCAACGATCTACTTTGCAAAATCACATCGAACTTCCGCACGACGCGCCCGGCCACACGTGGAATCGCGATCGATTGGACAGCGTGGGGAGGGATCGGCATGGCCACTCGCGGTTCCATACCGAAGATCATGGAACTTGCCGGAATCGACATGCTTGCGCCAGAGGCCGGGATTCCGTTGATCCGGCGCGAACTCACCGCGGGTGCGACGCGCTGCGAAATTGTGATCGGCCAGCGCCTCGGCGTCCTGTTGAAGGAATGGGACACCGACGGTGGGCTCGATGCTTCATCGCCAGAACCTGCATGGAAGTCTTCACCGGCGACGGGGCCAATGGTGGGCAAGGTCGATTCCATGAGTCTCTATGACGGTTACTCGATCGCAGCGACTCTGGCCCCGGCGGACCAACCGTTCCTGCACGATCATCAGATCGACGGTACTCCCGTGCTGCCTGGAGTGATGGGCATAGAGGCGTTTGCGGAAGCGGCCCTGTGCCTGCTTCCGGGATGGCATGTCGAGGCGATCGAAGAGATAAGCTTCCTCGCGCCGTTCAAATTCTATCGAGGTGAACCCCGCGCGGTGCGGATCGAAACACAAATCCACCCGCATGGAAGCCGACTGGTGGCGGATTGCCGACTGATTGGCGGGCGCTCCCTGCCCAAGCAGTCGGAGTGCCAACTGACGACACACTTCACGGCTCGTGTGCAACTCGCAAAGCATCAGGGGCAGACGCCGTTCACCAAGGTATTCACTGAGCCAATCGGAAGGGGCGTTCAAGCTGGCGACATCTACCAGGTCTATTTCCACGGACCGGCATACCAGGTTCTGGAGAGCGCCTGGTGGAATGGAAAGCAGGTCGTAGGATTGTTGGCGAAGGGTTTGCCTCCCAATCATCATCCGCCTGAATTGCCTACGGTTATGGCGCCGCGGCTGATCGAACTCTGTTTCCAGACCGCAGGGGTCTGGGAGCTGGGCCTGCTGGGCCGCATGGGGCTCCCGCAGCAGGTTCGCCGGGTCTCCGTGTTCCGGGAACCGACTCCGGCAGATGGACGGTTGTATGCCGTAGTTACTCCCGACGCGTCTAAAGGAAGCTTCAGCGCAGACGTCTTGGACGCAAGAGGAAACTGCTACCTGAGTCTCGACGGCTACCAGACTGTAGCGCTGCCCAATTTCGTTGACGCGGAGCGTCTCAAAACTCTGCGCGGCATCCTGGCGGGCGAGGCGGTTGTGGCGGCATAACCGCAGTTCCGATGGGACCACGGTCGTTCAGAAGGGCCCTTATGCAGAGCGAATTCCAGCGCGTTGCCATTGTCAATCGGGGTGAAGCCGCGATGCGCTTCATCCACGCGGCCCGCGAGTTTCGTGAAGAGTACAGCGTACCGTTGCGAACCATCGCGCTCTTCACTGAACCTGACCGGCAAGCCATGTTCGTGCGCGAAGCGGACGAGGCAGTTTCTCTGGGCGCGGCACACGTCATTGACCCCGATACGCATCGTCCAAAAAGCGGCTACCTCGACTACGGGCGCCTCACAAAAGCGCTCGTCTCCGCCCGCGCCGAGGCGGTTTGGGTGGGATGGGGCTTTGTAGCGGAGCACGCTGCATTCGCCGACCTGTGTCGGGACATGGGGATCGTGTTCATCGGGCCCACCGGGGATGTGATGCGCCAACTGGGCGACAAGATCGCGGCAAAACATCTCGCGGAGCAGGCAAAAATCCCTGTGGTGCCGTGGAGCGGCGGGCCCGTCGAAACCGTCACCGATGCGCTGCTGCACGCTCAGCGTTTGGGTTTTCCTCTGCTCATCAAGGCCACGGCGGGTGGCGGAGGTCGGGGGATTCGCCGGGTGCATTCGGCGAGTGAACTACTCCAAGCTTTTGAAAGCGCCCGTTCTGAGGCGTTCAAAGCTTTCGGAGACCCGACCGTTTTCCTGGAGACACTGGTGCCGCGTGCCCGCCATGTCGAAGTTCAGATCATCGCCGACTACTATGGAACGACATGGGCCGTCGGCGTTCGAGACTGCACGATCCAGCGCCGGCACCAGAAAGTTCTGGAAGAAGCACCGTCTCCAGCGATTTCTCCACAAGAAGACGAGGAGCTTCGACTGGCCGCCATTCATCTGAGCAAGGCCGCAGGATACTGCAATGCCGGCACCGTCGAATTTCTCTGCGAACCGGAGAGCCATCGCTTCTGGTTCATGGAGGTGAATACGCGATTGCAGGTCGAGCACCCGGTCACCGAATGTACGACCGGGCTCGATCTCGTCAAGCTTCAACTCCACGTTGCGCGGGGAACTCGTCTGGAAGGGAACGGTCCGCGCAGCACCGGTCACGCGATTGAAGTGCGCCTGAATGCGGAAGACCCCGACAACGGCTTTGCTGCGGCTCCAGGCATCATCGAATATTTTCGGATTGCGACCGGCCCGGGAGTGCGCGTGGACACCGGCGTGGCTGAGGGGGAAAGCATTCCTGCAGAGTTTGACTCCATGATTGCCAAAGTCATCGGTTATGGTCAGACCCGAAAAGAAGCTTTGTCCCGGCTCAGACGCGCCCTTCAAGAGAGCACCATTGTGATCAAGGGCGGGGCGAGCAACAAAGCCTTCCTCCTGGAAATGCTCAGCCGCCCCGAAGTGCAGAACGGACAGGTGGATGTCGGATGGCTCGATCGCTTGGCGGCGGCGGGAGGTCATCTCTCCAGCAAATACGCCGATGTGGCTTTGCTGCACAGTGCGATCGATGCGTACGATGCCGACCTGGCCGTGGAGCATGTTCAATTCTATGCATCAGCGGCGCGCGGCCGCCCACAGGTGTGTAGCGAGATCGGGCGGACCCAGGAACTGCGCTACCGCGGGCAGCGGTACTCCTTAAAGACCCAACGCGTCGGTCCGCAAGACTATCGAGTCGACGTCGGAGGAATGCAGATCAAGGCCCACATGCAACGCTTGGGCCGGTTTGAGAGTTGCCTCACCGTTCTTGGGCGTCGATTCCACGTGGTTTCGGTGATGCAAGGAGGATCGAACACCAGGATTGAAGTGGACGGCGTGTCACACCGCGTAGACCGAGATGATGGAGGCATGGTGCGGGCCCCGATGCCGGCAGTGGTCGTTTCCATTGCCGTGAAGCCCGGTGACACGGTTGCAGCCGGAGACCGGTTGGGCGTGCTCGAAGCCATGAAGATGGAAACGCAGCTGGTCGCACCACTTTCCGGCAAAATCCGGCAGGTGATGACTATGCCGAACGTGCAAGTGGACACGGGAACCGCGCTCCTCCAGATCGAAGCAGCCGTCGATGATGGCGAGATCCAGCCGAGAGAGAGAGTGGTTTTTGGCTCATCGAAGGCCACGCACGAGGAAGGAGAAGCTGCGCGACCCAGGTGTAGCGAGAATATTGAAGAGCTTCGTCACCTGATGCTGGGCTTTGACCTCGATCCGATTCACTGTGCGCGCCAGTTCCGTGCCTGGAGTCAGACGTGCCCTGTCGACAGCGAGGAAATACGGCAGTGCGAAAAGGAAATTCTTAATATCTTCGTGGACATATGTTCTCTGTTCCAGCGCGAGCCGGAGGTGGATCACCGGATCGCTGGAGAAGAACCAAGTGCCGAAGCCTATCTTTTTTCTTACCTACGCATGGTCGAGACCAACGGTGAGGGACTCCCACCGTCCTTTGTCGATGCACTCCGGCGGGCATTAGCGCATTACGGCGTTGCTGCTCTGGATGGGTCGTCAAAATTGAAGGAGAGTCTGTTGTGGATCTACAAATCGCGCCAGCGGATGGAACAGCAAGTCGCGTGCATTCTCGATATTCTCGAATGGCGGATGCGGCATATCAAAGCCGCGGAGCTATGCGCCAACGGATCGTTCCGGACGCTCCTTAATCGCATGATCTCGATCACTCGACAACTCTACCCTTCCGTCAGCGACCTTGCCCGTGAATTGCGCTATCGCTGCTTCGATCAGCCAGCGTTTGAGCATTCTCGAACTCGAGTGTACGAAGAAGCAGAATCCCATCTTGCCTATCTTGCTGCGCATCCCAACGCCGCAGACCGTCACGAGAGAATGCAGGTCCTGATCAACTGCCCGCATCTGCTGGCGGGTCTTTTTTCCAGCCATTTTCCGGCTGCAGGTCCCACCCTGCGCCACACCATGCTCGAGGTGCTCACCTGCCGGTACTACAAGATTCGCACTCTCACGAACCCGACTGCGTCGGTACTGGACGGACACTGTTACGTTTCAGATGAATACAACCATGAGGGGAAGAGAATTCACGTTTTCGCCCTGTACGCGGCTTACGACGGCCTTCTTGGCGCGGCAAGGGCGATGCTTCCGGTGATCGCGGCAGTGCCGGATCATCATGAAATCGTTATCGATTTTCATGTTTGCCATTCCCACAAGCTGGGTGACCCGGACGCTATTGAGCGCGAAGTGCAATCCATCCTGAACCAGGTTAGTTTTCCTCGCGCGATTCGACGGATCGTAGTATCAGTCGCTGGCGCGAGCCTCGGTCAACGAGTAAGCAGCATGCAGTTCTTCACCTATCGCTCCAATGAGGGCGGCTTTAAAGAGGAGAAGCTGTACCGCGGATTACATCCAATGATGGGGAAGCGTTTGCATCTCTGGAGGCTCAGCAACTTCCAGATCGAGCGTCTACCCTCCGTCGAGGATGTTTATCTGCTGCATGCGGTCGCCCGCGACAATCCTAAGGACGAGCGACTGTTTGCTGCAGTGGAAGTCCGCGATGTGACCCCGGTACGAGATGAATCAGGACGAATTGTGCAACTGCCGCATCTGGAACGGATGTTGATGGAAGCGCTGGCGGCGATCCGCCTGTTTCAATCGCGGCGGCGTCCCCAGGAACGCCTCTACTGGAACCGTGTGTTTCTCTACGTGTGGCCTACCCTCAATCTCAAGCAAAACGAATTGCATGATATTGTGCGCAGACTCGCGCCAGCGACCGAAGGCTTGGGGCTGGAGCAGGTTGTAGTGCGTGCCCGAATTCCTAATCCGGCAACCGGAGAATTGCGCGAGATGGTCGTGCGCGTTTCGAGCCCCGTGGGCAGTGGACTGCTCATCACATTCCGTCCTGCGGATAAACCTCTCCCGCTCAAAGTCCTCTCCCCGTACGACCAAAAAGTCATCCGCGTACGGCAGCGCGGAATGGTGTATCCGTACGAAATCATCAAAATGCTCACTCCATCTGGGGAAGACACGCGCGCTGAATTTCCCGCTGGCGAGTTTGTAGAATACGACCTCGATTCCCAACGCCTGCTGGTTCCGGTCAATCGTCCGTACGGCCAAAACCGGGCCAACATTATTGTTGGAGTTATCCGCAACTTCACCAGTCGATACCCTGAGGGCATGAGGCGGGTTTTGCTGTTGGGAGATCCGAGCCGGGACTTAGGAGCCCTGGCCGAGACGGAGTGCCGACTCATCATGGCTGCCCTGGACCTGGCCCAGGAGAAGGGCATCCCGCTGGAATGGTTTCCGATCTCCGCTGGCGCGAAGATCTCGATGGACAGCGGCGTGGAGAACATGGATTGGATCGCCCGCGTGCTACGCCGCCTGGTGGAGTTCACCCAAGCCGGTGGAGAGGTGAATCTCATCGTCAACGGAATTAATGTTGGGGCGCAACCGTATTGGAACGCGGAGGCCACCATGCTTATGCATACCCGGGGCATTCTGGTCATGACACCGAAGGCATCGATGGTGTTAACCGGCAAGCGGGCCCTCGATTACTCCGGCGGAATTTCTGCCGAAGACAATCAAGGGATTGGTGGCTACGACCGCATCATGGGTGTCAATGGCCAGGCGCAGTATTGGGCACGCGACATCAATGAAGCCTGCCACATCCTCTTCCGCCACTACGAACACACCTTTGTTTTGCCGGGAGAGCGGTTTCCCCGGCGAGCCGAAACAACCGATCCTATCGACCGTGATGTGCAGAGCTATCCTCACAACGAAAATGGCGAGGAAGGTTTCACGCGAGTGGGAGAGATCTTATCGGACGAGACGAATCCCGGCCGCAAGAAACCATTCGACATTCGCAAAGTGATGATGGCAACGATCGACCAGGACCATGCGCCGCTCGAGCGCTGGGCAGGCATGCGAGCAGCAGAAACAGCCGTCGTCTGGGATGCTCACCTGGGCGGCTATCCGGTGTGCCTCATTGGCATTGAATCGCGCTCCGTGCCCCGGCTAGGATTTGTCCCGGCTGACGGACCCGACCAATGGTCCGCCGGAACGCTTTTCCCACAGTCATCCAAGAAAGTGGCACGTGCCATCAATGCTGCCAGCAACAATCGCCCGGTTGTGGTCCTTGCTAATTTGTCGGGGTTCGACGGTTCACCAGAGTCGATGCGCCGGTTGCAGTTGGAGTATGGTGCGGAAATCGGGAGGGCCGTCGTGAATTTCAAAGGCCCCATCGTGTTCTGTGTAATCTCGCGTTACCACGGCGGGGCTTATGTCGTCTTCTCACGGGCGTTGAACGAGCAACTCGAAGTGGCAGCCCTGGAGGGCACCTATGCGTCAGTCATTGGAGGCGCTCCCGCTGCGGCTGTAGTCTTCGCCGGTGAAGTGGAGACCAGAACCCGTAAAGACGAACGCTTGCAAGCATTGAATCTCGCGATGCTTCAGGCCGATGGCGCAGAGAAGGCAAAGCTGCGCGCCCAGTGGAACGAACTTTTCAAAGTCATCTATTCGGGAAAGTTAGGGGAAATGGCCAGCGAATTTGATCGCATACACAGCGTGCATCGAGCACTCAGCGTCGGCGCTCTGAATCAGATCATTCCGCCTGCTACTCTCCGCCCGTATCTCATTTATGCGGTGGAACGTGGTATGAAGACCGAGGAGCGCACAAAACGCGAGACAGGACTGGAGATCGTAGAAGCGGCGTAGTCAAGGCGGAAGAGGTCTCTTGCCAGGATCAAGCCTTCCGGTTGGGAACCCAGAGCGGGTCCCGGTCGGAAAGTAGCATGAATGACGCTGTGGATGCTTACTGGCTGGAACAGACCGAAGGCGATGTACCGGTTGAGGATCACTGGCTGAGCGCAAGAGAAATCCTGTGCCTTGGCGGCCTGCGTTTTGCCAAGCGGCGCGCGGACTGGAGACTGGGCCGCTGGACCGCGAAGCGTGCGCTGGCTTCATACCTCAACCTTCCAAGTGATCCTCACTTCCTCGAAGACTTGGAAATACAAGCAGCACCGTCGGGCGCCCCGGAGGTCTTTCTTTTTAAGGAGAGGGCGGCCGTCACGATTTCACTCAGCCACCGTGCCGGAACGGCCTTGTGCGTCGTCGGGTTGTCTGGGACTATCCTCGGTTGTGATCTGGAAACCGTCGAAAAGCGCGGCGATCGTTTCGTCGCCGATTTTTTTACGGCAAACGAGCAAACGCTGATTGAGCGGACACTCGTAAGAGAACGACCGCTCCTGGTAACCCTTCTCTGGAGCGCGAAAGAAAGTGCTCTCAAGGCGTTGCATGTAGGGCTTCGGCTCGACACTGCCAGTATCGATGTGAGCCCCGCGGACCCGGCGCAACGAACCGAGGATCTTGGTCAGAATCCGTTTGCGGTCTCTCGGCCGGCCCCTGCTCCAGCCTGCTGGTCTCCCCTGCGGGTGCGGCATGCGGGAGCTCATGTTCTCTTCGGTTGGTGGCGACACGCGGACCATCTGGTGCGGACCGTCGTCCTCAACCCTTTGCGCTAAGGGGAGCCGTCGGTTGGCTTTGTGTCAGATTTCTAGTTCGCACAACCGCCGTCCCACGAACCATCGAGCATTACTGTTGGGGCCAGTCTTTCGATGACGAGAGTCATCGGAAATGTGATCTTAATCACATCGCTCCCTCTGCAAACACTGGAGACTTGTCGTAGGTCTCCCTCCTAATCTGTGGAATGTGTTTGAGGTGATCAGTGCCCGAGGGGTCCTTCCGTAGTGGGGACAGCTTGTCAGACGGCGCGGTGCTTTCGCGCGAAGTTCCCACGTATTTCGCTGCTTCACATCTGATATCAGCCGCCTGCCTATTGGTGACGGCCCAAGCCTGGTTAATTGCCAAGCTGGGGTTTCGGGCGCCTGGCCCCGTACTGTCCGAATCCATCCAACTTGCCCTTGGCATCCTTTGTATCCTGGCATGCACGGAGGCGCTTCGACGTTCGCGTGGCGTCACAAGAAATGCCTGGCAACTGCTCACGGCCACATTCACCGTGTGGGCTGTCGCTCAAGCGCTCGGGACTTACCTGGATATATCCGGCAACCACACCCTTGATGGCTACGATGACCTCCTGTTCTTCCTCTCGGTAATTCCTTTCGGTATGCTGCCCTTCCTCGACCAGGAAGGCGAGCCCAATCACTTTGACCGGCTGCATCTGCTGGATTTTGTGCAGGTGGGTATCTTTTGGGTATCGATCGTTCTGTGTTTCTCTCCAAGAGTGTGGTCACCGGAAACGGCCTTCCGAATCGGCCACTTCACCTGGTCGCGAACCATCGCCTTTGACGGAGTGTTGGTAGCAACGTTTGTAATTCGAGCCTGGCTCACGACGTCAAAATCCGTTCGCTCGTTGTTCGCTCGAATGGCAATATTCGTGCTGTTTTCAGGTATGGCCGACTCCTATGCCATCAGTCCAGGGCAGGACCTGCCGGCCGGGGGATGGTTCGACCTGATCTGGAGTGCCTTGTTAGTGATTCCCATTCTCATAACGGCCACGTGGAAGAACGGGGACAAGGGCCGAACGGATGCATCTCGAAGATCGCAAAAGATAGTGGTGAATCAAGTCTTTCCGCTGCTGTACCCGCTCATCAGCTTCTTGCTGCTAGCTCACGTCGACCGGGCCTATCCCGTCTTGTCTCCGGTGGTGTTCGTGTTTGCGTTCATCGCTCTGGCCGCACGGGTGCTAATCATTCAACATCGTCAGGCAAAGAGCGAGGCCAATCTTCTTCTCGATGTGGCGGAGCGGGAACGTACGGAAGAGGCCTTGCGCAAGTCAGAAACACAGTATCGATTACTTTTTGACATAAATGCGCTCCCGATGTGGGTTTTCGACAGGGAGACTCTCAAGTTTCTGGAGGTAAATGCGGCGGCAATTCGGCACTATGGTTTCTCACAACAAGAATTCCTCGCGATGACCCTCAAGGAGATCAGACCCGAGGAGGAAATTCCGGACCTGTTGAAAGCGACGGCGCAACGAAAACACGGGTTACAGGAGCCTGAGATTTGGAAACACCGCAAGAAGGACGGCACGGTCATCGACGTTGAGATTGTCAGTCACGATCTGGATTTTCATGGAATTGAAGCAGAGTTGGTGTCAGCGCGAGACGTCACCGAACGGAAGCGGTCCGAAGAAGGGCTGCTGTTCAAGACTGCGCTGTTGGAGGCGCAGGCGGAGACGACTATTGACGGCATCCTGGTGATTGACGAAGCCAACCACATCATCCTCGCGAACAAGCAATTTGGGCTTCACTTCGGTATACCGGACGAACTGTTGAGCACACGAGACGATCTCGTTGTTCGCGAGCACGTGACAAATCAAGTTGAGGATCCCGACGCCTTCGTCGAGAAGATTGAGTATCTCAATGGTCATCGGTATGAAAAGAGCAGAGACGAGCTGAAACTGAAGAATGGAAAGATCTTCGATCGATACTCTGCACCTCTCGTTGACGCAAAGGACCGGCACCGGGGCCGAATCTGGTACTTTCGCGACATCACTGACCACAAAATCGCCCAGGAACGAGTCCAGCATTTGGCATATTACGATGCTCTCACAGGGCTGCCGAATCGGACTCTCCTCAAAGATCGCTTAGCCAAGGCGCTCGCTGCCGCACGCCGGCGAAAGGACAAAGTTGCGCTTCTATTCGTCGACTTAGACCGGTTCAAGTTCATCAACGACTCTCTGGGGCACAACCTGGGCGATGTGCTTCTACAAGAAGTTGCGGAACGTCTCAAGAGATGGGCGCGTGAGCAAGACACCGTGGCGCGTCTGGGTGGAGACGAATTCCTGATCGTCTTGAATGACGTAAAGAATATCCCCGACGTAGCCATTGCGGCCGAGCGGCTTATGGATGCAATGGCCCACAAATTCGTTGTTCAAGGGCATTCGCTGGATGTTAGTTGCAGCCTCGGTATCAGCATTTACCCGGAGCATGGTGCAGACAGTGAGACCCTGATCAAGCATGCCGACGCGGCGATGTATTCCGCCAAAGATGATGGGCGTAATAACTTCCGCTTCTTTACGGATGAAATGAACGCTGAGGTTGTGGAACGCTTGAACCTGGAACATGGCTTGCGACAGGCACTGAACAAGAAAGAGCTCTTTCTTGTCTATCAACCTCAGATGGACATAGCCAGCGGCAGGATAACAGGGCTGGAAGCGCTCCTGCGCTGGCAGCACCCAGAGTTGGGGCTGGTGCCACCGGATAAATTCATACCAATTGCCGAGAATAGCGGCCTAATCGGGGCAATCGGCGAATGGGTGTTGAGGGCCGCCTGTTCGCAAGCGCGGCGCTGGCAAGACGAGGGTTTGCCCGCAGTGACCGTAGCCGTAAATGTGTCGGCGGTCCAGTTTCGGCAAGCGAATTTCTGCGAAATCATTAAGGGGGTTCTCTGCCAGACCGGTCTCGCTCCACAGTACCTTGAACTTGAGCTCACAGAGAGTCTCCTGCTGTCTGGTGCGGAGGCTACCCTCACAGTTCTTCGAGAATTAGAGGCCATGGGATTAAAGCTGGCGATCGACGATTTTGGGACCGGCTATTCCAGCCTGAGTTATTTGAAGCATTTTCCAGTGGGTAAGCTGAAGATCGACCGTTCGTTCATCCGGGATGTGGGCGCGAATCCTGATGACATGGCAATCACGAGCGCGATCATCGGCATGGCCAAGAGTTTGAACCTGAAGGTGATCGCCGAGGGCGTCGAAAATGAAACACAATTGTCATTCTTGCGGGCCCATCAGTGTGACGAGATTCAAGGCTACTACTTCAGCAAGCCGCTGACACTCGACAAGATTTCTGAGAAGCTGAGGTGCAGCGGACTCAGTCCCGGTTTCCAGACGGAGAAATTGGAATATAGTCCCGCGACATTTGAAGTGATACCGGCTCCGTACCCTGTCCAATAGCGCTGCGCAGCCCGAGAACCGGCGCGCACTCCAACTCAGCCTGTCCGGATCTATTCCGGGAGTAAAGAGGCCCAGGCAGCAGCAGCCTTTATTTCGAACCCGCCCACGCCAGACCGTCCGGGCCCTTGCCCGCCTCAATCAGTTTCTCGACTGTCCAGTCGGAGGTCCGAATCACGGCGATCTGGTGGCTGGCGTCGCAGGAGACGTACGCTGCCTTGCCGTCGGGACTCACCAGACTCTCCTGCGGAATTGCCGGGACGTCGATCACCTTCGCGACCTTCAGCGAAGCGAGATCCACGACCGCGACTTTGTTCACCGATGGCACGGCCACGACCAGCCATTTGCCGTCGGGCGTCGGTGCCGTTCCGTAACCCAGGCCGGGCAAGGGAATCCACGTCTTGACCTTGTTCGTCGATGTGTCGATGACCGCTAGCTGCGGCTTCGTCACATCTGAGGTAAAGGCCATGGAGCCGTCGATTGACACGGAGATGCGCTGTACCTGGCCTGCGACCGGGATCACCGCGATCGTCTTCCGGTTCTCCATGTCGAGGGCAGAGACGGTCCCGGGGCCGACATTTGCGGTGTAGGCACGCTTGCCATCGGGCGTAATCGCAAACATGTGCGATTCCTTTTGCCCGGTGGGAACCGATCCGACGATCTTCAGGGTATGAGGGTCGATGATGCTGATCGTGTTGTCGAGTTCGGTCGAGACATAGAGCAGCCCGTCCTTGGGGCCGAAGTGCGGGCAGTGCGGGCGAACGCCGTGGCCGAAGTCAATTTTGCCGGTCACCTTGCGGGATGCGATGTCGACAACGTCGATCGTTTGTCCATCAGTGCCCGGTTTGCCCACGCCGGAGTTGCCGTAGATGGGCACATACGCGGTGCGGCCGTCGGGTGACGCAATGACCTCGTGCCCGGTGGTTCCGCTCTCGGCAACGGCAGCGATCTGGCGACCGGCCTTTGGATCGACGATGCCCAGCGTCTGTTCGGCTTTATTGGTGACCAGCAGGAGGGCGTCGCCGGCGGCGCCATCGGGAGGAGGAGTTTTGAAAGCAGCTGTCATAGCGGACAAACCGACCACAAGGGGCAGAACGAACTGCAAGGATTTCATTCCTGTCTCCGTCAGCTGGGATCCATGGCAGCGAGCAGTTTACATCAATCGAGCCGCGGAAATAGGTGTACAATCGCTGCCGTTTTCGTAGTCGGGACAATCGGGCCCATCCGGCAGAAAGCCCGTCGGGCCAAGGGAAAGCGAGGTCGAACACGCATGAACTCGAAAGGGAAATTGTTGGTCGGAGTACTGACGGCTCTGGCAATGATGCTGCTGACGTTTGCGCTGCCCCGAGGAGGCACTCTGCGCGACCTGTCGGTGGTGCAGTTTCCGCTGACGGTGGGAGTGTGGGCGATTTTCGTGTTGCTGTTTGTGAAACTGAAATAGACGGGAATACACGTTTGGTTTTGGCTTAGGCGCCAGGCAAGTGCAGCGGGAGATCCCTTCGGCTTCGCTCAGGGCAGGCTGTACGCTTCGCCTGAAAAACGGCTGCGCTCAGGATGACATCGCTGCGTAGGGGCGCCAAACTGCACGGCCGGCGGAGATCGGTTACCCGATTCGACCTTCAATCACGTGACTTCGCACGCGACTCCGCACGCGACTCCGAAGGATGCGCGGCTGACGTGATTTGTCTGGACTTGTCTGGACGATTGCAGATCAGCCGAGCTGTGTTTCTTCCTAGCTCTTTCCCACGAACTTCTGCTCCAGCCCTTCGTAGACTTCCTCGGCGCGCCGCAGGGCGTGCTGCACGTTCTCGCAGATGTTCTCTTCGCCGATGACTTCCGCGAACTCCGCCTGGTGAATGAGTTGCGAGGGTTGCTCACGGGCGCCGCAGAGAATCAACGTGCGTTTGCTGGCGTGGAGTTGCCTCGCTACCTCTTCAATGGCGAACATTCCGGTGGAGTCAAGTGCGGTCATGTTTCTTAGCCGCAAAATGACCACCGGAGGCAGCCGGTGCAGGTTCTCGGTGACGGCCTGAATTTTGTCGGTCGCTCCGAACAGGAAGGGCCCGTGGATGCGGAAGATGGTGGCGTAGTAGGGAATGTCCTTGTCCTGCAGAATGTGCACGCGGCCATCTTCGACATAATCCTCGGTGACTTGCGACACGGTTGTGGTCGCGGCCACGCGGCTGATGAACAGGAGCGCCGCCAGGATCATGCCAGCTTCGACGGCCACCGTCAGATCGGCAAACACGGTCAAGGCAAACGTTACCAGCCAGATGCTGATGTCAGTCTTGGTTAGCCTCAGCAGTTGCGGAATCTCGCGCCATTCGCCCATGTTGTAGGCGACGACCATCAGGATCCCGGCCAGCGCCGACATGGGTACATAGCTGACCAGCGGGGCGGCGAACAGAAGAATGCACAGCAAGGTCAGCGCGTGGATGATGCCGGCTATGGGCGATTGCGCGCCCGAGCGGATGTTGGTGGCGGTGCGTGCAATGGCTCCAGTAGCGGGTAGTCCGCCGAACATGGGCGAGAAGATGTTGGCAACGCCCTGGCCAATCAGTTCGACGTTAGGATTATGCCGGTCGTTGCTCATGCGGTCGGAGACGACGGCGGACATCAGCGATTCGATCGCGCCCAGCATGGCGACAGTGAAGGCAGGTCCAAGCAAGCCATGAATCAAATCGGTGCGGAAGCGGGGGATTTGCAGGTGCGGCAGCCCGCTGGGAATGCCGCCGAACCGGGTGCCAATGGTTTCTACCGGGAGCTTGAAGAAATAGACGGCGCAAGTTGAGAGCAACAGAGCGACGATGGGTCCGGGAATGCGCGGCGAGAGGCCGCGGCAGATGATGAGCGTAAGCAGTGTGAACCCGGCGAGCGCCATGGCCTCGAACGACAGCGTGTGAAAGTTGGCGGCCAGCGCTTCTACGCGTAGCCAGAATACGCCCGGAACTTTATCGAGATGGAGTCCGAAGAAGTCTTTGATCTGAGTGCTGGCGATGAGGACGGCGATCCCGTTGGTGAATCCGATGACGACCGGACGTGGGATGAATTTCACTCCGGTGCCAAGACCGGTGACGCCCATGATTACGAGCAGGACTCCGGCCATCACGGTACACATGAACAGGCCGTCGATACCGTGCGCCGCGACGATGCCCGCGATTACGACGACAAAGGCCCCCGTGGGGCCGCCAATTTGTGTCTTCGACCCGCCGAGGGCGGAAATCAGGAACCCAGTGACGATGGCGCAGTAGATCCCAGCTTGGGGCGTCAGGCCGGAGGCGATGGAGAAGGCCATGGCCAGCGGAAGTGCAACCAGTCCAACGGTGACTCCAGCGATGAGGTCGAGCAGGAATTTGTGCCGGTCGTAGTTGCGCAGACAAAGTACAGACTTCGGAATCCAATTCTCGTTCAGAAAAGCACGCGCCATTCTCACATTATCGCTCCGGCGGCCGGAATCGGGTAGATACAGCAGAATCAAAAGAACGTGTCCCGCTAGATGACGAGGCGAGCAGCAAATATGCTGGCCCGACGCATTCGTCCGGCGTCGTCTGGAGAGGACACGCCGCGTGCTTGTCGTGCGGACACATGGGTCCGCCCCGCGTGGCTCTACCCGGTGCCCTGTAAAATCACGGTATGTGGTTCCTGCGTACCGTCGGATGGCTGGCTTGCGTCGCGTATTCGACGGTCCCATTGTTCTGGTTGATGGTTCACCCGCGGGCGCACGTCTGGCGCAAGAGCGATCGCTCGCCATTTCGCGTGCTGGTCCCGGCGTGGATTGTCATGTGGGTCGGGGTGGGCGCCCTGACCGGACCGTGGCGCGGCATCACACTGTATGCAACTCCGTGGAGTTGGCTGCCTGCAGTGCTGCTGTTCGCCTTGGGAATCTTCATTTATTGGCAGGCCGGAGCTCACTTCAGTTGGTCCCAGCTTGGAGGCCTGCCCGAGGTCCACGCGGGAAATCGCGATCAGCGCCTCGTGACTACTGGGATTCGATCGCGCGTGCGTCATCCGGTGTATCTCGGTCACCTGTGCGAGATGCTGGCGTGGAGCCTGGGGACGGGCGCGGTCGTGTGCTGGATTCTGACCGCATTCGCAGTCGTCACGGGAGTGGTGATGATTCGCATGGAAGATGCGGAACTGGAGAAAAGGTTCGGGGACGAGTACCGGCGTTACCGATTGGCCGTGCCGGCGGTTCTGCCACGAGTTTGACGATAAGAACTCCAACGCAGAGGTCGCCGAGGACGCGGAGAAGAGTGCTCCCGCTATAATCCGACTTGGCTGAAAGCTGAAAGCTGAAAGCTGAGGGCTGACAGCTGCTCTTCCATGCGCTTCGAACTCTTCATCGCGACCCGTTACTTGCGCGCCAAGCGGCGGCAGGCGTTCATCGGCATCATCACCGGCATCTCGGTCGCCGGAGTTGCGGCGGGTGTGGCTTCGCTGGTGGTTGCCCTGGCCATTAACAACGGCTTTCGCCAGGACTTGCAGCAACGTCTGCTTGGCTCGACGTCGCATATCAGCTTGCAGCGTATCGCGGATGACGGAATCAAGGACTGGCCCGTGCTGATGGACCGCTTGGCGAAGCAGCCGCACGTGGTGGCGGCGGCTCCAGCGATCTTTGAGCAGGTGTTGATCTCTCGGGGCCCGCGGGCTCGGGGAGCGGTTCTCAAGGGGATGATCCCGCGGTATGAGCGGCAGGTGGGAGACTTGCTGAATTCGGTGAAGGAAGGCTCGGCGGAAGCCCTGGAGGATACGAGCAAAACCGAGCCGGGTTTGCAACCCATGGGCGGGCCTGGCTCAGGACAAGCGCCGCCTCGGCCCCACAGGGGCCCGGAAGCCACAGAGCCTGATCAGTCTCTCGACTCTCTGCTCGTGGCGCAGCAGCGTGTGGCGGCAATGCCTCCTATTGTTCTGGGCAAGGACATGGCTGACAGCCTGGGCGCCACCGTTGGATCCGTCGTCCTCGTGACCAGTCCGCAGGGGGAACTGACTCCCTTTGGGATGGTGCCCAAGTACAACCGGTTCAAGGTGGTGGGGATTTTCAATTCGGGGTTCTTCGACTACGACTCGTCATGGGCGTTTGCTCGGCTGTCGGATGCGCAGAAGTTGTTCGGCTTGGGCGATCTGATCTCGGTGATGGAGTTCAAGGTCGACGACATCTATCAGGCCGCGGCAATCTCCCGCGAACTGGAGGACGCAGCGGGCAAAGGCTTTATGGCCACCAACTGGGAGGAACAGAACAAGGCTTTATTTCACGCTCTGCGGCTGGAGCGGCTGGTGACGTTCATCACCATCGGGCTGATCGTCTTTGTGGCGGCCCTGAACATCCTCATCTCGCTGATTATGATGGTGATGGAGAAGACCAAGGACATCGCGGTGCTGATGTCGATGGGCACGCGCCGGGCACAGGTGCGAAACCTATTCATTGCACAGGGAATGCTGATTGGCGTGATCGGCACCGCCATCGGCCTTGTGCTCGGCTATGCCATCTCCTACGCTGGAGGCCATTATCACATCATTTCGCTCTCGCCCGAGGTCTATTCGATTGATTACGTGCCCTTTGCGCCGAGGGTGATCGACGGCGTCACCGTCGCCCTGGTCGCTGTGGGCGTGTCGTTTGTGGCGACGCTGTATCCCAGTTGGTCGGCGGCGCGCATCCTTCCAGCCGAGGCCCTGCGGTATGAGTGAAGTCAGTTCCGAGTACCGAGAAAGAACGGACATCGCGATGGGGACAAGTGCAGTGACCTGGGTCACGGGAGAGATTTCGGGCTTGCTATACAGTTTTCCGCATAATGAATTCGGGGCCAGGATTTGGGATCAGGCTTCAAACGCAGTCCAGGACAGGAAACGATTTGAGCGCCACTAGCACTAATCTGACGGTGGCCAGATACTGGTCAAACCGTAGGTTTTAATCCGGCAAACTGGAGCGCTAACAGCGGTTTGGAACGAAAGGGACCGATGGTGCATCTAATTCCACAAGACTCGATGCTTCGGGTAGAAGGCCTGAAGAAGGTTTTCCGGTCCGGCGAGTCGGATCTGGTGCTCTTTGAAAATCTATCGTTTGAGGTGAAGCGAGGGGAAATGCTTGCCATCGTGGGCGAATCGGGCGCGGGGAAGAGTACCTTGTTGCATATCCTGAGCGCTCTTGATCGT
>Ga0265338_10000907_pt1 | contig 49891 bp, 52 predicted proteins | sample 42126metaG_FD_193579 | JGI IMG/M metagenome (GOLD analysis project Ga0265338, IMG submission 193579) | Rhizosphere microbial communities from Carex aquatilis grown in University of Washington, Seatle, WA, United States - 4-21-26 metaG | ecosystem: Host-associated > Plants > Roots > Rhizosphere...
GTCGAACTTTCTGCAAGCCCTCGAAAATTTCGGCGACGAATTCTTTTGCACGTACACGCCGACGCCGACCGGCGGCACGCTTAAAATCGTGTGTTGCGATGCCTCGCTTCACTTGGCGGAGGCCTACACTGCGTTTCAACAAGTTACGGCGTTCTCGGCGACCCTGAAGCCCTTCGATTACTATTCGCGCCTGCTGGGATTGACGAGCAAGCCGCTCGAGACGGCCGAGTTCTTTTCGCCGTTTCCGCAAGAGCACCGCAAATTGCTGATCGTGCCGCAAGTGTCGACTAAATATAGCGACCGCGAGGCCAACTACGGCAAAATTCGCGACGGTATTCAACGCATCATTCAGTTGAGGCACGGCAATTACTTTGTGTTTTTCCCCAGCTTCGAGTTTCTTAAACGAGTCGCGCAAGGTCTCGACGCCCCCGGCTTTCAGGTGCTCCAGCAGACGCGTGAGATGAAGCGGTCAGAAATCCAAAGGTATCTCGATCAACTCAAGGTTCCGGACCAGGCCACGCTGATTCTCGCCGTTCAAGGCGGCGTGTTCGCCGAAGGGGTCGATTACCCGGGCGATATGCTGATCGGCGCGATTGTCGTCGGTCCCGCGCTGCCAAGTTTTGATTTTGAACGCGAACTTCTGCGCGCGTATTACGGAAAAAAGCATGGCGAAGAAAATGGCTTCGACTATGCGTACACCTTTCCCGCGATGGCAAAAGTCATTCAAAGCGCCGGCCGCGTGATCCGCTCGCATGACGACCGCGGACTGATCGTATTGATGGACCGCCGCTTCGTGCATGGCAGCTATGTCAAATCGATGCCCGCCGATTGGGTCGGCGACGATCCGTATTCGCGCGTTTCGCAAAGTGTGTTAAACGATATCCGCACCTTCTGGTCCGAGAATGAATCTCAAACGTAGTAAATTTCTCTATCTCGATTGCCAGACGACCGGAATGCGCCCGCCCGCGGGCCATTTGCTCGAATTCGCTTGGGCATATGGCTCGACCGAAGATGAGCCCATGCCCGTCAGCCACTTGATCCAGCTGCCGGCGGATCACGAACTCCCGCGCAAGATTTCGGAAATCACCGGCATCGAGCCGGAACATATGGCCGAGGCGCATGCCCTCGAAGAGGTCTTCGCCAAATTTCAAGCCGCGATTCAAGCCATGCCCGAGCCGAAAATGGCGATCATCCACTACGCGCAGTTTGAAAAGCCGTATCTCGCCGATCTCTTCGCGCGCTTCGCTCAGCTCAACGAAATCCCCTTTACGATTTTGTGCTCGCATCAGATGTGCAAACGCTTGCTGCCCAATCTTCCCAGCCAAAATATCCGCGGCGCTGCGGGCTTTTTCGGCCTTGCGCCGAATGGCTTGAAACGCGCGGCCCATCACGTCGAGGCGACTCACCGGATTTGGCGCGGCCTCGTCGATGAAGCGGCCAAACACGGCCTCGAAGATTTACAGTCGCTGCAAGACTGGCTCGCCAAGACGCCGAGCCAAAAGGTCACGCGCTACGAATATCGCCTTGATAAAATAAAACGCCTCGAGCTTCCCGATTGTCCCGGCATTTACCGCATGATTTCAAAGTCGGGAGAAGTGCTCTACGTCGGCAAAGCGACTTCGCTTAAGAGCCGCGTGAACAGTTATTTCCGAGGCAAGAAGGACCGCGACCGCCGCAAACTCGAAATGCTCGCGCAAGTCTACGACCTGCGCACGACCAGCTGTGCGACGCCGCTAGAAGCCGCGATCATGGAGAGCGACGAAATCAAGCGCCTGAATCCGCCCTACAACGTCGTGCTCAAGCGCGGGCGCCGGCACCTGATGTTTTACAATCGCGATTTCAGCCGGGCCTCGGCCACGCAAAGCGCCGAATTTTCTCAGGGCCCGTTCCGCAATATGAATTGGATCGAGCATCTGCGCCTATTGTTCGCGTCTCTCCAACAAGACGAATTCGAGCAGATTTTCTTTTTGCCGGTGCCGCCCGATTTGCTGCGCGAAGGCTTTGAACTTTTTTGTGCCCTGCAGGGGCTCGAGCTCGGCAAAATCAAGAGTGTGCGGAGTTTGTTGGCGAAGGGGATGCAGCTTCTGCGCGACTATGTCGAGCCGGAAACTGAAGAGGAGGTAGACATAGAGTCCGATGTAGATGAGGAGCCAGAGTTAGATCTCCCACCCACGCCCGAGGAACTGGCCGGCAAATACGAGCGCTTGCTGAGACGTGCGGCGGCCGAATACCGCCGCGGCAAGGAGCTCACCCAGCTGCTCGATTCCCAAATCACGCTTCAAACTAAAGCTGGTCCGCGCGAACTCCGCTTTGGCCACGGGCAACTCGGCGGCGAGCCCAAGAGCCTGCCATTTAAATGGGCCGACCTCTCCGTCGATGACTTTGACCGCATGTCCATTCTCATGTCGGAGTTGAGCAAATACGAGTTCACCCTTTCGCGCCGCGACGGAAAAAGTAACTGACTACCCAAATTTTCCACGTCTAGTTCCTTCTTGGTTCGCGCCTCGTTTGCTCTTCTAATCAATAGTCATGCTCGAGGTTGGACCCAATTCTGCACCAGTCAAAGAGCATGGGTTCGGCGTGCTTTGATGCTCATTCTTTATGGCAACGCAGCGAGAAACCGCTTTACCAATCGCTGCGCGGAAATTTGCGCTGTCACACGTGCGTGATTGGCGCCGGGATCGCCGGACTCTCTGTCGCCTATCAGCTCCTCAAGGCCGGTCAACAAGTCGTCGTCCTTGATCGCGAACGCCTCGGCCTCGGCGAAACCGGATTAACCTCCGCACACCTCTCCAACGCGCTCGACGAAGGCTATGTTAAAATTCGGTCTCTGCACGGCCAAGAGGGGGCCCGTCTCGCCAGTGAGAGCCACACGCGTGCCATCGACGAAATCGAAGATATCGCCGACCGCGAAGGCATCGACTGCGACTTTCAGCGCGTAGACGGTTACCTTTTCCTTGGAGCCAATCAACCGCTTGAAGATTTGCAGCGCGAACGCGCGGCCGCGCACGAGGCCGGACTCACCGACGTGCGCTTGGTGCAAAGCGCGCCGGCCCGCCTGTTTGAAACCGGGCCCGCCCTCCACTACCCGGATCAAGCTACTTTTCATCCGTTACTTTATCTCGACGGTCTTGCCGAAGCTGTCTTACGCCTCGGGGGACGAATCTTCACTCATAGCGAGGCCGTCGAAGTTTATGGCGGCCACTATGCCTATGTGAAAACGCGCCTGGGACATAAAGTTGAAGCTGAAAATATAGTGGTCGCGACTAATGTGCCGATTAATAATCTGGTCGCTGTGCAGACTAAGATTCCCGCGTACCGCAGTTATTTGATCGGCATGACGGTCCCACCCGAGCGCGTCGGCAACGAGCTCTTTTGGGATACCGAATCGCCGTATCACTACATTCGCTTTGTGAAAGATCCGACGACGGGTGAAGACATTGTTTTGATCGGCGGCGAAGATCATCGCGTCGGTCAGGGGATTCATCCCGAACAGCACTTTAAAAATCTCGAACTCTGGGCCAGCCGGCGTCTCGAACTCGATACGCGCGTGGTGACCCGCTGGTCGGGACAAATTATCGAACCGATAGATGGATTGGCTTACATTGGGCGCAATCCGAGCGATGAGCAGAATGTGTTCATCGTCACTGGCGATTCAGGCCACGGGCTCACCCATGGCACAATCGCCGGATTGCTCCTTCGCGACCTCATACTCCGCCGGGACAACCCATGGGCGAAGCTTTACGATCCCGCACGGCTTTATTTCCGGAGCCTGACGACCTATATGAGCGAAGCGGCGCAATCGACGGCGCCGTACTCCGATTGGCTGTCTGAGGGCGATGTCAAATCCGCCGATCAAATCGCTCAAGGCGAAGGGGCCGTGATCCGCGAGGGTTTGCGCAAGGTCGCCGTTTACAAGGATGACCGCGGGCAAGTCCACGTTTGCTCGGCGGTTTGCACCCACTTGGGTGGGATCGTCCGCTGGAACTCGGCCGAAAGGACCTGGGATTGCCCTTGTCACGGCTCGCGCTTCGATTGTTTCGGCGATGTGTTGAACGGGCCGGCCAATAAGCCGCTGGCTCCGTTAGAAGAGGAAATCCCCACCGAAACTGTTTCCCTCCAGCCCTAAATTGTGCGATCACTTGCGGCATGAAACGCAAGAGCATGTACTTCTACCCGATTTTGTTTTTCGGATTCATTCTCGCGGTTTACGCCATGGGGCACGGCGGAGATTTGTATTTTCCGCACGTGGATGCGCAGGCACCGGAAGCCATGCATGAAATTGCCTCCAAATCCGGCGTTTTATTTTCGACTCTCTGTTCGTTGCTGGTCGTAATTTTGGTCACACGCGTGGTCGGCGCCGCGGCGGTCGCGCTGAAGCAACCGCGGGTGGTGGGCGAAATCGTGGGCGGAATCATGCTCGGTCCATCGCTTTTGGGTGCCATCGCTCCAGCAACAGCGGCGGTGATTTTACCTTCGGTCGCGATACCTTATTTGTCGATCCTCGCCCAGCTGGGCGTTTTATTATTCATGTTCTTAATCGGACTTGAGCTCGACATTGGATCATTGCGCCGGTCTGGTGAAGCGGCGCTGTGGATTTCGCATGCCTCGATTGTGGTTCCATTCTTGATGGGAATGGGCTTTGCCTTCAGCATTTACTCGCGAATGGCGCCCGCGCATGTGGCATTCAGCAGCTTCGGTTTGTTTGTGGGAACCGCGATGTCGGTCACGGCGTTTCCGGTGCTCGCGGCGATTTTGTCGGATGCGGGAATCACGAAGACTCCGATCGGCGCACTGTCATTGACCTGCGCCGCTGTCGATGATGCGACGGCGTGGTGTCTGCTTGCGCTCGTCGTCGGACTGCTGCAATCCGAAGTCGGCGGCGCCATACAGACCATCGCGCTGACCGCAGTCTTCATTGTGTTCATGCTCTTTGTCGTGCGGCCTTTGCTGGTTAAAGTGATTCCCCTACTGGAGCGTTCGAGCGAACAGATTTCCGAAGCTTCACTGGCTTTGATTTTGGTGGGATTGCTGGTCTCGGCTGTGAGCACCGAGTTGATCGGCATTCACGCGTTGTTCGGCGGCTTCTTGCTCGGTGTGATTATCCCTCATCACAGTCTGGTCGCGAAAGATCTCGCGCGCCGTCTTGAAGACTTGGTACGCGTGTTTTTCTTGCCCGCGTTTTTCGCCTTCACCGGCTTGCGCACGCAAATCGGTTTGTTGCAAGGCGCATCCGATTGGTGGATTTGCGTGGCCTTGATTGCCGTAGCCACATTCGGAAAATTCTTTGGAGCCTTTGTGGCGGCGAAATTCTCCGGAATGGAAACGCGTGCGGCCGCAATCATCGGCGTGTTGATGAACACGCGCGGCCTCGTCGGCTTGATCGTCTTGAATGCCGGCTTGGATCTCGGAGTTTTGACGCCGCGGTTGTTCACTATGATGGTGATCATGGCCGTGGTGACGACGGTGATGGCCGGTCCGTTTCTGCGGTGGTGGGATGTTGCCGCCGATCACGAAAATTCAGCCAATAATATTTTATTGTTCCGCGAGCGCACATGACGAACGAAATCGAACTCACAATTCCAGGCCGTGAAATCTCTTTGGGGAGCTTCGTGGTGAAGCGCGTCCTCCCTTATGCTCAACGCCGCATGGTCGGCCCATTTATTTTTTGGGACCATATGGGCCCGCACATGTTCGGACCCGGGTACGGGATGACCGTGTCCCCCCATCCGCATATTGGACTGTCCACATTGACATACTTGATCGAAGGGCAAGTCCAGCATCGCGATTCGTTGGGCAATGAAATTGTGATTCGTCCGGGCGCCGTCAATTGGATGACGGCCGGTCACGGCATCGCGCACTCGGAGCGCTCTGTAGAAGCGGATTTGGCCGCAGAACACCGTCTGCACGGATTGCAGCTGTGGGTCGCACTGCCAGATGATCAAGAGGACCGTGATCCGTCGTTTGTGCACATCGAAGCCAAGGCGTTGCCATTGCTGGATTTAGGCGTGACGAGTTGCCGTTTGGTGGCCGGCTCGGCGCTTGGCAAGAATTCTCCGGTGCCGGTGTACTCGCCGTTGTTTTTGATGGATGTTCAAGCGCGGGCGGGCGAGCGCTTTGGCTTCGACCCCGACGGTCAAGAGCTCGGCGTGTATGTTGTTGCGGGTGAGATCTCGCTTGGCTCGCGTACGATCAGCTCTTCGCAGATGGCTGTTTTGAAGACCGGATCGTCACTGGAGTTCGTGTGCGGGAAAGACGCCCACGTTTTCGTCTTTGGCGGCCGGCCCTTTTCGACTCCCCGCCATATTTGGTGGAACTTTGTTTCGAGCAGTCCGGAGAAAATCGAAAAGGCGAAGCACCGGTGGGAGAATGATGAATTTCCCGGCGTGATTAACGAGTCTAAGTTCAGCCGGTTGCCGTTGCCTAAGGCATAAGTTTCTGTCCGGGCAGGTCATGACCCTTCACAGGCCTGGAAATTTTGACCTGCCAGTTTTGGCAGTCCCACCGACACCCCTGACATAAAATTCGGCCGCAAACGGCGCACAGCGACCACAATCCGTGGCACTCGCGTTGCTCATATACTTTCCCAAAGGGGAAAAAGAGCATGGAAGCTGTCATCTTTGTCATGCACATGATCACGGCCGCGGGCGCCGCCAACGCTGCGACAACAAAAGCCGATGAGCCGAAGGTCAAATACAAGGCCGCCAAACAACTCGACTTCGAGCAACTGGTCATCGAAGGCCAATTGAAACGCCCCGAACTCGCGGTTGTCACGGGCGACTCCGATGAAAACGGCAACGGCCTGCTTCGCCTCCGCGAAGACTTCAAGGACCGCATGGCTCTTTCGAGCGGCGAGGGCGTGCAATGAAATACCTCGTCGGCGCACTCCTTATATATAGTCTCACCGCCTGTACCGAGAGTCCCTATAACGACAACGAAGTCCTCGACAAAACTCCACCCAAAGCCGAAAAAGCCAAAACGCCCAGCGTGACGTTCACCATGCCGAGTACGATTGAGATGACCGAGAATATGCCCGGCCAAATGATCATCGGCGCGGCCGTTCCGGGCGGTCAGGCTACGGTCACCGCGCAAAATCTTCCGGGCGCGGCCACGTTTGATCCTTCTAGCGACTTATTCTCATGGATTCCACCGGCCAATTCGGGAGTCGATCCGGCAAATCCAAAGTTGGGATACAGAACTTATACGATCAACTTCACCCTCACGAGTCCCGCCAACCCGACACTCACTGTGCAACGAACCCTAACGATCACCGTGTACCATCCCCAAATTTAATCGGAGCCAAAATGCGACACCTTCTCCTCCTCACCTTCATTTTCCTCGCAACGGCCGCACAAGCCGCCTCGCTTGAAGACCAACTGCAATCCATCGGCAATGACAATCGCCCCCCCGAAGGCATCAGCCGCGAAAATCTTTACGCCGTGCAAGCGCGCTACCTCCCGCTGGAGTACAAAACCGAAATCACCGTTGGCGGAGCCATGAATCTGACGAACGACAGCTTTCTGTCGTCGAATCAATTCGAAGCCGGCGTGCACTTTCACTTCAATGACCGCTGGGCGGTCGAGGCCGAACATGACTTTGTTTACAATCACTGGACTTCGGCCGGCGATAACCTGCGCTCAACCAATGGCGCCGTTCCCGACGACCCCTATGTCAAATCGCGGACAATGGCGCTTGTCGACTGGCACGCGTTTTACGGAAAATTCCGCTGGTCGATGGACACGGTTTCTTACTTTGATCAATACTGGGCGCTCGGTGGCGGCGTTGTCGATATGAACACAGGCATGACACCCGGAGTGGTTGCCGATGTCGGGTTTGTGTTCTGGATCGGCCGCCACTCGAGCTTTCGCTTTGGCTTGAAAGACTATCTCTACAACGAGGAGTATAGTTCGGGCACGAAGCTCTCGAGCAATCTGCATCCGCACGCGAATCTAGGCGTGGTGTTCTAAATGCGCCACGCTTTACTCGCCCTTCTCACACTCGCCGCACTCGCTCACGCCCAGACCGGGCCCGATGTGCTCCTCGATCAATTCGAGCCGATCAAGGCCGAGAAGCCGGGCAAGAAAGCCGCGCCTCCCAAACGCATTTCGCGCAAGGACCGGCAGCTCCACTACCGCAGTCCTTCGGATGGTTTTCAAAGACGAATGTATGCGGCGTTTAAAGAGCATGAGTCGATCTCTTTCGACGTCGCGCTATGGGTGCAGAAGATTCTCAATGGTGAATATGTGCGCGCCGAAGAGGATTGGAGCTCAGTAAGAACCGAAGTGCCCGACGATTTCAGGACAATGGCGCAGGCGACTCACGTCTACCTGCTCTGGAAAGTTGGCGTCGAGCAGACTTTCATGGATCAGTGGCTGAAGTTCATTGCCACCAATGAGCGCCGCGATTCGCCGGCGCAACTCGCGCTTGAGACTGTAATTCCTCAAAAGTTTGATGCGTGGCTGCTGCAAAATCCTGTGCTGATCACAAAACCGGAGCACGAGGAACTTGCCAAGATTGAAAAGCCGGCACCGATTGTCAATACCGTCAAGGCGTGGTCGAACCTGCGCAATCTCGAGCGCGCCGAATCTATTCTCGACACGCTCGAACCGGCGAACAAACTGAGCTTTTGGCTGGCGGAAACGGCGGTTTATTCCCATGTGAAGAAAAACGATCTGCGCGGCGCCGCGCATGTGATCAAAGCCAATATGGAGCCTGCGGTCGACGCCTCGAAGAACCTCGAATATCTCGCACGGCAAGATCTCGAGATTGCGCGCATCCTCTATCAAAACGGGCAGCTTGAGCTCGCGCGCCAATTTTACCTGAAAATTCCGAAGTCGTTGCCCTCCTACATCCCGGCGCGTGAAGAGCTAGCCTGGATTTACCTGCGCACCGGCGACCAAATGAATCTTCGCGGTGAACTCAAAACGCTCTCGAGCGCGGCCTTTACCAACCGCTTTCAGCCCGAAGTGCAGCTCTTAAGGGGAATTTCGGATTTAAAAATGTGCTTGTTCAACCGCGTGCAAGTGGATCTCATCGACTACCGCAAATCGAATCAAGCTTGGGCGCAAGCGATAGACAAAGCACTCAAACTGGATCCGACACCTTCGCCGCAAGAGCCTGACGACTTCACGCAACTCGGCGGCAGAACAGTGGCCTTATTGCAAAACGAACATACGCTTCTCGCCAAACTCAAATCAACTTCGCATCAACCGCAAGTGTGGAACGAGTACCTCGCCGCAAACCAAGCTAACCTCTCTGAAGCACAATCCCGTCTGAGTGCAGAGAATCGCCGGCAATGGACTAATCAAGCGGCGATCCTCAACGAAAGCATCCGCAAGATGCGCTTTCTGCAAGTCGAATACGAGAGCGAACTCCACCAGTTCCAGGCGCGCGGCAAGAACGTGCAAAATTTGGTGGCCAGCAATGAATCCGGCGCAAGAGTCGTGAGCGACGCGCAGAAGACGATGAATTTTCCCGTCGATACCGAGCTGTGGTCCGACGAGCTCTTTCAACTGCGGTCGGCACTCGAGTCGCAATGTATGAAGAAGGGGGTCCAATGATGTTCCGCCTGATGTTTCTCACTCTGTTCGCGATGCTCGGCTGCAGTAAGCCTGCGAACTATTTGTATGTGGATCAGCCGATCCCCTTCCACACCGCCACGTTCCGAGTAAAGGACGTCGCAACGGGCGCGCACGGTTCCGGCAACGGCCAACTTGATGTCTTGTGGCTCGTCGGTGGGATGACTGAAGAGGCCGGGAATTTCGCCGCCGGAGCCTCAAAATGGATGGATTGGTTTGTCGCCAACAATACAAATTGGAATCTCGCCATCATCGGCAACTCGATTCAAGCGCCGCCCTATCTCGGAATGTCGACGCCGTTCACCTATCAATCGCCGACACCGTCTAAAACATTCACGGCGGGCGTGACCAGTGCGCTCAATGGCCCCGACGACGAAATGATTTTTGATCCGCTCGTGCAGAATTTGAATCGTTATCCGAATTTTCTGACTTCGGGATCGACCCTGCTGATCATTCTCTCGAACGATGCCCCCGATTTCAGTTTTCAAAACACGTCGGCGCAGGCGGTGCTGCAGTTCCTGGTGAATCTCAAAGGCGGTGATCAAAATCTCGTCGCGGTCTATGGTGTGTTCGGCGCCGACGATTTGGGTTGCGATTTCAGTCAGATTGACGGCGGCTGGTACTATCACGGCAGCCAAGTTGAAACGCTGATCAACGCCACCGGCGGCAAAAATTATTCTCTGTGCGACACGGACTTCGGAACTTCCCTACAGTCCATCTCGGGCGATCTCGGCAACCGGTTTCACAATCACGCGTTTTTTCAAACGCTCTATCTGGGTGAGACGGTCAACCCGGCGACGGTCACTGTGTACTTCCACAACCAGGCGATGCCGCAAGGGCCGGCGTCGGCGGGCGGTCAGTGGCAGTTCGATCCGCAACTCAATGCTGTGGTCTTCAACGATATGAATTTTGCGACGGGAGATGTCGAAGATGTCACGGTTACCTATAAACGTTAGTCGCAATCACTACATCTGAAAGAAAGATACTGACAAATATGGCACACTTCCATGAAATTTCCGACATGCGCATTGAGGGGTTTGATCTGAAAAGATCGCTGGGCGCGGGCGCCACATCCGAGGTGTTCGAAGCCGTGAATTTAGCGACCGGAGATTTGGTCGCTCTCAAAGTATTTTCGCAAGCGGTGGCCAAAGACCCTGAGTCCTTGCACCGGCTCAATGCCGAAGTCGAAGCGCTTGAATGCATCCGTCATCCCAATACGGTTCAACTCAAAGGCAAAGTGAAGAGTCAGGAATGGCTCGCGCTTGAACTCGAACTCGTGCGCGGACAAGATTTACGCGTCTGGTCCGAAAACCTGGCGATGGATCTCTTGGAGCCGAAGTACTGGATCCTCGCGCAAATCGCGCGCGGCCTCGGCGCCGCCCACGAACTTGGAATTTTACATCGCGATCTCAAACCCGAGAACATTTTGGTTTCGGATGCCGGCAAAGCCAAAGTCTCGGACTTCGGCTTAGCGCGCTCCATCTCGCGCGCGACGCTCACCCGGCTCGGGCTGTTGATCGGGTCTCTCGGCTACATGGCACCCGAAGTCATCAATCAGGACCGCCCGACGATTCAATCGGATATTTTTTCTTTCGGCGTGGTGGCCTACGAATTGCTGTCAGGCGCGAGCCCGTTTCATACGGAAACGCCGCAGTCGCTCGTGCGCTCGATTTCTGAAGGGGCGATTACACCGATCGCCCAGCGCGTCCCGCATCTGCCGCGTGAGATTGCCGAGATGATAAGCGCATGTTTGTCCGTTGATCCCAAGGGCCGCCCGGCCAATATTTGGGTGGTCCAGAGCGTGTTGATGAGTGAGCTCGTCAGCAGCGACATGCTCGGTTGGTGCCCGCGCTTGGCGTCGTGCTTTGAACGCACGGAGTCTTTGCCCGGAGCCCTCGAACACAAACACAAGGTCTTGAAACAGAAACTCGAGTCGCTAAAAAGTCAAAATAACGCGTCGAAGGCAGTGCGCGAATCGCTGATTCAAACGGCGCGCGAATTGTCGCGGCTCTTTCCCGAAGACGATGGCACCGCCAGTGCGCTCGCGCAGATGGCCAAACCCGCTCGACGCGATCGCCGCCTCTGGATTTACGCGGCCACAGCCGCTTTGGTTGTGCTTTTAGGTTTTGGCGGATGGACATTCGTTCGCCATCATCCGCGCCGCGTGGTAGCCGTTGCCAGTCAGGCGGCCGCGATCGTTCCCGTGCCGGTATTACCCGCGCCTCCCGCTCACGCCGAGGCTCCCGCTCCGAAAAAGGTCCACCACAAATCGCCCGACGTTGTTCCTCTTCATGATCTCGCAGGCCCCCAGCCATCGAGGGTCGCCGCGCTCGTCGACAAAACGCCGAAGCACAAAGGCCCGCCTGTGGGCGAGATTCACTTTATCATCGAGAATGATGTCGATGCTTTCGTCGATGGCACATTCGTCGAGACCGATCAGCTGCAGAGCTTTCAGGCGAAAGCCGGCCCGCATGTGATCAAGCTCGTGAAGCAGGGCTTTCAGCCCATCGAACGCACCGTCACGGTTATCGCCGGTGAAAGCACATTTGTCCGCACCATGAAGGAACAAAAATGAGCGTTGAAATTCTCGCCCTCACCAGCAAAGGCGTATACCCGCTCAATGTGAACACATTGACGGCGGTCGGCGGCCAAGACAGCAGCGGCGTGATGCTCGAGGGCCTTAAGCAAAAGGGCGAGTACGCCGTCTTGTCGCTGCTGCACGACCGCGCCGTCATCCATCCGCTGAAGGGCCGCGATCTCAACACTCTGGAATTGCCTCTTTACCGCCGCCACGTCATCGACGATCTCACTTTACTAGTTGTTCCGGGCCGTGTGTCGGAGGTGGCGCCATCTCCGTGGGAGAATTTCCATAAAGAGTTGATGAAGATCGTTTCGGCTCTTGGCGATCCCAATAATCTCGAGAAAAGTCTCGACTGCGTTTTGCAAACGCTCCTCGACGACTTACATATGGAAAAAGGCCTGCTCATCACGCGCGATCTGCATGGCCAATTCAAGGCCATCGCACAACGTGGCGTGAATCCCGATGACAAGTGGCTCAGCGAAACCCTGATCCTCGATGCTTTGACCAAGAAACAAGTCATTACCGTTCAAAATGTCATCGGCAGTCCCTATCACTCGAACAAAAGTCTGATGGGGACGGGCTTTCTGTCGGTATTCGCATGGCCCCTCGTCGTCCGCGGCGAAGTTTTGGGCGTGCTCTTGACGGGATCACAACGCCCGCACTCGGGCCTCACTCAAGAGCAACGCACCCGGGCGGACTTGATCGTGCAGCTTGCCGCACTGGTATTTAATTTTCATTTGCGGGATTTGCGCAACCTCGCCGAACTCAGTCACTTGCGCCGGCAAACCGAGGACAGCGAGGAGTCGCCGTTACTGACGAATAGTCCGTCCGTGGTGGAAGTCGTGCGCGTCGCTAAGCAAGTCGCCGCCACCGACTTGGCGATTTTGATTCAAGGGGAAACCGGCGTCGGCAAAGAGGTCCTTACGCAGTGGATTCACCGTCAGAGCGACCGCAGTGACAAACCGTTCGTCGCCGTCAATTGCGGCGCGATTCCCTCGGAACTCCTTGAGAGTTTGCTCTTCGGTCACCGCAAAGGCGCCTTCACCGGCGCCGAGTCAGACCGCATGGGCAAATTCCAACTCGCGCACATGGGCACATTGTTTTTAGATGAAATCGGCGATTTGCCCGAATACTTGCAAGTCAAACTGCTGCGCGTGATTCAGGAGAAGGCGGTCGAACCCGTCGGCCATACTCGCCCGATTCCCGCCGATGTGCGCATTATCGCCGCGAGCAACAAGCCGATTCTCGAACTCGTCCGCGCGGGAAAATTCCGCGAAGATCTTTACTACCGGCTCGCCGAAGTCACACTTCAGATCCCGGCGCTCCGCGACCGTCCTGAAGACATTAAGCTGCTCGCCGTTCAGTTCCGCAAGAAGTTCGGCCCTGACAAAATGTTCGCGCGCGAAGTGTTGGACTGGTTGGCCGCACAAGAGTGGAAGGGAAATGTCCGCGAGCTAATGAGCACCGTCAAGCGCGGCGCGATTCTCGCCTCGACACAAGAGATCCAGATCTCCGACTTGGTGACCGGAGTGCCTGTGGCGCCAGTCGTGAAGGGCGTCACCGTCAATTGGCTCGGCGGCAACAATCTCGAGGACGCCAAAAACGAATTCGTGCGCAGCAAAGTGCGTGAAGCCCTACTGCGCAGTGACGGCAAACGCAACAAAGCCGCTGAACTTCTCGGCGTCGCGCCCCGTACGTTCTTTAGATATCTCGAAGATCTTCAACAGGGAGAGGCCCCATGATTCGCCACTTGCTGATTGCTGCGCTACTGTTTGCCGCTCCCGTTTGGGCGGATGAAGTTTACGATTTTACGTTTCAGAAAGCCGATGCCAAGACTCAAGTCGACACGGGCGGCTCCGACCAAGTTTCCACGGTTAACGAAACCAAAACGGAGGCCGAAGATCAGTCAGACGCGCCGGCCTCTTACGAAAAGTCCATCGTCGAAATCGGGCCGAGCTACTTTAGCAACGGTTGGTACAATGAGCGCGGCCTCATGGCCTCGTATGCCTACAATTTCACGGAGCGGTTTAGTCTGAACGCGGATATGATCCTCATCTTATCGCAATCGCAGAATTCCTATGAGGACAGCTCTTTCGGAACGGAATCGGAATATCCGGAACGCAACTCGTCTCCGCGACTAGCGATCGGCGTGGGCTTTGCGCCCGTGTTGGTTCACGCGAGCAATGGCGCGACGGCGTTCTCATTGTCGTTCTTGACCGGCCTCACCTCGTTCGAGGAATTGGTGCAGCAAGACTACTGCACCGGATGCGGGGTGCGGACGAATGGCGCCCCGTATGTCGGCGCGAAAATGTATGTAAGACTCGCCGGGCCGGTCGGCCTTTCGTTTCAAGCGCGGTATATCGTCGCCACGACCGGCAATTCTCCGAGCGAAGAGGCTTTGGCGGTGACTTTCAAGTTCTAGGGTGAGAGGCCTCGCGTCTTCAGCGGTCCGTACGCCCGCATCCAATCACCGTACTCTTTTAGCAATTTTTCACGCGCTTCCCGCGAAACATGAGCCTCCATTCGATTGGCGATAAAATATCCGGTGAGCCAAAGCTCCTCCGCATATGATTGCAAAACACGTGTAAACGCCAAATCATTCCAGAAGCGGCCGAACGGTTTACCTTTCCGGGCTCCGGTCACGGTCCGGGCGATCAGCCCAGTTACGCTAATTAAGAACTTTTGAAACATCGCGCGCGAATGAATTTTCACTTTTAGGTGGATATGGTTTCCAACATTAGCCTCATCGGCAATCTTCACGCCGAATTTCCTCGCTTTGGCTTTTAATATCCGCTCAATCGCAATCTTGTTCTTTGGCATCTTGAAGCTTAGCGCGCCTCTCGCCTTGTCTGATTTCAAAATGAGGTGAATCCACTTCTTCTTGCTGAGCGGGCGCTCTAACTTGCGCTTGCCCTTATTTAAGCCGCCGCCATGGGAAACGCGATTGAAACGCTTCTTCGTGTGATCGTCGAAAAGGCTAATCTGTTTTGTTCGCATTGGGGCAATATAATCTTATGTTTAAAAAAAGATAGTGGTTCTCGTGGCTTTGTGAATTTTTCAGCTGATTGTGTCCTGCGTGGCTCGTCCGTCCATGAGAAGGCTCCCTCGCGCCCTTCCGGGGCGCGAGGCTAAGGGCGCTAAGATGTTATTTTTTGATTTTGAGGAAATTGATCCCCATCTTCACCTCAGGTTAACTCTCCTCACTCCAATGATCTCGCGGCCCGGACGGCCGCGAGAAGAGCCTCACAAGGACGGAGAATCCCCGCGCCACCCCTATCAGCCCTCGAAGCCTTAAGCCCCGCACCACCGGGATCATCCACTCGACGCGAAATCCCCCTAGACAATTCCAACCCCAATACGTACTTTCCAAACAAATGAAACTCACCCGCAAAACCAAACGCCTGACGATACGCCCGCTCGCGCCGAAGGACTTCGCCGCATGGAAAGCTGCGCACGTGCTCATGAGCGAAAAGAAAAACCTATGGGACATCGGCGCCCGCCCCCATCGCGAACTGACCCGTGCGGAATTCAAAAAAGTTCTCGCCGAGCAAAAGAAACGCATAAAGCAAGACGTCTACTACAGCCTCGCCGTCTTCGACCGCAAAGACACACTCGTCGGAATGACCTCGATCATGGAAGTCGCGAGAGGCATCACTCACACGGCCTTTCTCGGCTACCGCATTTTCAATCCCTACTGGGGCCTCGGCTACGGCAAAGAGGCCGTGAAAGCGACCATCGACATCGCTTTTCGCGATATCAAACTCCATCGCCTCGAAGCCGGCATTGAACCGCAGAACGCGCGGTCTAAAAATCTTGCGAAGGCACTTGGCATGCGGCGCGAAGGAATTAAGAAGCGCAGTCTGTTTTTAAGAGAAAAATGGGTTGATCTCGTCATGTACACCCTGACGACCGAGGATGTCGGAATCAAATTTGATGCCTCCAAGCTAAGGCGAGTCTAACGCTCTTTCTAGTCCAAAGGTCCGGTGCCACCACCTGCCGCATTCGGTTACCATTGGTAAATGCGATGGATTTGCTTGGCCCTTCTCTTTCTTCTCGGTTGCACCACCATCCCTACGGCCCGCGAACCTGCATTTCTTGGCTTCTCTAAAGCGCAGAAAGAACTCACGTTTGACGATCTGCAACTAATCCTCGTCAAAAATAACTTCTCGCGTGTTAAAGATTTGCTCCACTACCTCGCCGACGAGGGGTCGTATCGGGACTACTTAAGCTATCACACGTTCGGCTTCCACAGCTTGTCTCTGCAAACCAGCAGTTTCAATTTTCCGCGTGCAATCGTCTATGGAACGACGGCCTCGTTCATCATCACCTTCAACGGCGATCCCAACGACGACGGCTACGAGTCTCTTGAGACCGTGCAATTCAACAGCGCCACGGCGAAGTTCGAATTTCGGGAAATCAAATTCCTGAACGATGAGCGCGTCAAACAGGGCCTTCATGAATTGGCGTTCCAACGCGGCTTCAAAATCTCCGCCATCAACGGTCCGAAGGAGCTCGGTTCTTACCTTGAAGACGACCTCAAAACCGATCCTCTCGCGGGTCGCGATCCCGACACCCTCACCTTTAAAGAGGGCCGTTGCTTCACATGCCATACCAACGGCCGTCCGATCTGGACCGGCTACAATAAGTGGCCTGGATTTTACGGAGGCGAAGACGATGTTTTTTTCTTTCGCCTTGGCTCTAAGCATGAGTTTAAAACTCCGGTTGAAAGCGTTTCGGAAACTATGCGCAATAACTTTTATAATTTCGAAAAGTCGAAAAAAGGCATGCGTTACGAATTTCTCGGCGACTACGGTAACGATCCTAAGTATCACTCCCCGCGGCCCAACGGGTTCCTTGCCGATTTACTCTTCGCCCAGAATGGCAAACGCGTGCTCAAGATTCTGCAAGAAAACGGGCCCCCCGTCCTGTCTCAACATCAATGCTGGGAACTCAAAAACCACGATTTCACCAAAGCCGCGAACAGTCTAAACCGCATCAACTTCGATCGCTATTTCGAGAAGTTCAATGACTCTGCCAAAGAAACCTACGACGAAAAAACCGCGGCCAATTTAATTGCCTGGATCCACGACTACGGCAACAGTCCCAAAGAACGCGAAATGTTGGAAAAGGGCGAAGTCTACACCGATGCGTACGTGACCTATGCGCAACTTCAGTACTTTTTTCCGCAAATGCGCCCGGAAACGCTCGCGACTGATCTCTATGAATCCGTTTATGATTTCAATACCGGCGGCGGAATGGAGTCGCTCGTTCCCGAAGAAAAAATCTTAGCTTTTATGACTGCCGCTGCGCACACATGTCCTTGAACTGTTTCGCCGTCATTAATGTGACCGACTCCGTCGCCGAATCAAAAATCAATTTGATATCACCCTTTTTCAACTGACGAACCAAATCCTGCTGCTTCCGCTCAAGCGAGGCTTCAACCGCGCCGTAGTCGGTACCTTCGCGCTCAATAAATTCATTCAAAACGCCAACCAGCGCGTCTTCACTCAACGACTCAAACGGAATCTCAACAGGAGGCGGTCCATTTAATATGTCCACAGCGCCGCCACTCCGGTCCCGCCGCCGTCCATCGCCTGCGGAACCAACATCAAGTTTTTCGCGAACTTTTCGCGCTCGGGGGCGTGCGCGTAGTAAATTCCGTAGGCGCAACTTAAACCGACCGTTGCGCCAGCGACGACGTCGTGCACACGATGCTCGTTGTCGTTGATCCGCGAATAGCCAACGAAGGTTGCCATCGCCATGGCGGGAACGCCCCAATACCATCCGTGTTCCGCGGCGATAATGCCCGCGAAGGCAAACGCCGTTGTCGAATGTCCCGATGGAAAACTATTGCGCACACTGTAGTCATACGGACGCGGTTCTCGAATCGCATACTTCAAGACAGTCGTTACGATCCCCGCGTAGGCCGAAGCTTCAAACATCATCCACGCGCGGTAATAGCCTTTCGGCAAACCGTAGTACCCCCCGATCAATTGCCCGACGACGTACACGCCGTTCGGCAACAATTGTCCCAGTGCATCTCCATATTTCGAAGATTCACCGAGCGGCTTATTTTGCTCTTGCCACGTTTCCCAATCGGCAAACGTCGATTTGTGCAGTGCCGCGGTGCCAATGGTCAGTACTGTTCCACTCAAAAGAATCCACTTCGCATCTGTCGTTACGGGCGATTCGAGATCGGCCTTCCAATCCCACTCGGCGTGCGCAAAACTTGAGCACATCACGAGCAAAGAAAGACCTAGTGTGCTAAGAAGTTGCTGAAGTTTCATTCCCTGCCCTATAGTTATTTATGCTTCGTCTTGTGATCGTCTTATTATGTTGTATTTCCGGCACCGTTCAAGCAGAAACCGCGGAGTATACGAAGCCCAAGTTGAGCCTGTGGTCGGTCGCCACGGAGATTCCGCAGACGTCGTGGAATACGCTCGAATACTCCTTCACCAGAGACAGCTTGCCCTCGTGGGCCATTATTATCGGTTCGACGGCTGTCCTCTACCATTACGATGACGACATTTACGCGGGCGCGAGGCACGATGGCGCGCGCTGGAATATCGCGAGTGAGGACCACACGAAGACCATGTGGTCGGCCTATGGCATCGATATCCTCCGCGTACCGACTGACACGGGCTCGTATCTCTATTTTCTCGGCGATGGATGGGTGCATATGGGCACCGCCGCCGGATTTTTCCTGACGGGCTACTTCGGCGATCACGTGCGCCCCTACAACACCGGACTCGAACTCTTGCACGGGATGATCGTTTCAACGATTTTCAATCAGGTCCTCAAGCGCTCAACGGGCCGCGAGAGTCCAAACCGCGCGACCGAACCGCGCGGCAAGTGGCGGCCGTTTCCCAGCGTGAATGCCTATGGTCAGAACACCGCAATGTACGATGCGTTTCCGAGCGGCCATATCATGACGGCGACACTCACGTTCACGACGATCGCCATGAATTACCCGGAGTACCGCTGGTATATTTATCCGGTGGAAGGCGTGTGGCTCACCGCGCTTGGCTTTCAAATGGTAAACAACGGCGTGCACTGGGCGAGCGATTATCCGCTGGGAATCGCCATGGGCTATGTGATTGCAAAGATGTCGGTGCACATGGCGGAACGCTCGACCGACATGGCGAGCAAAATCGATCAGCCGCATTGGGCGTTCTATCCGGCGATGACGCCGGACGCGCCTACTATGAACGCCGTTTACCAGTTTTAATCCTAGTTCAGGTTTAAGGCGCAGGCGAGGTCGTTCCCGTACCCGTCGATGGATCCGGGCAAGTGCGCACCTTCTCGGGATTGTCCGGATTGGGTGTCAACACCTCACCGGGCAATTTCGTTTTGTCCTCAATCGCGCAATTCAAAATCCACAAGCGCAGCATCTTCACACGTAGGCTATCGATCGGATCGTAGCCGTCTTTCGTGGGCGGCATACTCTGCGTGATCGCCGCGGCTTGGAAGATCTTGCTGTTCTCAGGCGAGCCGATGACAACAACCGGCGTGAAGACGCTGAACAACGACTTGTAAGACGTCATATCCGCGGAATTCATAATCGCATCTTTATCGGGTGAATCGCCATTCAGAGAGTGACACTTCATGCAGGCCACGCCGAGAACGTATTGTTTCACTACTCCGTAATCAATATTTTCCGGGTGATCGAAGTACGGCTGTAATTGCTCTTTCAAAGTGCCCGGGTTCACGACCACGCTATCGGGAAATTCCTTCGCGCCGTTGTCGATCCACATAAATACAAGGCTGACCTGATCAGGAGACAACTGCGGATGATCAAGAGGCGGCATATGCCGCTTCCCTTCGGCCGTCAGCACATTGTACATCGGGCTATTCAAAGCATCTTTCGGAATTACAAACTTTCGATCGTTGCTGCCCGCCATAGCCGCCGCATAACTCGAGAGATCCACGCCGTTCGTCTTTTTGACAGAGTCATGGCACTGAGTGCAGCTCTTCGACGTCACATATTTCTGGACGTCTGCAAACGCCACAGCTGTGGGTTTGCCAAGGACGGTCTTCAGACCCGGGTCCTCCGGCGACATCGCCAAGCTGGTCTTGGGAATGTGCTCGGCCGGAGAACATGCGGCTAGCAAGAGGCCCGCGGCACCCGCGAGCAGCAAACGTAGGATCACTGTTTAATCGCTTCGATATTCAACGTGAGAGTGATGTCATCGCCGGCGATTGCGAGCAAGTTGTTCATGCCGAAATCGCTGCGCTTGATTTGTGCCGTCGCATGAAAACCGACGCGTGTCGCGTTCGTTTGGTCAACGGCCGTGCCGATCGGTGACACCGTCAGAACCACAGGTTTCGTTACGCCGTGAAGCGTGAGGTTTCCGGTCACAGTCTTCGGATTGCCGTTGTTGTCGTAGTCGACTTTCGTCGAAACATAACTAGCCGTCGGAAACTGAGCGACATTGAAGAAATCCGCCGAGCGCAAGTGCGTGTCGCGCTGAGCGACGTTCGTGTCGACGCTGGAGGCATCGATTTGTACCGAGATTTGCGTAGCGCCGTTGGCGACGAGTTGCACGGTGCCCGACTTTTTGTCGAAGCGGCCGACCACAAAACTCACGCCCATATGGCTGACTTCAAAACCGATATTCGTGTGATCGGGATCGAGGCTGTATTTACCGTCAGCGGCAAGCGGAGCTGCTAAAGCGCTGGATGCATAGAGGCCGAGGGCCACAACTGAAACTAGAATAGAACGTACCATGTATAATCCCCCCTAAGAGATAAAGGAGGGATAGCAAGACTGTGCGATTAGTGTAACTTTAAAATTTCTATCGAAATGATAAGGGCAAGCTATAGCGCCTTCTCGGGATGAGCCGCGCAGAATATCTGAAGGTCACGGGCGATCCGGCCGGCCGGCTCAGTGGCCTGATGGAATTGCTGACGAAGTTGCCTTGAAAGGGCCGCAATACCCGGATTCAACCCGGAATATGCCGGTGCGGAGATGACTTTGACCACCGGAAGTTCAGGCGAAGCATAAATCCGCTCAAAACGTCTAAAGAGTTGTCCTGAGCAGGCCGCCCTCACAAAATCTTCATCCTTCATCCGCGTTGGATCGAAATCGATACTTTGTGGTCCGAGGCTCGCCGGTGCCCGACTCCCCTCGCGAATATTAAGAGCTTCGTCGATAGTACCCTTTACACACCGGTCGTAAAGGCCGTCTGAATTGTTTGCTGCCGTCCTATCGTAATTGCGGAGAAGTGAAATTTCATAAATGCAGTCCGAGTACCTTTTGTTCTGATAGAAATTCTCGGCCATCTTGGACAGCTCTCTAATTTTCACCGAATCGTTATTTGTGACCGCCGGATTTCCCGCCTCACGGTACTGCGGAATCAGCGCGACTAAAATGGCGATGGCTGCAGCCAGGGGCAAAAGGCGGCGTTTGCGTTTTGATTGCGATTTTAGGTTCACACCCTCAAACGGTACGTAATTTAAAAGCGGAGGATTCGGATCTAAAAATGCGGGCTCAGTGTCGTTCCCCAATTCATTTTCAATTAAATACTGGTAAGCCTCGGAGGCCCGGATAAACGCGTATTTAATTTCCGCTCGTGTCGCCCGATCCGTAACCCCGAGAATCTCACAATGAGACAATCGGTCCTTTTTCTTGTCGCCCATAGAAGCTTGCATTTGCAAGCTCCGGGCCCGTCTTAGAAGTAGTAGGAGCCGAAGACGGAAACTTTGCTGTACAACGTCCGGTCATTGTAAAGGAGGTCGTCGGTGATTCTCTTGTCGGAGTAATCGATGCCGAGAATTCCGCCGGCCGCAAGTTTGTCGGTGAATTTGTGCATGTATCCGAAGCCCGCGCCAATAGTGTAAAACGGTTGGCCTTCGTTCTTGCCGTTAAAGAAGCCCTGGCCCATCGAGCCTTCGATAAACATTTGGTCGATTTCATTCAAGATGATGAAACGTGCGACAACATTGCCCAAGTAGGCCTGTTCTTGATGCTGGAATCCGATCGGCAGGTAGCCGCGCACGCCAAGACCGAAACCGTTGTCCCACTCGTGAATCACGCCGACCGTAGCAAACGCCGAACCGTCGTTAATCGAAGAGTATGTCAGACCGGCTTCCGTAATATTCGATTTGTCGGCGTTGTAGTTTTGAACTTTCGGAGTCGTCATAACGATCTGACCTTCTTCAAGTGCGAAGGCCGAGACCGAGGCCAAACATAGTAGCGAGATAAAAAGGGCTTTCATGATGTATTCCTCCCTAGGTGTGCAACCAAATCATGCGAAGATTTTTGAAATCCGTCAACCGGCAAAATCGCGGTTGATCGCGGCTGGCGCGACAATCTTGCGGTTGTAAAAAGCCAGAACCAGCAAGGTCACCACGTATGGCAAGATTTGCACAAATTGATTGGGAATCGTCCACTCCCCGATTTGCTTTCCCTGCAGCTGAATTTGAACCGCATCGGTGAAGGCAAAAAATAGGCACGCGGCGAAGGTCGGAATGGGCCGCCATGCGCCGAAAATCAGCGCCGCGAGCGCAATAAACCCGCGCCCAGCCGACATCTCGCGCACATACCCGCTGCCTTGACAGAGACTTAAATAAATTCCGCCGATGCCGACGACCACGCCGCCTTCGACCACCGCGCGCAGTCTGACCCAGCGGAAGTTCACCCCTTGCGTGAGCAAGGCCGCCGGATTTTCGCCTGCTGCCACAATCCGTAGGCCGTGACGGGTGCGCGCAAACAAAAACAAGAAAAGTCCCAGCATACAAAGGGTCAGCGCGAAAAATACGCCGGCCTGGTGAAAGGTCATGTCGCGGTCAAGCGCCGGTGTCGAGCCTGTTACATCGTAAAAGGCTTTGCACAAGACCGGAATCAAGCCAATGGCGAGAAGATTAAAAGCCGTTCCTATCACAATTTGATCGCCGCGGCCCCAAATGCAGCTCGCACCGAACAAGAAGGAGATCAACGCGCCACCCGCGAGTCCCGCGGCACTGCCGAGAATGAGACTGCCAGTTGCGGCAGTGACAGCGGCGGCAGCGAATGCCGAAAATAGCAGAACGGCTTCGAGCGCGATATTGGCGATTCCGCTGCGTTCACTGAGCATACCGCCGAACGCCGCAAAAAGAATCGGAACGCTGAGACGCAAAGTGCTGAGCAGGATATCCACGATCATGCTTTGTCTCCCCGCTTAGCGCGCGACCACAAGTCGCCGAGCCCCGCCTGGCAAGCCACGGCGAGCACGATCAACGCTTGAATCACGGTCGACAAATCGCGCGGAATGTATTGCGTGTCCATATCGAGATCGAGGGCGCCTTTGGTGAGAATCCCGAAGAGCAGCGCCGACAAAATCAATCCGAACGAGCGATTGCGGCCAAGCAGCGCAACGGCGATTCCCACAAAGCCGGCATTGGAGGTGAAACCTTCGCGCGTCTTGAGCGAAAATCCGAGCACCGGGCTCGCGGCTGCAAGAGCGGCCAATCCACCCGAAATAAACATGGCCAAGATCGTTTGCCGGTCAATGTTAATCCCCGCGCGGCGGCCGGCCTCCGGCGCGCTGCCGACCATGCGCTGATGCGCTCCGAATTTTGTACGGCGCATGACGAAGCCATAAACCGCGATTGCAGCGAGCGCCAACAGAAAACTCCAATTGAGCGGGCTCGTTCCCCCGAAAGGCATTTGGGCGATCTCATAGCCCTTTCCGACTTGCGCCGTCTCGGGAACCTGTGACACCGGATTTTTAAAAACGCCCAAAATGAGAAACCCACTCAATCCATACGCGATAAAATTGAGAAGAATCGTCGAAAGGACCTCATGGCATCCGCGCTTGGATTTCATCCACCCCGCGATCGCGCCCCAAAGGCCGCCCGCAACGAACGCCGCGGTGAGAGCCAAAGGCAAGCCGATAAACGCCGGTAAATTTGGCAAAGAAATGCCGACAATCGCCATCGCGACTCCGCCGAGCATCATTTGTCCGTCGGCGCCGATGTTAAACAGTCCAGCGCGCATCGCCCATGCGACTGACAACCCCGTAAGGAGAAGCGGAGTCGCATAGTACAGCGAATATCCGACATCGGTCGCCGATCCCAGCGCGCCGACAAACAAAACTTGAAAGACCTGAATCGGATTTTCGCCGAAAAGCGCGGTCAGACCAAGCGCCAAGCCCAAACCGAGAAACAAGGCCGCAAAAGAGAGTCCGGCACCACGAAATTTAATGCGCATGATTGACTCCCGTCATCGCGCGGCCGATGTCCTGGCGTGAAAATTTCGCGCGCACCTGCTCGAGAGCGATGCGCCCTTCGAACAGTACGCAGATGCGGTCACTTAAAGTCATCAACTCATCTAACTCACTGCTAATCACGAGGATTCCAACGCCTTGGTCCCGCAGATCCATTAATCGGCGGTGAATCAAATCGATGGCCCCGAGATCCACTCCGCGTGTCGGCTGATGGCAAATTAACAAGCGCGGTTGGCGGCCCTCCACCTCGCGGGCGAAAATAATTTTTTGTTGATTGCCGCCGCTCAGTGCTTGGACGGGCACGTTCAACGAACTTGCACGCACGTCGAACTGCTTGGCCCAGCCGCTTGTCTGTTGCGCACGCTCACCTTCGCGCAGAATCTGATTGACGAAAAATTTGTGGTCGAGTCCGAGCGCCAAGTTGACCGTGCAAGATTCTTCCATCCACAGCCCCTGCGCATGCCGGTCTTCGGGAACGAGGCCGACGCCGAGCCCGCGAATGCGCTTGGTCTCACCCCATGCCACGCCCTCATTGGCGATCGTGACATGGCCTGCATACTCTTCCAGACCGAGAATCGATTCGACCAGCTGACTCTGACCCGAACCCTCGACGCCGGCGATGCCGACGATTTCACCCGAGCGCACCTGGAGCGAAACTTCTTTTAATCGGCCGTTCCCCGAACTGACGGAATCGAGCCGCAATGCCGCTCTGTCGCTTACCGCCTTGCGCTCGTGACTGATCTCATGAAGTTTGTGGCCGATCATTTTCTCGACGATGTCTTCTACCTTCGCTCCGGCGACGGCACCTACGGCTTTGACTTCGCCGTGGCGAAGAATCGAGTACGTATCGCAAACGCTGAGCACTTCGTTGATCTTGTGTGTGATGAGAAGAATCGTTTTGCCCTGGGACTTGAGCATCTTAAGGATCGAAAAGAATTCGTCGATTTCTCCGGGCGCGAGGACAGCCGTCGGCTCATCCAAGAACAAGATTTTACTTTCGCGAAACAAGAGCTTTAGAATCTCCAGCTTTTGTTTTTGACCGACGCTGAGGCTCGAAACCGAATCGTTCCACGGCAAAGACAGCGCACGCGTGGGAAGCAATCCCTCCAAACGGCGAATCGCCTCGCGGCGGTTCAGGCGTCCAACGCCATCGCACACTTCCGCGCCAAGCATGATGTTATCAATAACTGAAAGCGGCTCCACCAAAGTGAAATGCTGTTGCACCATCCCCAAACCATGCCGAATGGCATCGAGCGATGAGCGCCAATACATCTTCTCCCCATCGAGGAGAATCTCTCCCGTTGTCGGTTCAACCAAACCAAAAAGAAGCTTCATAAACGTGGATTTTCCCGCGCCGTTCTCACCGAGTACAGCGTGAATCTTTCCCGGCTCAAAGCTCAGCGATACGTCCTTGACAGCGACGCAATCCCCATAAACTTTGCCCAAATGGCGCGCTTCAAGGCGCAGACTCACATTCAACCTCTACTTCTTTAGCAAATAGTAATCGGGAACCTTAATTTCACCTGCGACGATCTTGGCGCGCACTTCGTCTAACTTCGCTTTATAGGGTGCAATCAAAGCCGCGTTATTCTTATCGACGGCGTAATCGATGCCATTGTCTTTCAATCCGAAATCGTGGCGGCCGGCTTGGAAAGTCCCATTTTTCTCAGCCTTGATGATTTCAAACACGGCCGTGTCGACGCGTTTGAGCATACTTGAGGCGATGCGGCCGGGCTTCACGTCGTTTTGGTTGCTGTCGCATCCGATGGCGTACTTTTGCTTTTCTTCCGCGGCATCGAAGACGCCGAGGCCAGACGCGCCTGCAGCATGAAAGATCACGTCGACGCCGCGTCCATATTGCGACAGCGCTAGCTCTTTGCCGCGCGTGGGATTCACCCAGGCCGAGCTGTCGACGCCGACATAGTTGACGTCAATTTCGATTTTCGGATTTGCGGCTTTGGCACCCGCCTAGTAGCCCATTTGAAAGCGGCGGATTAGCGCGATGTCCATCCCGCCGACAAATCCGATCTTGCCCGACTTCGACAGCATCGCCGCGAGCTCGCCCATCAGAAATGAACCCTCATGCTCTTTGAACATCAGTGAAGCGACATTAGGTCCATCGACCAAGCCATCGACGATTGCGAAGTGAGTTTTTGGATATTGAGGCGCGACTTTTTTGACGGCGTCGATTTGCGCGAAGCCGATGGCGATCACCAGATTGTACCCGCGCTCGGCGAACTTTCGCAGCGAAGGCTCATAAGCCGCGTCGTCAGGCGACTCGACATCCTTGTACCAAACGCCGAGTTCGGACCGGGCTTGCTTGCCGCCGCGATAGGCCGCTGCATTGAACGACTTGTCGTCTTTGCCGCCCTTATCGAGCACCATGCCGATGCGAATCATGGGTTTGCCGTCGGGACCGACGGGCACCGTATCATGGCGCGTGCAGCTCAAGACTACAGCCGCAATGGCAATCAGCCGCCAAACTTTCATCAATTGGAGCCCCCCGGCGAAGGCCTTCCTTATGCCCTGTTTTTGTGAAAAGATAAAGGTTCCATGGCGACTTCACGCGTGAAACATTTTGTAGGCGTCGATTTAGGCGGAACCAATGTGCGGGCAGGCCTCGTCGGTCAAGACCGTCTGCTCAAACTGACCGCGCAAACCATCCGTAGTAAAGGGTCGGAGGCCGAAGTTTTTGCAGACCTGTGCTCAGCGATTGACTCCGTGCTCGATCGTAAGATCCACGGCATCGGCGTGGGAGCTCCCAGCCTGGTTGAGCGCAAGACTGGAACCATCATTAACACCGTCAATATTCCGTCCTGGAAGAGAGTTCCCTTAAAGAAACGCCTCGAAAAGAAGTACGGCGTGCCCGTCACCGTCGACAACGATGCGAATTGCTTCGCGCTCGGCGAAAAACACTACGGCCAGGGCAAGGCCTGCGAAAATTTCGTGGGCTTGATCATCGGGACAGGCCTCGGCTCCGGCATTATCGCCAACGGCCAGTTGGTCTCGGGCGTCGACTGCGGCGCCGGCGAATTCGGCATGATCCCCTATCGCGATTCGATTCTCGAGCACTATGCGAGCGGCCAGTTCTTTCAAAAGTACAATTGGGACGGAGCCACGCTCGCGGCCGAAGCGGAAACCGGCAACACAAAAGCGCTTGAGATTTTTCACGAATACGGCCAGCACTTGGCGTACGCTATCAAGGTAATTTTGTATTCCGTTGCGCCTGAGATGATCATTCTCGGCGGCTCGGTCAGCCAAAGTTATAAATTTTTTGAGCGGGCGCTCCACGAGGGACTCGCCGATTTTGGCTATCCCTCGCTGGTTGAAAAGTTAAAGATCAAAACCTCACGGCTCAAAGACGTGGCCGTCTTAGGCGCCGCGGGTTTGGTTCAGGACTAGTCCATCTTCACATACTGATGTTCCGTATAGAGCGGGAACACTTCCGAGTGCACTTGTACTTTTCCGCCACTTGTCCGTTCAATCGTTGCAAACTTCACGACGACGGCATCGTTTTCGCTCGTGTGATCTTTATTGAAGTAGTGCACGAAGTATTCGGGCGTGAGACTGACGTGTGACAGATACACCTCCGGGCCATAGCCGCGCGTGAAATCGTTCGAGAGCTCGCCCTGGCCTTGACGGTTGCCGTACCAGACAATCTTCTGCTTGTGCTCGCGGATATGGAAATCGATGTCGCTGTTGTCGTTGTTCCACGTGATATACGAGTAGATCTTGCCATCCTGGCCGGCCGGCGAACGGTTCTCGCCTTTTGCGAGCGCCGCAAACCAATCGGCTTCGCGTGCGATCAACACTTCCATTCCCGGGAAGCGCGCGTGGAAGGTCTTTCCTCTTAACGAATTCATCAGCTCTGCAGCCTCCTTGAGGCGGCCGAGTTGCGCATACAACCAAGCCAAATCGCGTGGATTCTGCGGCTCTTCGGGGCGGAGAACCATTGCCATTTTGAATGCGGCGATCGCCAGATCACAGTTGCCGGCGATGCAACCGACAAGGCCCATTGTGCGCAGCGCGCGGCCGTCTTCTTCGGAAATTTCAAACAGGTTCGAGATCACGCGGATGGCCTTTTGCTTCTCGCCTTTGGCGGCATACGCTTGCGCCAGTTCGACGAAGAACCAAGCGTCATTCATTTCCGGCGTATTCTTCTCGTTATAAATTTTGTCGAGCCGACCGAAGGCGAAAAAGCCCGTCGCATAGTGTTTGCGTGCTTCGCTGACCGGGATCGAGTCCTCGATCGTGTGCGAGGTGCTCTCGACGTAATCTCCCGGCGGAGGATTCGGTGCGCGCGGGACGAATCGCTCCTGCTCACGCACCGGGACCATTTTGTCAGCTGCCGCGGTCTGAGCCATAACCGGCGCGGCATCATTCGCCACTTCGAATTCGACCGCCCGTCCACCGGTGACCGCCGGAGCCGCTGCCGCACGAGCCTTTTTCATAACGGCACCTCTAGCAACTCCGAACCCCTTGCCTTCCGAAAATGCACCCAAGAGGCCGGTCGTCTGGTTCTCTTCGCGGTTCGTGATGTTGAAGCGCTGATAATCCCACTCGTTCTCAAGAACAATGTACGACGTCATCGGCGAAACCAGTTTGTAGCGCTCAGCATGCGCCGCGAGGTCGGCCGAGTATTCGTCTGCATGTGGAACCAGATTCATCAGCTTTGCCATGGCCCAGAGATTTTCCACTTCGGGGACATTCGGAGGATTTGCGAGATCGGCTTTGAGCTCGCGTTTGTCAGTTCCGTCCGAGACGGTCAGAATCACCGAGTGAGGAATGTGGCCGGTCTTGCTGCGAAAAAACATCGACAAGCTTTCGCCAACTGGTGTTCCCGCTTCCGGATAGATATCGACCGCAGTGCCGTCATCGTAATGCAAACCTTCAACCCGCCACTCGGAATGCGTGAACGTACGCATCACTTGGTCTTTATTTCCGAGAGGCAACACCGAACCGCCGCTCTTATCTGCCAATAGACTCGCAAAGTGCGGATTGAAACGGCTTTTGACCGGTAGGACGAAAATTTTCGCGCCGGCGATATTGCGCGATTCAAAGTCGGCTTCGCGCTGCATAGTAGGCATCGCATCGGAAAGTACAAGCACATCGACCGCGCCACTCTCGGCTTGATGCTCGATTTCAGCAAGCACTTTGGCAAAATCGGTTCCGCCGTCGTACGACGCATGTTCAGGATCGAGCGCGGCGACTTTGCGGACGGTGGCGTCGAATTCGTAGTTGGTCACTTGCGAATATTTGGATGTCAGAGTTTTTAGAATTTCCGCGACCGATTGCGGATGATCGGGCTTGGCGCTGCGGCTTGTGTCGAAAAACACCAAGAGCCGATGAGCGAGTTTGCGGTCATGTTGGGGCAACTCGGCAAAGAAACGGGCGCCGACATAGGTCATATCTCCATGAGGCGTCGTCTGGCCAATCCACACGGGACTCTTTGTCTGCGCGGCCGTGACTTTGAATTCGCCGGGAACAGTAAAGTTCTTTTCGTCGACGATCGCGCCAAACCCGCTCTCTTCTGATTTAAAGTAGATCATCTTGGAATACGCCTCGCCGACTTTTACGTCAGCAAGTGAGCTAGCATGCGCATTCAATTTCATATGAAAGGAGTCGAGTTTTACGCCGGCCGGAAGCGGCAGCCCGTAGGCAAATTGGCCCGCATTTCCCGGCAATTCCTGCCAGTAGCGAATGCGAATGTAACGTTTGCCCCGGCGCGGAAACGGAAAAATGCGCACTTGATATTCGACGCCATTGTCCCAAGCCAGGACGGCCGGATCGGCGCCACGGCGGACAATTTCTTCAAAGGTTTGCCGCGCCTTCTGTTTTTCAGTGAGCGATCCAAATTGCCACTTGTCGCCTAAGCGCAGGGCAAAGTCGCGCACGACCGCTCCGGCAGGAAGTTGAATTTTGAACAGTCCCTGCAGCGCTTGATCCGAATCGTTGGCGTAGGCTACGTCGAGTGTCGTTTCGGCGAACGCACCGTCGAGATTTACATCGAGATCCAGGTCTGACAGGCGCAGAGCGCTTCCACCCGTTGCCTGCACCGAAAAGAAGCCTTTGCTTTGCGCATGAGAAATACTAGTAAACAAAATCAATATTGCAATAAGCGAACGCATACCCAAACCTCCGCGTTTTCTTAACCACGTTTGAGGCGGAGGTTTATTAGACCTATTTTTTAAGTAGCGGTATTTACTTAACTTTTAGGAAGACTTTAAGCGTGGAATTGGGATCGCCATTGACTTTGCCGAGGGCCCGCATCAGGCATTGCGTCTCCGCCTGAGACACGGAGAGCGCCGCTTTTCCACCCACGCCCATTGAGACCAATTTGCCTTTGCCGTCGTAGCCAAGGTCGAGGCGCATATTTTCGCCAACTGAATCGTGGCGCGAGAGGCAGCCTCCTTCCAGCGCGATTTGGATTTCGTGGCGGATGTCGGCCGGAGCCATGGTTTTGTCGGGATCGACATTGAGGATGTAGTAGGACTCCCTCGAAACTGGTTTCGCCATCATCTTTTTCGCCGCGACGGGAGCGGCTTGATCTTCGGCTTCTGAAACCGCGGCGTAACCTTCTGCGGGCGCGGCGTCTTGCTTAAGCGCGCGGCCTTGCGTACCCCTGCCGGCGAAACCGACGTTTCCCGCGCCCGAAACGGCGCCCTTGCTTCCATAAGCCCCGAGCAGTCCCATTTTTTCCGGACTCGCCTTGTCGATGACTTGCTCCTTGCGCTTCTCTTCGGCGGCTGGTTCTGGGGATTTCATCCCGCCCACACGCGGGCCATCCGCAACTGGCGTGAGTTTATCCGATGGGAGTTGCACGCGAAAAAACATCAACCCTGCGATACTTGCGGCGATAAACATTCCGCCCCAGACAAAACCCTTTTTCCACGCGCGGCCCTCGCCTTCGCGGCGGGCGGCGCTGCGGATTTTTTCAAGTTGCTTGGCACTGAGCTCGAAGGCCGTGTCGTCATCCGCCGCGAAATTGTAATGGGCGGCGACTTTGGCGTTCAAAACGCTGAGTGCCTCGACTTCAAAACGCAGCTTGGGATCGGTCTCCATACGGCGCACCAATTCACGGGCCTCGGCGGGATCGAGTTCGCCGAGAACGAAGGCCGTCAATTTGGCTTTGTCTTCCGTACTACTCACCGTACTTCCTTTTCGATTCCGGCACATCGGCGGCTTCGCGCAGGGCCGTCATCGCTTCATGGAGAATGAACCCGACATTCGTCGCCGTGAGCTCCATGACTTCGGCGATCTCTTTGTACGACAGGCCGTCTTTATATTTCAAGAACAAGGCTTCGCGGTGGCGCGGCGACAAGCGGGCGATGGCCTGATTCATTACGACCAAGTCGCGCTGGGTCTCGAGATCGTGTAGCGGATTCGACGGAGAAAAGCCCATTTCGTCTTCGTTGAAGTGCGAGACGCGGCGGTTTTTGCGCCACTGGTCGATCGCGCGGCAGCGGCATTCGCGGAAGAGCCAGGCTTGGACATTCTCGTTGGCGACGTCTTTGCTTTGGAGAAGTTTAAGAAAAGCTTCCTGAACAATTTCTTTTGCGGCTTCGATGTCTTTGAGGATGCCGGCCGTGTAGCGGACCAATCCCTTGCTGTATTTTTGCAGGAGGAAGTCGATGCGGCCCGCGTGATTCATGGCTGCAATTCTCTCATTGTTCTCTGTGAAAAGGCAATGTCCGACGGGTGAATAAGCGCCTCGGGAGGCTCCGCTACACGGTGTACAGCACTTTACTCGTCAGCGTCTTCGGCTTGTCCGGATTCAACCCCAGCGCCAGCGACGAACGCGCCAACCACGGATACATCATCTGCAAAACCATCATCGGCGCCAATCGCGGGTCCCCGGCTTCGGGAATCTTGCCCATATCGATCAACATCACCCGCGCACCTTGTGCTTTGAGCTCATTCGCCGCCGCCAAAACATCTTCGCGGCCCGACCCCGGCAAGGCCAGCGCGATCACAATAAAGTCTTTGTCGACAATCTCGCGCGGACCATGCCGCACTTCCGCCGTCGAAAAGGCTTCGGCGTGCAACCCGCAGGTCTCTTTCAACTTCAATGCGATTTCCAGAGCCGAAGACAATCCCAACCCGCGTGACAATACATAGGCGCTCGATACTCCGGCTAACATTGAATCATCCAGATCCATACCGGCCGCAAATGCGTTGTCCAAAACATCGGGCAAGCCCTCAAGAGCCGACAGAAACTTCTTATCTTCCGTCCACGACGCCACTAATCGCGCAATCGCCGTCAACGTGCACATCACCGTTTTGGTCGCCGCGATTCCCTCGGGACCCGCGTGCTGAGGCAACAACACATCCACCGTTTTCGCCACCGGAGACTCAACGTCATTTACGATCGCCGCAGTCAAAGCTCCACTCGCCTTGCATGCGCCGACCGTACCGATAATATCAGGACTGCGGCCCGACTGCGAAATCGAGAGTGCGAACTGCCCGCGCAAATTCAGCGGCGCCTTTAAGACGCTGACAAGAGACGGCGCCAACGAAGACACCACTCGGCCCGTGCAAAACGGGATTAAGTAACTCGCGTAAGTGGCCGCATGATCGGAAGAACCGCGCGCGATGGTGGCGACCATAGCCGGGTTCAACTCGCGCAATCGGCGGCCTAACGCGGAATAGACTTCGGCATCTTTTGAAAATTGACGGCGAACACAGGAAGGGGCCTCTTCGGCCTCACGAAGCATCTGAGACATGCCCAGATGCTATTGGACTTAAACGTTTTGATCAAGGCTATCAGCGACGTATTCGCGGATAGAATTCACAGCCTGTGCAGGTGCGTCCAAGAAGCGCACGCCGGCATAATATTTTCCAGGCTCAGGTTCCATTTGATAGACGACTTCACCACGCACGAGGACAACCTCGCCCGTCGGCGGCATGAAGAAGCTGATATCAATGATGTCTCCCACTGCATAGCGCGTGAAAGTCCCAAGGAGCATTCCCCCTTCGCTCACTTCGCGACTGTACTCGAAGCCGAACTGCCCGTGGCGAATTACGCCAACAAGCATTTCGAGAGTACAACGTTTAAAACGTCGCATATCGGGACCTCTGCGCGGATCATATGGCGCCATAAACTTTTTCCCCCACCCAGCTGATAAAAGGGTGCAAGTGGAGAGCCATGTGCCAACTCAGAACCTCTTGAAATAACTAGAAAATCTCACCGACTCGGGTTGAGAAATTGTCTCACACTGTACACAAAAGTTATAGAGACGCGATGGAATTGCGCAGCAATCGCGCGAAACCATTGAGCGATCCGGGGATCTGTAGAACTTCTATCCATAATTGCTGACTGAACAGGCTTTCGCATGATGCCACTCGGCTTGTTTTGACTCATTCTCGGGCGCGGGCTTACGCTATTTCTCCAACAAAGGAGATCAAATGAAACTTTATTTCTCACCCGGCGCTTGTGCAATGGCCTCACAAATCGCACTTCGTGAAGCGGGAATGAAATTTGATTTAGTGAAAGTGGATCTTGCGGCAAAAAAAACGGCTGACGGACAGGACTACAAGAAAATCAATCCCAAAGGTTATGTTCCGTGCTTGCAAGCCGACAATGGCGAGATTTGGACGGAAGGCGCCGTGATTCTCCAGTGGATCGCCGACCAAGTTCCCGACAAAAAACTCTTACCCAAATTCGGAACCAAAGAGCGCTACCATGCAATGGAGTGGCTCAACTTTATTTCGACCGAATTGCACAAAGGCCTCGGCTCACTCTTCAACAAATCGTTGAACGAAGAAGCCCGCAAAATTATCACTGACAAGATTGCGGTCCGTCTCGACTTCCTCAACGCCCACTTGAAAGCCAACACGTGGATGCTCGGCAACGACTTCTCAGTCGTTGACGCCTACGTGTTCAACATCATCCGTTGGGCTAACTCTGTTAAAATCGACATGGCTCCCTACCCGAAGATCCTTGGGCTGATGGAAAAAGTCGGTACTCGCCCGAGCGCACGCGCATCGATCGAAGGCGAAGGCCTCAAACAGTAAAGTCAGATTATAGTCATACCTAGTGGTCTAGGAGCCTCGAGCTCCTAGCCCTAGGGCCGGAATTGGCCTTTTGTATTGCCGCGGCCGCGATCCTCCTCCACGCTTTTCTTATGTATTAATCAAGGAGGATTAATGACCCGGCTCAACGTCTTGAGAGTCCTGGCCACCGTCTGTACCCTGATCAATTTCGCATATGCCCACGCTAATACTATCGATGTCGTCGACTATATGAATGCGCACATCGCCGCTCCCGCCACACCGGGAGGAAACGTCCAGAAATACAATCGCGCGAAAGACTTCGGAACCTGGATGCACCAGGACCCGTCCAATCCTTGTTATGATACGCGCGAAATGATTCTCGCCCGCGAGGACGATCCAAAGGTGTCCGTCACCTATAATAAAAGTGGATGCACGATTTCCTCAGGCCTCTGGCATGACCCCTACTCCGGCGCCGATTTCACCTCTGCAGGCGATTTGCAAATCGATCATGTCGTGCCGCTCGCGAATGCCTACTACGCCGGAGCTTACGCATGGAGCGGGCCCATCCGGTGCAACTACGCGAATTTTATAGCCAACGATTTTCACCTGCGCGCTGTGAAGGGCCATGAAAACACTTCTAAGAGCGATAAGGGCCCCGATCAATATCTTCCGCCAAATAAGGCGGATCTATGCGATTACGTTTCCAGCTGGATGAAAATCAAAATGATTTGGGAGCTCACCACCACGCAGGCCGAGGCCAACGCTATTGTAAAAGTTTTGTCGGCTCAGCAATGTGGCAGTGAGTTTACAACTATGGAAGATAGTGAATTGAGTGCGCAGAGAACGGCCGCGAGCGTGCCTATCGATGCGTGCGCGAATTTTCCCAATTAATTTGATATTTAGAGGCCGTCGCGCTAGCTATTTTCCATGGTGCCACACGGCCAAATCAAGAGCATGCTCCGGCGGATCGTCGCGATTCCCATGCTCTCCGTTGTCGGCTTGATCGTGATTTCGCTTTTTCAAGCGGCGTACTTGCGCACCTATCAAAACCGCGTGGATCACAGCACCGATGTGATCCTGCGCGCGCAAAAACTGAAAGCCATTGCGATCGAATCCGAAAATAGTTTGCAAGCCCTGTGGATCGCGCACACCCCGGAAAATATCGCCAAATCCAAGGCGGCGGAAAAAGAGTTCGACGATATCTTCAAGGGCCTCGACAACTTAGTTCCCGACAGCGGCGCCCAGGCCAACAATCTCCAGGAAATCCACGACGCTTACCAGGAATGGCGCAAGTTTAAAAGTCAGAGCGAGAGTGAGGCCAGCCGCTACTCCGTCAACTCCCTGGATGAAATCGGATTTTACAAATCCATGTCACAACACTCGCGGCGCTTGAGCTTCGCGTTCGACAATTTCATCCGGGGTGAGCGCAGCCTGCGGGCCGCACAGGGTGACACCACTCACCTATTGGCCAACGCGCTCATTCTTTCCGTGTGTTTGATTTCGCTGGCGATCGGCGTGATTTTTTCGATCTTCGGCCGCAATGCCTTGTTTCAAATCTCGTCAAGTTACGCGCGAGTGATCGAGTCGGAAAAGCACACGCAAGAGAAACTGCGTAGTGCGGTCAACGCCCGCGACGAATTTTTTTCGATGGCTTCACACGAATTGAAAACGCCGATCACGTCTTTGAAATTGCAGCTCCAAATGCTCGATCGCAATATGCGGCCGGACTCCAAACGGCGCCCGACGAACGAACAACTCGTGCAGTCGTTTGAACTCGCTCTCCGTCAGGTCAACGCGCTGAACGATCTCGTCGAAGATATGCTCGACACCTCACGGATTCAAACCGGCAATTTCGTTTTGAGCAAGTCCGACGTCAATCTCTCTGACCTTATCAATGACATTGTCACGCGCTTGCGCGCCCAACTCAAATCGGCGGGAATTTTGGTCACGAGAGATCTCAAAAGCAATTTGATCGGCCATTGGGACCGCCATCGTCTCGAACAGGTCGTCGTCAACTTGCTGACGAATGCCATCCGCTATGCCTCGGGAACGCCGGTTCATATTTCAACGTCGACCGACGAATTCGGCGCGCGCTTGATCGTGAAGGACTCCGGACCGGGCATCGAGCTCGAAAAGCAGGACCGCATCTTTGACCGCTTTGAACGCGCTAACGGCACGAACAAAGCGGGCGGCCTTGGTCTCGGACTGTTTATCGTGCGCAAAATTGTCGAAGCTCACGGCGGCACAGTGACTGTTAAGAGCCGTCCCGAAGATGGCGCGAGCTTCATCGTTCACCTGCCCCTTGACGACCGCCACACGACAGTTCCTCGCGAGCGGAGTGTTGATGCCTCCGTTTGACTATTTTAACAAGCGCCACATCCTGATTGTCGAGGATTCACCGGATGTACAGAGTCTCTTGAGCCTATTTTTGGCCGGAGAGGGCTATCACATCGGCTTTGCCGACAACGGCCTAAGAGCGCTCGAGTATCTGAATCAGCAAACAAATGCCCTTCCCCAAGTGATTTTGCTCGACCTCATGATGCCGGAGATGGACGGCTTCCGGTTTCGCCAAGAACAGGTTAAGATTCCCCGCATCGCCAAGATTCCCATTGTGGTGATGACGGCGGACGCCGACGGTCAGGCCAAGGCCGATGCCGTAGGCGCCCACGCTTTTTTAAAAAAGCCGTTTTTGGATTTGGAGACGATACTCTCAACGATTAACCGTTTTTTTTAAGGTGAAGGCATGGAACAAACGCTCGCGGATTTCAAAGTCAAAGCCGCCAATGGCAGTGAAACAGATTTGGGCCAATACAAAGGCAAAGTCGTGGTCGTCGTAAATGTCGCGAGCAAGTGCGGCTTTACGCCCCAATACGAGGGCCTCGAAAAACTTTACAAGGACTTCAAGGATCAAGGCTTAATGATTCTCGGATTTCCCTGCAATCAGTTCGGCGCCCAGGAGCCTGGGAACGACCAAGAGATCCAGCAGTTTTGCAGTTTAAATTACGGCGTCAGTTTTCCGGTCTTGGGAAAGGTCGACGTCAATGGAGACGGGGCGGCTCCGATTTACAAATGGCTCAAAGAAGAGGGCCGCGGAATTCTCGGGACACAGGCGATCAAATGGAATTTCACGAAATTCCTGATCGGCAAAGACGGCAAGGTGATCAAACGCTTCGCCCCGACGACTGAGCCGGAGGCCATGGCCGCCGAGATTCGCCAGCATCTTACTCGCGCGTAAAGACTTGCCCGTTAAATTTAAGAGTTTTACCGATCAAGTCGATCTTGAAGTTGTCGAGGCGCTCCGAGTTTTCTAAATCGGAGCAATGCGCGCGCACGAGCTCGAAAAATCCGTTATTTTCCACGATGGCACTTTCGGCTCCGCCCTCAGGGCAAGAGCCAAAAAAGAACATCGAGCTGCGGGCGATGGTCTCTCCGGCGCGCGGAGCACTGGCGACGGCGCGTGCCTCGTCAGACGCTTGGAATTCTCCAGGCGCACCCCACTCATACGTCTGCGCGACGGCGATATACGTGAGGGCTGCCATTGCCACTAGTCTGATGAATCCCTTGAGCCACGACATCTAAAAAGTTTAGCACGCAGGAATATCTGACCGCGTGCGTTTCTGAAGTTTCTGAACTATGGTCCGTTTGTGATTTACCGCCACCAAAAACCGAACGCGCGCCTCGCTCCGTTTGTCGAGCTGTTTTGGTATTGGCGGGACGACTTCCCGCAGAACCTCAAAGAGCGTGTACTGCCCGGCGCGGGTGTCGAATTCGTTATCCGTTTGACGCGCAACCTGACAACGATCTCGGGGCCGCACTCGCAATATTTTGTGCTCGACAAGAGTGAGCAAGACGAGTTGCTAGGCGCACACTTTCGCCCGGGTGGCGCCTTCGCGCTTTTTGGAATCCCCCTATCGGATATGGCTAACGTTCACCTTTCTCTCGAGGATATTTGCGGGCGAGAGAGCGAGTTGCTCCGCGAAAGGATTCTACATTTCCCCTCAGTGGAGTCCCGCTTCGCGGCGATGGAGGCGTGGCTGACGGCACGCCTAGACGCACAACCGGTCCTGCATCCGGCCGTGAAGTACGCCCTCACCAACGCCGGCGGGATGTCGGTCGGTGAACTCGCCGAAAACGTCAACTTAAGTACTAGGCGCCTTACGCAACTCTTCACGCGCGAAGTCGGCCTCACACCGAAACTCTTTGCACGCATTGAGCGTTTTCAGCAAGTCGTGCGGCAAATCGCGGCGGCCAAAGAGATCAATTGGCTGGAGATTGCGTTACGCTGCGGATATTACGATCAGGCCCACTTTAACCACGACTTCCAAGAATTTTCAGGAATCAATCCCACCACTTATCTCGCCAAGCGCCCCGAAAATCTGTTCCATGTCCCGCTTTAAGTTGCCGGCTTCCGATTCTTACAATACAGATCGCTGGCAGCCGCATAAAACCAGTCCAACACACTAACTGGAGGACCCTATGTCGAACTCGCCTATTCCCGCCGGATACCACACGGTTTCGCCCTACCTCGCCGTCAGCGGCGCCAGAGCGGTCATTGATTTTATGAAGCATGTTTTTGACGCCACGGAGGTCGCCATCACGGAAGGCGAAGGCCGCGTCATGAATGCCGAAATCCGCGTCGGCACGTCGATGGTCATGGTGGCCGATGCGAAAGATGCGGCGACCGCGCGTCCCGGAACGATGTACCTCTATGTGGCAGATCCCGACGCACACTATGCGCGGGCGATGAAGCTCGGCTCTAAGTCCTTACGTCAGCCGACGGATGAATTTTACGGCGACCGCTGCTGCGGCTTTGTCGATCCGGGCGGAAACCACTGGTGGGTGGCAAAACGCCTCTAAGTTTTAGCCGGACCCTGCCAGCCGAATTGATTGCCGTCGGGGTCCTCAACCACAAACCACCGCGTGCCCCAGTGTGTATTCTCTGGGTGAATCTTTACATGCGCGCCATCTTTGATCGTTTTAAAAGTGGCGTCGACATCGTCGGTGTGAAAGTGAAGGCTAATGCGGCCCTTGGTGGTGTAGACCGGCGGCTTTTTTGCCGGGTCCGAAGTATCGTGATCTTCAGCTAGAATCATAGAAAACTCGCCGTAGACGAGATTCGAAAGGCGGCCGGCGTCAGAAGCCTCGCCGTCACTGAACTTGACCTTCCAGCCAAGTGCCTCGGTAAAGAATTGAAACGAGCGCGTGTAATCGCGCGGCTGAATAAAAAGATGATCGAATTTTGTCATGCGCGCACCAATAGCCGAGGCATTTCAGGCTGTCAATTGGGGCGAATTGGAGACGAGCTTCTCCGTATATTCATCTCCCCAAGAGTTCGACCCGGGCACCTAGCTTGCAAAATTTCATTGGCGAGGGAACAAATCACATGAAAACTTCAGCACTAATCTTCATGGCCGGATTGGCGATCGGACCCGCGGCCAGCGCCGGCGGCTGGTGGACGCCCACCGAAATTAGGCGGTTTTGCAATAAGCTCTTAACGCCGGTGCTGAAACAGAGAAGTCCCGCCCCACTCGCTATCAGTGAAGACTACCGCTCGAGATTCAATGATATTTCCTTACAATCCACGCGCGCCCTTCTGATGTTCGAACCTAACCGATGGGTAAAAGTGGTCGACACCGAACAACTGGATGTTTTGTCATGGCTAGACTCAGTCACTCGCCGGGCCATCAATGTCGTGCTCGATTCGCAGTTGCCCCACTGGCGTCAGGATCAAGTTTGGTATTTCCAAACGACGACCGCGACGGCCCTCTACTCGCCGAAATCGGTCGAGCCTATCGAGTTTGAAGCGGGCTCCTTTATCTTAATGATGAAACAGTACGCGATTGGCCAAATCTATCTCGCCAATCGCCCCTATTTGGATCTGTTCGAGTAATTACTGGGGATCATCGCCCCAGTTGTTATAGGTCCAAGCCTGAATCTGCTGACGCGCCGTTTGGACGCAAGTGTAGGCTTGAAGCGCCCGCTGGCCCTGTAGGGTCTTGGCCGAGTACAGCGGCGCGAGGTTGTTCAGCATCGCGGCTGGCGATGTCATAATATGAGCATCCTTTGGCGCGACGAGGCCGACATCTTCCATCACATGGACAAGGGCCGCGTTGCTCATAAGTACCGTCGGACCGTTCGCGGTTCCCTTATTTTGTAGGAGTGTATCGAAAATCCGGCGCGCGAGACAGGTTTTTAAATTTTCGGCGCTATTTCCCTGGCAATCTTCGAGCTTCAAAAAATTTTTGAGATAGGGATACGCCGCTAAGACATCTTTGCCGTACGGAGTGAGCGCAACGACATCACTCGCGAGCGCGGCGGCGGCCCCGACATGGTTCAAGCTTCCGCCCTTGACAAAATTCTCATCGGGATCGAATTCGTCCTTTCTGTAAATCAAGGACATGAATTCAATCTGATCGGCCCAATTCTGAACGATCATGGGAAGCGACGTGTTTTCATCGCACGCGAACGCGACATGTTTGCCAAAACGCTCCGCGGGCGTTTTCACAAGATCGATGGACACGGTTCCATTGAGATCAAAGGGCTTCGCGTCGCGAACGACCATCGCGCGGACGGACGTCTCTCCACGGTTGAAGTCATAGATAATCGCATCGCGGGACGCATCCTTATATATGGGACGGAACTCGAGAGACCCGCTCGCCGGACCTAACGTGTAGCGGCCGGTGGCGAGCGAGACTTGTGCGCCACTGTTTTTGAGCGGCACCATCACTAGAGTTTTTCCGTAGTCGTGAGTCGTAAACGGATTGTCGCACGTGTAGATTCCCGGCCCCTGGGCCTTGCCATCGCCTTCGCAATTTGGCGTCTCTTTCATATCGTCTTGGTTGGCAGCGATCTTCGGAAGGCATTGCTGCGCGAATTCGAGTCCGGCCTCAATATAGCCACGCGGATCTTGCGAGGCGCGCGGACTATTTGTCCATGTGAAAGCCCACCCATTATGAAATTGCGCGAGCGGCGGCGGCGTATCGGCATCGTCAGCGACTTTGCGTTTGACGGCGTTATTTTTCGGCGTGACGGACGTACACGCGACCTGCAGCGCGATCAAGGCGAGAAGCGCGAAAAACTTCATAAGAACTCCCTTTCTTAGAAGACGTAACCCAATTCAAATGCCCACAGTGCGGAGGGATTTGAAATCACCGGTCCGCCTTTAAACTTCAGATCGAAATTGCCAGCGCGATAGCGCCCGACAGCCGTCAGCGCGAACTCCTCGTTTGTCGCGGACTCTGTCGTGCCGTCGCTCAGATGCCCTTTTGTGGTGAGGTTCATCACGTCGGTTTCGAGGCCGAACGCCGCACCTGAATTGGACACGCGAACGAGTACCGAACCATAGGCAGCTATCAGTAGCACCGAAGCCCGGTTGTCGTAGGTACCTGTGTTGAACTGCATCGACGCCGAGCCTCCGCCTCCGCAGGCACCGCCCGCGAAGTGGAACATATCATTAGTGTAATCGACGCCTAAACCGAAACAAGGCGCGAAGATTTTCGATTTCGCGGCAAGCTGATAGTTGAAGGTCGGACGGTCTTCCCACGACCAATAGCTGGCGAAAAAATTCCAATCGTAGTGAAAGACCTCAGCCTTTTCCGTTGCCGCCTTTGTTTGTACACGCGCGAGCATCTGCTGTGCATCGCCTTCGTTACCTTTGGTCTCACCAAGATGGTCGGTGTAGAGTTTAATTTCGGATCTAAGATGTTCGCGGTTTCGTCCTTCTTCGTTCGCCTCGAAGATTTGTGTTTTAGCTTCCGCCGACATCTTGAGAAGCGCCACGAAATCGGCCGAAGGCTTTGAGAGTTTTTTAGTCTGCCAACCCGGCCAGTTTTTCTCCAGCGCCCCGTCCGCGACTTGCTCCGCCTTGTGCCACCGCTTAAGAGAATTGAGCAGTGACGTCGCCAGCGTGGCGACTTTCACCGGTAAATCGCGGCTGCGCAAATTGTAATTGAGTTCGAGCAGCCGGAGCGCCATTTCCTTATGGCCCTTTTGCGCCATTTCGTTGGCCTTGTCGTAGGCTTTGGGATCCATCGCCCAGGCAAATGAGATTGAGAGCGCGAGCAGGATTTTTAAAACCATACATGCACCTGCCCTGTCACCATCCATGAATCATCTGAGTAGGCGGCGGAACTGCGGTCACGCGTGTCGTAAACGTCGGCTCGCAACTCCACCCGATAAATGGGAAAAAACTGAATGCCCGGACCAAACCGGTAGATTTCGCCGTTGCGATGAATATCGGGCTGATTCATTTCCGCTGTTAGCAGTGAAGAAAGCCCCCGGCGCAGCAACCACTGGTTTTGCAAAAACACATAGCGGTCAGTGGTCTTGGCTTCGTTGACCGGCGTCGATTCCACCTGCCCGACTTCAAAGAGCAAACTATTGCTCGGCCCGAAGCCGGAGCGCATGTCGACAGAATACATCGTCTGTTTAATAAAACTAGATTGGCTCGCCGCAAACGAAGCGCCGAGACGCGCGTTTTCGCCGATCATGCGGCCGATCTGCACCGTCGCTCCCTTTTCCCGAAGCGCGCTTTCCTGAACGAGGTTGCCGATAAACGGTTGCAGCGCAAATTCCCAGTTTTCGGTGAGATAGTGAAATAAAACGCCTTCCGTCTGATCGTCTTGATCGAGCCGGGTGACGGTCCGTGAGTAAGCGATATGATCGGGCACGCGAATGCCGAACGCCTTATCCATCAATCCGGCATAGACCCCGAAAGACTGTGTGAAGCGGTAACCGATGTACGCGTTGCGCGTGCGGTAGTTGTCATATTTCTGGCTGCTACCCTGCTCTTCCAGGGGTGTCGGCGCATAGCCGATATCGCCGACGAGAATCAGTTTGTCATTTTCGAGAAACTTGAGCACGAGACTCGCGCTCGCGTCCATATTCACCCATTGTGGTTTCGACGAGTCCTTTCCCGGCGCCATATCGAAGTAAAGGCCGCGATAACTCATAGAGGGCCTAAACCAATCCTGCGTCGGTTTGGAAAACGTGAAGCCGGTCATATCCGCGAGTTTATCTTCGTCGGTGGCGAGCTGGTTGCTCAAGAACAGGCGGTCCGAAAGCTCGGTTGCAGCCACCGACTTTCCATAATCGGTCAAGGGTCCATTTCCCATGGGATTGTAATGGCAGGAGATGCAGCTATGGTATCCGAAGCTGATGTAGTTCGGATAAGCATGCGCCACTCCGCCCGCCAACGCCAAAATTAAGAGTATCATCCCGCGCATTCCAACCATCACATATTCTGAATCCAAGTCGTCACGGCATCGTATTCGTCGGAGGACATGGGGCTATTATTTTGCGGCATGGAGCCACCTGCATTTTTTAAATTGGTCACCAATTGAGAGGACAAGGGACTGTCTTTCACGACTAAGCCAGCACTGATCCAAGCTTGATCGGTGCGATAGCCCGACCACGAATGGCATTCAAAACAGTGATTGTTTTTAAGCGCTGAATAGGCCGTACAAAGCTGCGCTTGGGTTGTGCAGTCAATGCCTATGTCGCCACCATTATCATTGGTCGACGAATTGTAATTCTGTCCACACGACAAAACGGCTGCTGTGATAAACAGTGCAACAATAAAACGCAGTTTCATTCATAAATAACGGTAGAGCAGGTCCAAAGAAATGGCAAATAGCTTGCCGAATCATTGGCGATTCGTGGATCATATGACCATGCGCTCCCTGATCGCAGCATTTATGCTTCTCTCACTCCCCTTGCACGCGGATTTTCCGAAGGAAGGACAATTCGGCCCGGGCGTCATGGTCGGAACAATCGGCTCAGTCAGCGGCAAGTACTTTGCCACCGACGTCGACGCGGTCGATTTCGGTGCCGAGTTTTTAAATAGTCCATGGCAAGTTTTTTATATCGATTACTACCGCCATTTCCCACAACTCTTCGGCAAAGGCTCGCGCTTCGGCCGTGAAACGTCGGAATATATTGCCATTGGGACAGGCGCTGGATTTTGGGATCGTTTGGATAATTGTGGGCGATGGAACTGCACATGGAATTCATCGACTACCGGAACAGGAAATGGCTTTTTCGTGCGTTTGGTCGTTGGCGCGGAGTGGTCGCCTTCTCGGAAGGCTCGTTACACGGTGTTTGGTGAGCTCGGCCCTTCGTATATGTGGTATCCCACAAACGGCAGCGCGATTGATGTCGCTGTCGGCGCCCGTTATTATTTCTTCTAAATCCCTCGGCCTGTGGCCATCGGCCCTTGGCCCGCGGCCTTTCGCCTTCTGCCTGATGCCTTCCCCCCGAAAGATAAACCCTTCGCTGTCTTCAGCTCCAATGCCATTTGGTAGCTTCGGAAATTTACTCCTAATATTCTCCACGTGTTTTCAGATCAAAATTTTTCTGACCTTTCGCCCCTTCGGGGCCGCTTCGCGAGGTCAGAAAAATTCTGATCCGAAAACACTCAAAGGAGATCGCTTATGAAAAACTTCCGAACCTACCAAATGGCACTGGAGCTGAACCGACGGGCGATGAAAACTAAGCTCAGACAACCGTACCGCGACCAATTTCTCAGAGCAGTGCTGAGCGTGGCGTCGAATTTGGCCGAAGGGAGTGGCAAGAGCTCCGTCGCCGACCGCCGGAGGTTCTATGAGATCGCATTGGGAAGCTTCAAAGAAGCACGAGTTACTATTGAATTGCTTGAATTGAGGGAACTCGATCAAATCACTGACAAACTGGGAGCGTCGCTTTACTGCCTCTGCCGTAGTCTTGCGTCTTAAGGCATCAGGGATAAGGCCCAAGGCCAAAGGCCTCGGGCCGAAGGCCTCCCGCTAGAAACCTGGGCCTGGGTTTTTGATCAGTCGGTAAAGACTTCCCGCGATGCGATCGGCCATTTCACCGAGTGGACTCTTGATCACATCAAGGCATGCTTGGACTTCTTTGAGTGAACCCATCGCAATCCTAAAGAACTGCAGGCGATCCTTTCCCTTTCGACCGCTGCCTTCTGCCAAATTGAGAACAACACTTAGAGCGGCCCGCTCGATTTGGTCTCTCACTTCGCCTTTCAGAGTTAGGCCCCTTACTGCTCCCGCCAGCTCCAGCGCCATTTGGTATGTTCGGAAATTTTTCATCTGTGTCTCCTTATGTTTTCGGGCCAGAATTTTTCGGGCCTCGCGAAGCGGCCCCGAAGGGGCGAAAGGCCCGAAAAATTCTGGCCCGAAAACTTTTGGGGATAAAATTTCTGAATCTGCGAAATGGTCAGGGGCGGAGAATGAGACTGAGGATGAGGAGGAGGACGAGTTCCGAGGATGAGCAGAGTCAGAGAAAAGGTCTCTGTCGCAGCCTCAGCCTCAGCTCCTCCTCTGATCTCCTCCTCATCCTCATCCTCCGACTCAGTCTCTAAAAGAAAGTCGAACTTGTTTACACCGTCCAAAAGTTCAACAAACTAAAATGAACTTTGTTACCGCATAATTTCCAGCTCATTACTTTCAGCGTCTTCAAATGATAACTGACATCCAGAAGCCCAGCCCTTCGGCCGTATAATAGACGTCACGTGGGGGCGAAAGTTTATGTTGTTCGTGGGGAACAAAAGACTGCGCTGGGCTTTAATTCTGTGGATGGGTTTCTCCGTTCCGCAGAGTCATGCCTTTGATGCGGCATCGACCGCAACTGCCCTGCGCTTACGCAATTCAATTACGGGTGGCCTTCTCCCCGTCACTGATCCTGCCTTTAGCACCATGGTGGCCCAAGTGGCCGCAGGCAATATATTAGGAGCGGCTACAACTGCGACCAAAACTAAAGAATTCGCGAGTTATTTTGCGCGCCGCTTTGCTTTGCAGATGCAGAGTCCGGCCCTCGATTCCACGGGCATCCAAGACAGTGATGCCTCGGCATTTTTAATCGCACACTTCATTGGAACTCCAGATACGAATCCCCGCATCAGCACTATCTGGGCGGAAAGCGCTACATATAAAGTCACTCTTCCCGGCGGCGACGTCGTGCATGCGGCCGACATGTCTGACGACGACATCGCCAACGTCGATTGGCGGCAAATGGTGAGAAGCGGCGGCCAACAAGATGCGAACGGCGTCTTTCTACCCGTGAATGTGGTCGGCGGCTACACCACTTTGAGCGACCGCGCGAACGACAGCTCCTTCGCCATTTACGGCGCGACCGCCGGTACCAATTTGCGCTTTATTGAAGGCATTTGGGAAATCGCCACCGGCCTATCTTTAACCGACGTGTCCTCAGTCGTGGCTTCGCCGCGCCAAGTGCCGCGCTTCGTTCCGGAGTATGATCCGAACTTCTTCCAAGGCCAGGGCCAAGCCGCTTGTATCTCCTGTCATGGCGGGGGCATGTCCTCCTTGAATCACGGTTACGCCACAGTCGCTAACGTCTTCGATGTGACCGGCGACGGCTTTGTCTACATTCCGAATCCGACCGTCGGCACAATGAAATCACTTGGCTCAACCGCCAACCAACGCAGCCGCGTGCAAGCGTGCAACCTATCGCGCACGCCCATGCCCGTGTGCAATCCCGAGAGCCCCGACGTCGATCCGCAACAGACCTGGGACGTTTCGCAAGTGTGGCAACAATCCGGAACTCTCCATGCAATGGGTTGGATGGCGCCGATGCAAGGCCAAGGCTTACAGACGCTCGGATTTGCAATCGGTCAATCGTGGATCGTCTATCAATATTTAACCTCGCGGGTGATCGCTGAACTCTGCCCGCTCGGCACTTTCTCAACGACGGAAATCAACCGCATCGCCGGCACGGCCAATCCATGGGCGGATCCCGCGGGTTCAGATGATTTCCGCACGATCGTCGCGCAAGTCGCGGCAAGTGCAGGTTGCCAATGAGAAAGTTAATTTTATTTGCCATTGCCTTTATATTAGTGTCTTGCTCGGATCACGCCGTGGGCCCCGGCTTTCACAATGAAGTCGGCGCCGCCGTCGCGGCCGTTTCCATTCCCGGAAATGACTCGTCGAAGGCTGGCCCGACGTCTGCCGTTTCGGGCGGAACGAATACACTCGGCGTTTCCGGCCCGACCGCGGAGAGCGCGGCGTTCCGTATCGCCAATGGACTTGAGGGCAATGCTTCGGTGACCAATGGCAATTTGCGCCAAGTTCTGTCGAATGTGAAAACCAATTTGCCCAAAGTCACGAACGTGAACAACGCCGCTGGATACGACCAAGTGCAGTTGTTGGCGTATGCGGCCTGCGCGGATGTCGTGCAAAACGGGCAAGCCAGCAGCGTTTACAATATTCAGATGAGTGACACTGTCGCAAACAACCAAGCCGCGCTCGTAGCGGCCGGCGTGCGCATACTCGACGCGCATACGGGTGGTCTTGCATCGCAGAGTTCAGCAAGCACGCAAGTGAACACGGTTTTGACCACGCTCGTGCAAACGGAATCCACCGCATCTGGTGTCACAACTAAAATGGCCTTTATGGCCGTGTGTATCGCCGCCAACAGCGCCGGTAGCACGCTTCTGGGGATGTAGTTATGGTTTATAAGTCAAAGCAAACCTGGAAAGATTTAATCGATAAAAAACCGCACGTGGGCATCACGCGCCGCGACCTATTGAGCCGCGGATTGGCCACGGGCTTTTTGACATTGGGACTTCCGCGCATATTGATGAGTTCCATCGCCGAAGCGGCTCTCTCCTGCCCTCCCGTCACCCGCACGCCGGGCGGCATCGCGCAGATTTACGCTCAGGGCGGACCGACCATGGGCGCTCGCTTTATCGGCGACGATCAAGCGTCGTTGATGAACGCTACGATGGCCGCAAACTACGGCATCACCGGCACCAATCTTTTGCGCTTAGGTCCGAACTTAGTGATCGACACGACCAGCCCCTTCGGAGCAACACTGTTGCAAGGTCCTCCGGGCTTTCCGGGCGGCGCGGCCGCATGGCAAACGAGCGTATTGAATAAATGTAGCGCTGGCGGACACCGGGGCCCCTTCAACCTCGATGACGGTGCGGGCGCAAACACGGGTTTGATGGGCGGAGCGAGCCCGTTCAAAGCTTCGCAAATGGGCAAAGACATTTTGATCGGCGTAAACAATCAGGTCGCAAACTGGGCCAAAGGACTTCCCTCCGGCTCAATCAGCGGCAACAACTTGACGTCGGCGGGACTCGGCAGCCTGCTCACAATGAGTCCGAATCCCAATGGACTCGTGACTTCACAGACGATGACCGATGCCACGAACGCCTCACTCGATCTCGCCACGGCCCTCGGCTCCGTCTTGAACAATTCGAATCGCAACGGCTCGGCCACACTGAGCTCGAATGCCGGTTGCGCATTCTATGGCAACTCGACTTTAGCGACGCCGAACTTCGGTCAATCTCTTTTTACTCCGTCTAACATTACCCAACTTACGACAAATGTGACAGTGGCGTCGCTGACCGCCGCTGAACAGGCGCAATTGGCGGCCTACTACCAATCGGCAGCCGGCGTGATTGGTGGCGTAATCCACGAACTCGGTGGCCGCGACTACCACGGCCAGAGTCCGCAAAACGTGATCGCGCCTGCTGACATCGAAGAAGCCCGTTCACTCGTGATGTTTCTCGCCGCTTGTTATTCGGCTGGCTCGAAGGGCGCGTTCCTGTATTTTTCAAACGGCCAAGCGATTGCGTCGGGCGTGCAAGCCGTTCCGGCGACCATCGGCGGCACGGCGGTGACCGTTAACGCTCCCGTCGCGAAGGGCGATGCCGGCGGTTCTTACAATGCCGGTCTGATTATTTTCTTCGATCCCGCGGGCTCACCGCCTTCGGCAACGATGACCGGCACGATCAATAGCAGCGGAAACGCCCAAATGTCGGCATCCGTCGGGAATTCGGCAAACGCGGTCGCCGGTTTATATTTGTCGGCCTACAAATGGCTCAATGGCGGAACGATTCCCGCCAATGCTCTGACGGCTATGAACATCACCAATGCGGCTCAATACACGGTGTATTAAATGAAATATGTAGTGCTCGCCCTCAGCCTGATGATCGCCAACTGCGCCCCGAGCCACTCGGGCAATTTGGGCGTCAATGTCGCCGCGAGTACGGAGCCGGTGTCAGCCGCTTCACTGCAATCGTTTGAAACAACAGTCTATGCCTTCGGACAAACGCAAGGTTGCGTGAAATGCCATAGTGCAAATGTAAACCCGCAGTGGATGAATCCCACGGTGGCAACCGCGTACTCATTCGCCAAACCGCTACTCAACATCAACGATCCAGGCAGCTCGATCTTCGCCACATTTGTCGCCAACAATCACTGCAGCGATCCCATTTGCGCGGATCCAAATAATATTCCGGTGATGCAAGACTTGCTCGCCCAGTGGGCGACAGTCGAGCAGAGCCAATCTGCGAATAACACGCCCGTAACGGCGGGTTTGCCGTTGAGCAGTCCTCCATTTGTAACGGCGTCTGTCGCCATTCCGGCCGGCTTGCCGACGATCGCGGGGACACCTGCAGTGGTGCGTTTCAATCTATCGAATATGACTCCGGCGATCGCAGCCTTGAACGGAGCCACGCTCGAGCTGATCATTGCGCTCTATAATTCATTGGGAACGACTTACAAGATCTTCAATCC
>Ga0265338_10000908_pt1 | contig 49878 bp, 40 predicted proteins | sample 42126metaG_FD_193579 | JGI IMG/M metagenome (GOLD analysis project Ga0265338, IMG submission 193579) | Rhizosphere microbial communities from Carex aquatilis grown in University of Washington, Seatle, WA, United States - 4-21-26 metaG | ecosystem: Host-associated > Plants > Roots > Rhizosphere...
CGATGGGCGCGCCCGGGCGTTCGCGCGCCGCGCGCAGGCTGGTCGCACCCGAGGACGTGTAGGTGACGCTGGCGACCGCGCCGATGATCTGCGTGACTTCGCGCAGTGCCGCGCAGATCGCATCCTGGCGGGTCGATAGCGGTGTTTCGTGTTGCGCATCGATCAGCTTGCGATAAAACGGATCGCGTTCGGCCTCCACCACGATGCGATTCATCATCGCCACGGCTGCGACCGGATGCTTGCCGCTGGCCGATTCGGCCGACAGCATGACGCAGTCCGCACCGTCATAGATCGCACTGGCGACATCGGACGCTTCGGCGCGGGTTGGCACCGGCGAATCCACCATCGATTCCAGCATCTGCGTCGCCACCACGGGTTTGCCGAATTGCCGGCACACGCGAAGAATGCGCTTTTGCACACCAGGCACGCGCTCCGGCGGCAACTCCACGCCCAGATCGCCGCGCGCGACCATCACGACATCGCTGGCGTTGATGATCAATTCGAGCTCGCCCAGTGCCTGCGGCTTTTCGATCTTTGTCAGCAAGCCGGCGCGGTTGCCGATCAGTTTGCGCGCGTCCAGCACATCGGCTTCGCTTTGCACGAACGAAAGGCCGATCCAGTCGACGCCAAGCGACAACGCAAAATCGAGGTCCACCCGATCCTTCTCGGTGAGCGCCGCGATTGGCACGACAGCGTCCGGTACGTTGACGCCCTTGCGGTTCGACAGCATGCCGCGGTTGGCCACATGCGTCACGATACGCACAGCGCTGACACTTTCGATTACGAGCTGGACTTTGCCGTCGTCGATCAACAGCGATTGGCCTGGCGCAACCACGTCGAATAACTCGGGATGGGGGAGATAAACGCGCGAACTATTGCCCGGCGTCGGATCGCGATCCAGCACGAATTGCTGGCCCGCTTGTACCTCGACGCGCTCCTCGGTAAATGTGCCGATGCGCAGCTTCGGACCTTGCATATCGGCAAGAATGCCGATCGGCCGGCCGACCTCGCGTTCGACCGCGCGTACGGCTTCGAGCCGTCGGCGGTGGTCTTCGTGGCTGCCGTGGCTGAAATTCAGGCGGAACACATCGGTACCCGCATCGAATAGCTCGCGGATGATCGCCTGGTCGCTGCTGGCAGGGCCCAGGGTTGCGATGATCTTGGCTTTGCGTTGTCGTCTCATGAGCCTTAGCCTTGCGCAATCTGATGGTTCGACATCAGCTCGATCGCCCGGCACAGCGCCGAGTGGTCCAACTGGCCCATGTCGTGCGCCGCGCACGCGTTCATCAGTTCCTGCGCGGTGGCCGTATTGGGCAGCGAGATACCGAGGGCCTTGGCGCCTTGCAAGGCGAGGTTCAAATCTTTCTGATGCAGCTCGATGCGAAAGCCAGGATTGAACGTGCGCTTGACCATGCGCTCGCCATGCACTTCCAGGATGCGCGAAGCGGCGAAGCCGCCCATGAGCGCTTGGCGCACCTTGGCTGGGTCGGCGCCCGCTTTCGAGGCGAATAGCAGCGCTTCGGCGACCGCCTGGATATTCAGCGCGACGATGATCTGGTTGGCGACCTTGGTGGTCTGCCCGTCGCCATTGCCGCCCACCAGCGTAATATTTTTGCCCATCAGCTCGAACAGCGGCTTGACCTTGTCGAACGCGTTTTCCGGACCGCCGACCATGATGGTCAGCGAGGCGGCCTTGGCGCCGACTTCGCCGCCCGACACCGGAGCGTCCAGATAGTCGCATCCGAGCGCATTGATCTTGGCGGCGAACTCTTTAGTCGCGATCGGCGAGATCGAGCTCATGTCGATGACGATTTTCCCGGACGAGAGGCCCGAAGCCACGCCATCCGCATCGAACAACACCGCTTGCACGTGCGGCGTATCGGGCACCATGACGATGACGATATCCGCCTGTCGCGCTACCTCGGCGCCCGAAGCGCACGTGACGGCGCCGTGACCGGTTAGCTCCGTGGGCGTGGCGCGGCGATCGTGCAAATACAACTGATGGCCGCCTGCCTGCAGATTGGCGGCCATGGGCGTGCCCATGATGCCAAGACCGATGAATCCGATTTTTGCCATGCTCGACTCCTGATTACTGATAGATCGTGTTTGGATGAGGGATTGCGCGCGCTGCCGATCGGCCGCGCTTGCCCGCGCGGAAATTACAGGCCATGCTCGGCGCGCCATTTCAGCCCATCCACGGTGTTCGTCCTGGGCTTGTATTCGCAGCCAATCCAGCCGTCGTAGCCGATCTCGTCCAGCCACGCAAACAGGAAGCGATAATTGATCTCGCCGGTGCCGGGTTCGAATCGGCCCGGATTGTCGGCAAGCTGCACATGCTTGATACGGGCGAGGTTCGCTTGCAGGGTCTGGGCCAGTTCGCCTTCCATGCGCTGCATGTGATAGATGTCGTACTGCACGAAAATATTGTCCGAGCCGGTTTGCGCGATCAGGTCGAGCGCCTGATGCGTGCCGGTCAGCAGGAACCCGGGAATATCGAAGCGATTGATCGGCTCGATCAGCAGACGGATGTTTTCCTTTTTCAACGTGTCCGCGGCGAACCGCAGATTCTCGACCAGCGTGGCCAGCGCCTGTTCCCGCGGCAGGTCCGGCGGCGCGATGCCGCTCAGGCAATTGAGCTGCTTGACGCCGAGTGCCTTCGCGTATTGGATCGCTTCGTCCACCCCTTCCTTGAATTCGCCGACTCGCTTTGGATGGCAGGCGATGCCGCGTTCACCTGCGGCCCAATCGCCGGCCGGCAGGTTATGCAGCACGAGATCGAGCTGATACAGGTTGAGCTGATCGCCGATCTCGGCCATGTGGAACGCATACGGAAACAGAAATTCCACACCACGGAAACCATGCAAGGCGGCTTGTTCAAACCTTTTCATAAACGGCACTTCGGTAAAAAGCATCGTCAGGTTTGCGGCAAGTTTGGTCATGACTATTCCTTGATATCTAAGATTTCTTCGAACTCGTTGATCTTGTCGATCTCGGTGCCCATGGCAATATTGGTGACGCGTTCGAGTATCACTTCGACGACGACCGGCACCTGGTATTGCTTGACCCATTTGCGCGCCTGCTCGAGCGCCGGGCGGATCAGATCGGGCTTGAATACGCGGATCGCCTTGCAACCCAATCCTTCGGTCACGGCGACGTGATCCACGCCATAGCCTTTGAGTTCGGGCGCATTGATGTTCTCGAACGCGAGCGAAACGCAGTAATCGATGTCGAAGGTACGCTGCGCCTGGCGGATCAGCCCGAGATACGAGTTGTTCACGAGCACATGGATGTACGGCAGTTTGAATTGCGCGCCGGCGGCCAGCTCTTCGATCAGGAACTGGAAATCGTAGTCGCCGGTGATCGCTACGATCTCCGCATTCGCGTCGGCGGCTCGCACGCCAAGCGCGGCCGGCACGCTCCAGCCCAGCGGGCCCGCTTGCCCGCAGTTGATCCAGTTGCGTGCTTTATACACATGCAGGAATTGCGCACCGGCGATCTGCGACAGGCCGATGTTGCTGACATAGCGCGTGTCCCGGCCGAACACGGCGTTCATTTCCTGGTACACGCGTTGCGGCTTGATGGGCTCGTTGTCGAAATCGGTCTTGCGCAGCATGGTGCGCTTGCGTTGCTGGCACTCGGCAACCCAGGTGTCGCGCGCCTTGAGCTTGCCCGCGTCGCGCCACTTCCTGGCGGTCTCGACGAACAGTTCGAGCGCCGCACCCGCGTCGGACGCGATGCCGAAATCCGGACCGAACACGCGGCCGATCTGGGTCGGTTCGACGTCGACATGGACAAAGGTGCGGCCTTTGGTAAACACCTCCATCGAGCCGGTAAACCGATTGCCCCAGCGATTTCCGATGCCCAGCATGAAGTCCGACGCCAGCACGGTGGCGTTGCCGTAGCGGTGGCTGGTCTGCAGCCCGGCCATGCCCGCCATCAAGGCGTGATCGTCGGCAATCGTGCCCCAACCCATCAGCGTCGGGATCACCGGTACGTTGACGATCTCGGCAAACTCGACCAGCAGCGCCGCGGCATCCGCGTTCACGACTCCGCCGCCCGATACGATCAACGGACGCTCGGCGGCGTTGAGCATAGTCAACGCCTTTTCGATTTGCTTGAGCGTTGCACGGGGCTTATACACCGGCAGCGGCTCGTACATGTCCGGATCGAATTCGATCTCGCCCATTTGCACGTCGTAGGGCAGATCGATCAGCACCGGACCGGGACGGCCCGAACGCATCACATGGAACGCCTGCTGAAATATCTGCGGCACCAGCGCCGGCTCGCGCACCATCACCGACCACTTGGTCACCGGCTTGGAGATCGATTCGATATCGACGGCCTGGAAATCTTCCTTGTACAAGCGCGCACGCGGCGCCTGGCCGGTAATGCACAAGATCGGAATCGAGTCGGCCTGCGCCGAGTACAAACCCGTGATCATGTCGGTGCCGCCGGGTCCGGACGTGCCGATGCACACGCCGATATTGCCGGCACGCGCCCGCGTGTAGCCCTCGGCCATATGCGATGCACCCTCGACGTGACGCGCGAGCACATGCTTGATGGTGCCCTGGGTCTTGAGCGCGGCGTAGAGCGGATTGATCGCGGCGCCGGGCACCCCGAACGCTTGCATCACGCCTTCTTTTTGCATCACCCATACGGCGGCCTGTGCTGCTGTCATCTTCGGCATGCTGGTTTCCTCCTGATGGAACGTTTTTTCACCTGGGTCGATGGTAGTGGTTAGGTGCAAATTTGATAATTGAAGGATTAAGATAGAGATTGCGTACCAAAAGTATCGAATTGCAGTGTTGAGGCGATGTGTTGAAGTAATGAGTTGAAGTAATGAGTCGAACTGGGGATAGCCGCACCGTGGATAAATTCAAACAAATCGAAGCGTTTGTGACGGCGTCGGACAAAAGCAGCTTTGCCGCCGCGGCAGCCGTGCTGCATGTGACGCCGGTGATTGTCGGGCGGCGCGTCGAGGCGCTCGAATCGCGCCTGGGGGTGCGCTTGCTGCACCGGACCACGCGCCGGCTGGTTCTGACCGAGGAAGGCTCGGTCTATCTCGACCAGTGCCGCAAGCTGTTGGGCGATCTGGAGCTTGCCGAAAATGCGATTTCCGAGGGGCGCCACAAGGTGACTGGCCACCTTGTGGTGTCGGCGCCGGCTGCGTTCGGGCGCAAGCATGTCGCGCCGCATGCGCAAGCGTTTGTCGCCGCGCATCCCGAGCTCAAGATTTCATTCAACCTGACCGATCGGGTCGTCGATCTGGTTCAGGAGGGCTATGACATGGGGATACGGATCGGCGGCAATATCGATCCGAGTTTCGTCGCGATCAAGCTGGCGTCCAATCAGCGCGTCGTATGCGGCACGCCCGAATATTTCAGGAAATATGGCGTGCCCAATACCTTGGAGGATCTGGCCCAGCACAATTGCCTCGCGTTCAACCTGCAGGGCGGCCAGCAGCGCGGCTGGTATTTCAGGCAGCGCGGCAAGCCTGTGACGCTGCGCGTGGATGGCAATCTGGATTGCAACGACGGCGAGCTGTTGCATCGCTGGATGAGCGAGGGCCTGGGGCTAGGCTGGCGCTCGCAATGGGAGATCCAGTCGCAACTGGAAAGCGGAGAGCTGGAAACGGTGCTGGACGAGTTCGCGCTGCCCCAATACGACATCCTCGCGGTGTACTCGCAGCAGCGCCATGTGCCGGCCAAAGTCCGGTTATTTATCCAGCATCTCAAAGCCGCGTATAGCGCGAAGGGTTATTGGCAAAAGTAGGGCGTGGCCTTTGCCCCATCGCTGCCTCGGCCCGTGTGGCACATCGCAGACCGCGCGGCAATCACCACTGCAACCATTTCTGGTCGGCGCGATCCAATTGGCTTGAGCACAATGGCTAGCCGTCACACTTTTTTAACCGGGAAATTGCAATGATCAAAACTTTCGAGCATACGATCAACGGCCAACCGACGCCTTTTTGTGTCGCGTTGGCGGAAGGTCCCGACGGTGCGCGCGCGGTGATCAGCACCGCCGATTCGGCCAAGACGCTGGTGGTGATGGATATTCTTGGCGTGATCGGATCGATCAAGAGCGCACTGGAATCGACCGACGATTTTCTCGACCGCGCGGCGCGTAAAGCGGCGGACGAAGGCTTGATCGACCGGGCGATCAGCACCGGCGAGCCGCAACAGGGTGCGATCTAAACGCGCTCGGCCTCGGGTAGTCAGTGCTCGGTAGCTTGGCGTCAAGTGGCCAGCGTCGGGTCACAAGCTTTGGCTCGCAAGCCATGAGTCAAAAGCCTTGAGTCAAAAGCTTTGGATCGAAAGCTTTGGGGTCAAAAGCTTTGGGTCAAAAGCTCTATCAAGCAAGCCTGCTTTGCAAATGAAAATAAGTCGGTTGGGCGGGGCGGCAGCTTCGCCTAACATGCCTGTGAGCGATCCAGGCATGGGCCCGGGTCTTGGACTCACCAGGGGACCACCGCATGAACGCAGCCGTGCTTGAGCATCACTCCAGTGTGGAAGTCAAACCGCTAGCGGCCCACATCGGCGCCGAGATTTCCGGCGTCGATCTCGCCGCGTCGTTGAGCGACTCGCAGGTCGCGACGATACGCGCGGCGCTGCTCAAATGGAAAGTGGTATTTTTTCGCGAGCAGTTTCTGTCGCATGTGCAGCAGATCGCGTTTGCCCGCCACTTCGGGGATCTGACCGTCGGTAACCCCGTGTTTGGACACGTCGACGGCCATCCCGAGATCTACTCGGTAGGCAAGGATCGCAAGGCGAACCGCTTCGCGGGCCAACCGGTACTCAGACCGTGGTCGGGCTGGCATACCGACGTGACTGCCGCGGTCAACCCACCGTACGCGTCGATATTGCGTGGCGTGACGATTCCGCCGTATGGCGGCGACACGCAATGGACCAACCTGGTGAGGGCGTACGAGACCTTGTCCGAGCCGGTGCGCCGACTGGTCGATGGCCTGCGCGGCGTGCATCGTTTCACCGCGCCCGCCGGTTCTGCTCCCACGCGTGATTTCGACCAAGCGGTGCAGCGCACTGCGCTGGTCAGCGAACATCCGCTTGTGCGCGTGCATCCGGAAACCGGCGAGCGCGCGCTCTACGTGAGTCCGAGCTTTCTCAAGCATATCGTCGGCGTAACGCCGCGCGAAAGCCAGGCCTTGCTCGAACTGCTCTGGGAACACGTGACGCGACCCGAATTGACCGTGCGTTTCAAATGGGAAGCGGGCAGCGTCGCGTTCTGGGATAACCGCGCTACCGCCCACCTGGCGCCCACCGATATTTTCGACCTCGATTTCGATCGCCAGCTGTACCGGGTCACGTTGGTCGGCGACATACCGGTCGGCCCTGACGGACGCCCCTCGGTTGCACTCGAAGGCAGTCCGGTCAATGCGGCGCAGGCCTTGGCGCTGAACTGAAAAGGGAGATGCGCCAGCAAGCATAGGCCATGCCCGCGCATCGGGCGCTGGTGATGCGCTCGTTTATCGCAATGCTTAGGGTCGCGATTTATTGTGCGCGCAGTTGCGATTTCTTATCGCACTTGCGATGGTGATTGTCATTTCTTAACGACCGGCTTTGGCCGGTCTTTTCGCTTATTATCTTTGTTGACCGCGCCGTTTCTTAAGCAGTACGTGATTGTCATTAAAGCGTCATTCTGGCGAACTAACCTGCCGCGACGCGACCCTTTAAAAACATTCGCGCGTCGCGGCAACTGTCGCCGGCCGATTTGCCCCCGCAAGCACGCTGGTCCATGGTCTGTCCCGATCTCCATTTCCCTACATTGCTTTTGCGAGAGAGATCATGTCACAACAGTCTGCAAGCAATCCATCGCTCGACAAAGGCGCACCAAAGGGTAGCCAGAAGTGGCTAGGCCTAGGCTTGTTCAGCATTTTCTTGGTCGCCGGGCTCGGCTATTCGGCTGCGCATTTGTTCGGCGATCTGGCCAGCGGGCCGCCGCTGACCTTCTTGCCCTACTTGCTGCTGGGCGTGGCGCTGATGATTGCGCTGGGGTTCGAATTCGTCAACGGCTTCCACGACACCGCGAACGCCGTGGCTACCGTGATCTACACCAATTCGCTGCGCCCGCCGATCGCGGTGGTCTGGTCGGGCTTCTGGAACTTCGCCGGCGTACTGACTTCGAGCGGCGCGGTAGCGTTCGGGATTATCTCGCTGTTGCCCGTCGAGTTGATTTTGCAGGTGGGCAGCAGCGCAGGTTTTGCCATGGTGTTCGCGCTGTTGATCGCCGCCATTATCTGGAACCTGGGCACTTGGTATTTCGGCCTGCCGTCGTCCAGCTCGCACACGCTGATCGGCTCGATCATCGGCGTCGGGCTGATGAATCAGCTGATGGCCACCACCAGCGCCGTGAGTGGCGTGGATTGGAGCCAGGCGGTGGGAATCGCCAAATCGCTATTGTTTTCGCCGTTGATCGGCTTTTTCGCAGCGGCCTTGCTGCTGTGGCTGGCTAAATCGTTGATCAAAATCCCGGCGCTGTACGAAGCCCCCAAAGGCAATGAGCCGCCGCCGTTCTGGATACGCGTGCTGCTGATCCTGACGTGTACCGGTGTGAGCTTCGCGCACGGCTCCAACGATGGTCAAAAAGGCATGGGTTTGATCATGCTGATCCTGATCGGCACGGTGCCCACGGTGTACGCGCTCAACCACGCAGTGCCGGCAGAGCAGGAAGCGAATTTCGCGATGTATTCGCAACAGGCTGCTGCCGTTTTCGATAAGCAGACAAATGGTGCGCAATTCGCCGCGGGCACCGATCCGCGTCCCGTGGTGACCACCTTTATTCGCGACCCGCAAACCGCACCAGTGCCCAATGCCGCATTGAGCGCACTGATCCGCGAGACTGCCCAACGTGTCTCCCATTTTGGGTCGGTCGATGAAGTACCGCCCACAGCGGCGACCAACATACGCAACGACATGTATCTGACCGGTGAAGCGATCCGCTTGATCGACAAGAACCACCGGATCGGGCAGGTCAAGAGTGATTCCGATGCACTGAAGGCCTACCGGGGTTCACTCGACGCGTCGACGAAATTCATCCCGACCTGGGTCAAGGTTGCCGTCGCGATCGCGTTGGGCCTGGGCACGATGGTGGGCTGGAAGCGCATCGTCGTGACGGTCGGCGAAAAGATTGGCAAGGACCATCTGAATTACGCGCAAGGCGCCAGCGCCGAGCTGGTGGCGATGGCAACCATAGGTGCGGCGGATGCGTTCGGTTTGCCGGTCAGCACGACCCACGTGTTGTCATCCGGCGTGGCGGGTGCGATGGTAGCTAACGGCTCAGGTTTGCAGATGAGCACCATCCGCAACATGGTGATGGCATGGGTCTTGACCTTGCCGGTGTCGATCTGCCTGGCGGGCGCGTTGTTCTGGATCTTCCGTCAGCTGTTCTAGACGAGACGAAGGAGTTTGCCCGGCTAGTCAAGCTGCATGAAACAGCCCGCCAGAAATTATCTGGCCGGGCTGTTTTTTTGGGCTCTGTGTCGCAAGCAAGTCTGCAATCGCCCGAACGCGCACCCGCAACCTCTCGGGCTCTGCGCGTCTGCACGTCTATCGGTAATTACCCTAGCGTCATGGGTGCACCAGTGAAAAAAAACAGCGCCGGATTGCAGGGCTTGTAAAAAAACGGTTCACAGGGCCGCCTGGCGTGCGCCGGGACGCCGGGGAAAATGCTATCTTCATAAACCGGCTGAGCACGCCATCCGCCCTGCAGCAAAACGAGCCTGGCTTCGATTTGCCGTGGCGCCGATCGCGCGCAATATTGCTGAACGACGACGTACTGCAGTGCGCAGATTAGATACAAATTTTGGAGGCAACAAGCATGTCGATTGCAAGTCCGACACAATCGAAGTTCGGGATGGTATTCCGCGTGACCAGCGGAAACTTCCTCGAAATGTTCGACTTTTTCCTGTTCGGCTTTTACGCGACCTATATCGCCAAGACTTTTTTTCCTGCGGAAAACGAATTTGCCTCGTTGATGCTGACGTTCGGCACCTTCGGCGTGGGTTTCATCATGCGGCCGATCGGCGCAATCGTACTCGGTGCTTATATCGATAAGGTGGGCCGCCGCCTTGGGTTGATCACCACGCTGGTGATCATGGGACTGGGCACCGTGCTGATCGCGTTCGTGCCGGGCTACGCGACGATTGGTTTGTTCGCACCGCTGCTCGTATTGATCGGCCGCTTGCTGCAGGGTTTTTCGGCGGGCGTGGAGCTCGGCGGTGTGTCGGTGTATCTCTCCGAAATGGCGCCGCCAGGGCAAAAGGGCTATTACGTCAGCTGGCAGTCTGCGAGCCAGCAGGTCGCGATCATCGTCGCGGCCCTCATCGGCTACGTGCTCAGCCTCACCATGGCGCGCGACGTGATCGCCGACTGGGGCTGGCGCATCCCGTTCTTCATCGGCTGCATGATCGTGCCGTTCATCTTCGTGATCCGCAGTTCGCTGCAGGAAACCGAAGTGTTCCTCGCACGCAAGCACCGTCCGAGCGCGAGCGAAATTTTCAGCTCGATGGTGCGCAACTGGGGCATCGTGCTGGCCGGCATGATGCTGGTCGTCATGACCACCGTTTCGTTCTATTTGATTACCGTTTATACGCCCACGTTCGGGCGTAGCGTGCTGAAGCTGTCGGTCACGGACAGCTTGGTCGTGACGTTCTGCGTCGGCGTGTCGAACCTATTCTGGCTGCCGGTCATGGGCGCGCTGTCGGATCGGGTGGGGCGCAAGCCATTGCTGCTCGGCTTCACGATCCTGACCATCCTAACCGCGTATCCGGTGATGGCATGGCTGGTGAACGTCCCCACGTTCGAGAAGATGCTGATCGCTGAGTTGTGGCTGTCCTTCCTGTACGGTAGCTACAACGGTGCGATGGTGGTGGCGCTCACCGAGGTGATGCCGATTGACGTGCGCACCTCGGGCTTCTCGCTGGCGTATAGCCTGGCGACCGCACTGTTCGGCGGTTTCACGCCGGCCGTTTCGACCTACCTGATCAAGGTAACCGGTAACAACGGTGCGCCGGGCTTGTGGATGAGCTTTGCGGCCGTGTGCGGCTTGATCGGCACGCTGGTCCTGTATCGCTCGAGTGCGGTAGCCAAACGCGAGCAGATGTCGCTGACGGCTTGAGCCGACCTGAGCCGGCTTGGTCGTCGATGCCGGGATAAAGATCCGGCACCGGCGGCTTTACATGGCGGATGAACCCCACGTTTCTCGGAGCGTGGGGTTTTTTCACGCGAGGGAGCGCGCCTAGGCCAGGGAGCCTGCGCTGTCGTGCTTCAGATGTCCTGCAAATTTGTGGTTGTTCAGATCCTGACCCGGAACGGCGTGAAGTTCGTGCCACGATCGTAGTGGTCCCGCTGTTCGGCGCGTTTGAGCCAATTGACGATCAAGTAAGTCAGCGGCGTAGCCAACACTTCCCAACTTGTTTTGAACACGTATTGCGCGAGCGCCACGTGTATCACCTGAGCGGTCGGCCAGATCGCGTAGAACGCGATCATGTAGAACAGCGTCGAATCGACCGCCTCGCCCACGGCGGTAGAGCCTATCGTGCGCAACCACAAATGCCGCCCGCGGCTCCAGATTTTCACTTTCGCCAGCACGTAGCTATTCACGAGGCTGCCGCTCCAGAACGCCGTGATCGAGCCGAGCACGATGCGCGGCGTGTTGCCGAACACGCCCTCGAGATTTTCTTGATAGTGCGCCATGAAGTCGCCGCTCGCCGTAGGTAGCGCGAGCACCACCATCGACATCAACGCTGCGAAGATCAGCGCGGCAAAGCCGGCCCACACTGCGCGGCGGTCGTAAGCGTAGCCATAGACTTCGGTCAGGATGTCACCGAACAGATAAGCGAAGGGAAAGAACAGGACGCCGGCGCCGTAGACCAAGGGACCCATGCCGGGCACGTTGATGACGGCCGCCTTTCCCGCACCGATCAGGTTGGCGCATAACAGCACGGTTACAAAAGCGCCGACGATCAGGTCGTAGTAACGATAAGACGGGCGCTGCGGGGGATGGTCGATGTCCATCGGTAAGCCTCGGTAGATAAGATGAATGGGTCGAGGCTACCATGCCGCAAAAATGGTTGCGGCTGCGCCGCCAAGCGCGCCGGTATGGAGGCAAAAAGGCGTGATCCGGGGGTAATCCCTATTCCGATGCCATGGGCAAGTTGCATACAATGAAGGCGAAATATCTCGATTGGCGTGTCGCTTTACGCTATTTTTGAAATTATTGCATGCAATGTGGGCTAATCCTTGAATCTCGACACGCTGCAAAAATCCGATGATCACGTCTATGCCGCGATCAAGCAGGCGATTGCGACTATGCAATATGCGCCCGGTGAATTCATCCGCGAAGAACAACTGGCGCGCGCGCTGGGCGTGAGCCGCACGCCGGTGCGCGAAGCATTTCGCCGCCTGGGCGCCGAAGGCTGGCTGGAAATCAAGCGCAATCAAGGCGTACGGGTAACGACCTGGTCGATCCAGGACGTGGAGGAAATTTTCGAAGCGCGCGCGCTGATCGAACCCTATCTGGTGGGCCGCGCCGTTTCGCGCATCAGCGCCGACAACCTGGCGCAACTCAAGGCGTTGGCGTTGGAGATGCAGCGCGTGGTGGGTCTTGAGCAAGATCACGCCACGCTCGATTTATGGTTCGAAGCGAACCGCGAATTTCACCAGATCCTCACGTCCGCCTGCGGGAATGCGCGCTTGAACCAGCTCCTGAATCTGATGAAGGAGGTGCCCTTGATCAAGTGGACCTTCAATAACTACAAAGATAGCGATAGAGAACTCAGTGTGCTGCAGCACCTGGAGATGGTCGACGCGATCGAGCAAGGTGACGCGGCGTGGGCCGAAGCGATCATGAAGTCGCATATTCTGCGTGCCCATCGCAGCGTGGTCAGCACATTAAAGTTGGCAAATTAAGGGGGCTAACCCGGGCAGCAAACCAAAGCATCAAACTCAGCAGCAAATTATAAAAATAGGAGACAACACAGTGCAGAAAACCGTGAATGCGGGCGCGCGCCTGGACCGATTGCCCACTTCGGCGTTTCACCGTCGCATCCTTTGGTTGATCGGGGGCGGGATGTTCCTCGATTCCTTCGACATCTATCTTGCCGGTGGCGTGCTGGGCGCCTTGACGCGCAGCGGCTGGTCCAACATCCAGCTCAACGCCAACTTCCTCACGGCCACCTTCGTCGGCATGCTGATCGGGGCCCTCACGGCTGGCGTGCTCGGCGATGCCAAAGGCCGCAAGTTTACCTATCAATTCAACCTGGCCATTTTTGGCGTGGCGTCGCTGGCGGGGGCGGTTGCGCCCAGCATGAACTGGCTGATCGTATGCCGGTTTTTCATGGGGCTCGGCTTGGGCGCCGAGATCGTGGTCGGGTACGGTTCGCTGGGCGAGTTCATTCCACCGGCGGTGCGTGGCAAGTGGTCCGCTTATTTGTCGCTGATCACCAATTCGGCCTTGTTTTTCTCGACCTTGCTCGGTTACCTGATTATCCCGACGATAGGCTGGCGGCCGATGTTTGCCGTGGTCGGTGCGGGCGCGCTGATCGTCTGGGTCGTACGCAAGAAGATGCCGGAATCGCCGCGCTGGCTGGAGTCGAAGGGGCGCTTGCAAGAGGCCGAGCAAATCCTGGCTGCGATCGAGGCCGAGACGGTTGCGCTCGGCCAGGTATTGCCGCCGGTCGTCGTGCTGCCATCGGCTGTGCCGAAGACCACCACGCTATGGAGCCTGTTCGCGCCGCCCTTGCTGCGCCGCACGTTCCTGGGCGTGTGCGTGCAAGTGTGCATCAACGTTGTGATCTACGGTTTTATCGTCTGGGTGCCGACCTTCCTCGTGCGGCAGGGGCTGGGGCTGGCATCCTCGCTCGGCTATACCACGCTGATGTCGCTGGGCGGCCCGGCCGGCGCGCTGCTGGGTGTGTTGCTGGCGGACCGGATCGGCCGCAAGAACGGCCTCATAGTCGTCTCCTTCATTGCCGGTGTGGTGGGCTTTCTCTACAGCCATTCGCATTCGGTCGAAATGGCGACGGCGCTCGGTTTCGTGCTGTTCACGCTGACTTATCTGCTGGTGGCGCTTGGGGTCGCCACTTACGTGCCCGAGCTGTTCCCGACTGAAAACCGGCTGCGCGGCAACGGCGTTGCGGGTGCGGCCGGCCGCATCGCCGGCATCTTCGCGCCGCAGGTGGTGGTCGCCATGTATGCGCTAGGCGGTATCAAGGATGTGCTCTCGGTCATTGTCGGCGCCATGGTGGTGCTGGTCGTCGCGCTGGTGGTGTTTGGCCTGGAAACCAACCAGCGTTCCCTTGAAGAAATTGGCCAAACCCAAGATTGATCCTGACTACGGAAAACATCATGACCCAAACCCAACGTTCGATCCTCAAGCAAAAGCTCGCCGGTAAAGAAATCGTCGTGGCGCCCGGCATCTTCGACATGATCTCGGTACGCCTGGCTGACCGAATGGGCTTCGACAGCCTTTATATGACCGGCTACGGCACAGTGGCGTCGTATCTGGGCGAAGCCGACGCGGGGCTGGCGACCTACACCGATATGGTGAATCGGGTGAGCGCTTTTTGTGGCGCGAGCAAAACGCCGATTATTTGCGATGGCGACACCGGCTATGGCGGCCTGCTCAACGTGGCGCACACGGTGCGCGGTTATGAGAAGGCGGGGGCCGCGGGCATCCAGCTCGAAGACCAGGAGTTTCCGAAAAAATGCGGCCATACGCCGGGGCGGCGTGTGATCGCGGCCGAGGAAATGGTCAAGAAGATCAAGGTTGCCAAGGAAGCGCGCATCGACCCGGATCTGCTGATTGTCGCGCGCACGGACGCACGCACGTCGCTGGGTCTGGACGAGGCGCTGCGGCGCGGCGAGCTGTACGCGAAGGCTGGCGCCGACGTGATCTTCATCGAATCGCCGGAAACGGAAAAAGAGTTGGAAATCATCGGCAAGACCTTCGAAGTGCCTTTGCTGGTGAACGTTGTGGAAGGCGGGCGCACGCCGCAATTGACGCCGGCCGAACTTCAGGGCCTGGGCTTTTCGCTGGCGATCTATCCGGCATCGGGTTTTCTGGCGGTCGCACAAGCGCTTGAGAAAGTCTATGGCGAGATCAAGGCGCGCAAGGGTACGAACGGGCACATGGGCGAACTCTATTCGTTCTCGGCCATGTGCACCTTGATGGGCTTCGAGGCGGTCTGGGACTTCGACAAAAAGCACGCCGACTGAGTCCGTCGACCGATCCCGCGCACGATGGGTGCGCGGGTGCAATACCCCAAGAACCACTTGGATATCTACCTACTGGTAGATAATATTGCATGTATGGAAACACAAACCGTCCGCGAGCAAGTGCTCGACCACGCCCAAACCTTGATCAAGCAGCGAGGCTATAACGGCTTTAGCTACCGGGATCTGGCGAAGCTGGTCGGCGTCAAGACCTCGAGCATCCATTATTACTTTCCGGGTAAGCAAGACCTGGTTCTGGAGGCCGTCAATACGTATAGCAGCGCAGTGCTGGCCGAGATGTACGCGATCGACAGCAGCCTTTCCGCGGACAAACAGCTTGAACGTTACGCCCGATCGTTTGGCAAGCTCTTGGTCGAGGGCAATACGATTTGCCTGTGTGGCATGCTGGCGGCCGAGATCGGCGCGTTGCCGGAGCCGGTTGCGCTGGCGGTGCGCGGATTTTTCAACGCCAATGAAGTGTGGCTTGCCAAGGTTTTGGCGCAAGGTGCGCTAGAAGGCAGCCTTAAATTCAACGGCTCGCCGGAGCGCGCGGCGCGTGCGCTTTACGCCGCTTTTCAGGGCAGCTTGCTGGCAAGCCGGCTGTTTCAGGGCAAGGATCGCCTGAACGAAGTCGCGCTGTCGCTGAAAATCCAGCCTTAAATAGGTCCGACCCGCAGGTCCGACCCGCAGGTACCGACCCGCGGACATGGACCCGCGGTCATGATTGACCGTTACGGATGAGTCGCGCGTAACGGTCCAGGTTTTCGCGTCAAAATCTATCTTCCAGTAGATAGATTTTGACGGAATGGCTGGCTGTTCGGGAATGATGGATCGTGAAACATGGTTTTAAATGGGGCCGATTGTCCTGAATTGCCAATTGTCCCGATGGTCTGTCTATCTTCCAGTAGATTCATTTGAGCGCCGTGAACCCCCGCTGAAGTTTGGTGTCCGACTATGCAATGACCGCGGCGCACCGCCGTGCATCGTCCCCCTTCCTCAGCGAGCCCATTCATGATGAAACTCAAAGATGCTTCCTTGCTACGACAACAAGCGTACCTCGACGGCGCCTGGTGCGACGCCGATGCAGGCGCGACCGTGTCTGTCACCAACCCCGCCACGGGCGAGCAGATCGGTACCGTGCCCAAAATGGGCGCGGCGGAAACGCGTCGAGCGATTGCCGCGGCGGCTCGCGCTTGGCCGGCCTGGCGTGGCAAGACAGGCAAGGAGCGCAGCGTCATCCTGCGTCAATGGTATGACTTGATGATGGCCAACGTCGACGACCTCGGCATGATCATGACGATCGAGCAAGGCAAGCCGCTGGCGGAATCGAAAGGGGAAATTGCCTACGCCGGCTCGTTTATCGAATGGTTTGCCGAGGAAGCCAAGCGCGTCAATGGCGACACCCTGGCGTCGCCAGCCAAGCAAAACCGCATTGTTGTGATCAAGGAGCCGATCGGCGTATGCGCCGCCATAACGCCGTGGAATTTTCCGGCCGCGATGATCACGCGCAAGGTCGGCCCGGCGTTGGCCGCCGGGTGTCCGATCGTGCTCAAACCGGCCAGCGCCACGCCTTTTTCGGCGTTGGCATTGGCGGAGCTTGCCGAACGCGCGGGTGTGCCGAAGGGCGTGTTCAGCGTGATCACCGGGGCGTCGAAAGAAATCGGTGCAGAGATGACGTCCAACCCCACGGTACGCAAGCTGTCGTTCACAGGCTCGACTGAGATCGGACGTCAGTTGATGGAGCAGGGCGCTGCCACGATCAAGAAGATCTCGCTCGAATTAGGCGGCAATGCGCCGTTTATTGTTTTCGACGACGCCGACCTCGATGCCGCCGTGCAAGGGGCGATCGATTCGAAATATCGCAACGCTGGCCAGACCTGTGTGTGCGCCAATCGCTTGTATGTGCAGGATCGCGTCTATGACGCGTTCGCCGAGAAACTGGTCGCGGCGGTCAAGAAATTGAAGGTGGGCAATGGCCTGAGCGCGGGCGTGTCGCAGGGGCCGTTGATCGACGAAGCCGCAGTCACGAAGGTCGAGGAGCATATCGCCGATGCGTTGGGCAAAGGGGCAAGGCTGTTGATGGGAGGCCACCGTCACGCACTGGGCCTAAGCTTTTTCGAACCGACGGTGCTGGCTGACGTCACCGGCGACATGAAGGTTGCCAAGGAAGAAACCTTCGGGCCCATGGCGCCGTTATTCCGCTTCAAGACCGAGGAAGAAGCGGTGACCCTGGCCAACGACACCGAGTTCGGGCTTGCCAGTTATTTCTACGCGCGCGATATCGGCCGGGTGTGGCGCGCGGCCGAAGGGCTGGAAAGCGGCATGGTCGGTATCAATACCGGTTTGATCTCCAATGAGGTCGCGCCGTTTGGCGGCGTCAAGCAATCGGGGCTGGGCCGCGAAGGGTCGAAGTATGGAATCGACGATTACCTGGTCATCAAGTATCTGTGCATAGGCGGCATTTGAGCGCCAGCAAGGAAGGCAAACGGATTTGCATTTTTGGCGCGTCTTGCTGGCGCGCCGTGATGCGCTGCGCGCTTCGGTTTTGATGCGACGCAGCACATTGTTGCGCTAGCCGGCGGAAAACCAGGCGGCTTTTCGTGTTTGTCAAACCGCGTTGGGCAAGCCGTTCAACGCTTGTGAATACGGGCCTTAGTTGTTTTTTGCGCAACCAATTTCGTTATAATCAGTCCGACTCCAAGTATCCGATATCAACCGTCAGGGCGACGGCCGTTGTCCGGCTTGGCCGGTGGTGCATCGATTGTCGATGCGCGCCGCAACCGAACCGCTGCGAGACCTCAGCGAGCGCCCGGGTTTTTTTGGCCTGCGGCATCTCGTGTCGCTAACCGATGTATTGCCACTTCTACTATGACGGAATTTGAAACTGAGCTTGCCAATCTGATCGCTGACGAGTTGAATCTGCAGGATCTCGATCGATCTGCAATCAACGCCGAGACCCCGCTTTACGGCGATGGCTTCGGTCTGGACTCGATCGATATTCTTGAAATCTCGTTGATCATTTCAAAGAAATATGGTCTTGAGTTGCGCTCAGATAATCCGGATAACAAAATTATTTTTGCCTCGCTCGGTAACCTTGCCGCCTACGTATTATTGCAACGAAGCAAGTAACGCAGCATCAAGTGGGGGCGATATGAATAATGCTGCAGAGCAAGCCGCGGAGTTGCATGCCGCGTTGAATGCAGGACCCGACTCCTCGATAGGCGCAGCGTCCGATGCATCCGCCGGGCCCGATCGAAGCGCGGCGCGCACGCTGCTCCAGTGCGACGTGCTGGTCGTTGGCGGCGGCCCGGCAGGCTCGACGGTGGCGACGTTATTGGCTCGGAAAGGGCATCAGGTGACGGTGGTCGAAAAAGCCATCCATCCGCGATTCCATATCGGCGAATCGTTGTTGCCCGCCAATTTGCCCTTGTTCGAAGCGTTGGGGGTCGCCGACGAAGTGCGCGCCATCGGCATGAAAAAGCCCGGTGCGGAATTCGTTTCGCCGTGGCACGAGCATAAGCAGACCTTCAATTTTTGCGACGCCTGGGATAAGTCGATGCCCACCGCGTATCAAGTGCGGCGCGCTCAATTCGACGAAATACTGTTTCGCAATGCCGCCAAGGCGGGCGCGACGACGCTCGAGGCGTGCCGTATCCACACCATCGATTTCCTGGGCGGCGATGCAGGGGCGCGCGTCACGGGCAGACGCGACGACGGTACCGAGGTGATCTGGCAAACCCGCTTTCTCGTGGATGCGTCCGGGCGCGACACGCTGTTGGGCAACCGCTTCAAAGCCAAGATCAAGAACCCGCGCCACGCGAGCTCGGCGATCTACGGTCATTTCCGCGATGCTCAGCGCAATGAGGGCGAGGCCGCAGGCAATATCACGGTGTTCTGGTTCGAGCACGGCTGGTTCTGGTTCATACCGCTGGCAGACGGCACCACTAGCGTCGGTGCGGTCGTCTGGCCGTATTACCTGAAATCGCGCACCAAGCCGCTCAACGAATTCCTGCGCGACACGATCGCGATGTGTCCGGCCCTCTCGCAGCGACTGGCGCAAGCCGAACAGGTCGCCGACGCCGAAGCGACAGGCAACTTCGCCTATGTGTGTGACCATCTGCGTGGGCCGAATTACCTGATGATCGGCGACGCCTATACCTTTATCGACCCGGTCTTTTCGTCGGGCGTCATGCTTGCGATGAACGGCGCCTTCGCGGCCGCCGAAGCGATCGATGCGTGGCTGATCGATCCGGCTCGTTCGAACGCTGCATTTCGCCGGTTCGACAAGGTCATGCGGCATGGGCCGCGCCATTTTTCGTGGTTCATTTATCGGGTGACCAATCCGACCATGCGTGACCTGTTCATGGGGCCGCGTAATTTCCTGCGTATGAAGGAAGCTTTGCTGTCGGTGTTGGCGGGCGATATCTTCGGGCGCACACCGATCTGGGCTTCAGTACTGGCTTTCAAAGGCATGTACTACGTGTTGTCCGCGCTGAACCTGGGACGTACGCTGGACGCGGCACGCCGTCGCCGCGTGAATATCGGCAGCGTCGACACCACGCTGCCGCAGCGAGGCGATTGATGCCAGGCGACGCAACACTCAGCGTCGCATGGCATGGCTCGGACTCGGTCCAGGCACACATGGCACGCAACCACGACACCGTGCTCGGCATGGCCATCAACGGCGATCTGGGCCCGTTGCATACGCTCGCTTGCGCTCACGCCGACCTGCCGGTGGCTACTGTGCATGCGCCGCTGTTGGGTAGCCCGGACGGCATCGGCGCGCAATTGTTCGAGACCTGGCATGGGATCGCGCCGTTGCGCTCGGGCGTCCATCGCGGGGTGAGCTATCGTCACAACGACGATCTGCTGTTTGGCAGCGTCAGTATTGCAGAACACGATTTGCCGGTCGATGCGCGGGCGCAACTTGACGCGGCGTGCGGCGCTGCCGGCATCACGAGCACTCGGCTTGCTGTGGCGTCTTTTGCTGCATATTCGGCGTTGTTCGATACGTTGGCGACGCTAGGTTTCGACTACTTGCTGCGCGTCTGGAATTACGTACCCGATATCGTCGACCATATGGATGGCAGCGAACGGTACTGGCAATTCAACAGCGGCCGACAAGCCGCATTCAGCGCAGCCGGCCGCACGGTAACGGGCGAGGTTCCCGCTGCCTGCGCACTCGGTCTGATCGGCGGCTCGGTCACGGTGTTTTTTATCGCGACTCGCATTGTGCCTATCGCGATCGAAAACCCCCGCCAGGTCAGTGCGTTCAACTACCCGCGGCAGTACGGCCCGAAAAGCCCGACCTTCGCGCGCGCGGTGTGTATCGAGTTCGGGCAGGCGCCGTATCTGTTCATTTCCGGCACGGCCAGCATCGTCGGTCATCAGACCATGCATGTTGGAGATGTGGTCTTGCAGACCCGTGAAACACTGAACAACCTGCGCGCAGTGATCGACGCTGCAAATCAGCGCTATCGCCTGGAGGATGGGAGCCCGCGGTTTGCGTTGGCCGCGTTGAATTTCCGCGTGTATATCCGTCGCTCGCAGGATTTCGATGTGGTGCGCGCCGAACTGCTCGCGGCGTTCGCGGCGTCCGCGGCGTCCGGTAACGCGGCTGCACTGCCGCCCATCGTCTATTTGCGTTCCGATGTCTGTCGTCCGGATCTGCTGGTGGAGATCGAGGCCGCAGGTGGCTATCCGATGGAGGTGAGCGGATGAAACAAAGCAGACTCGGCCAAATACGCGATAGCGCTCGGATGTGGGCGGGTTTGATCCTGCTCGGTGTGTTGTGCGCGGTCTGGGCGCCTCTTGCGTGGCTGTTGCAGCGCGTTCTGCCCGCTGCACACGGGCAGCGGGTCGGCCGCGGCGCGACGACCGGGTTTTTCCGATTTTATCTGCGTGCGCTGGTGTGGATGCGAGCGGCACGTTTCGATTTGACCGAACTCGATGCGCTGCGCGATGCCGGGCCGCAGATCGTTGCCCCGAATCATCCTAGCCTGCTCGATGCGGTGCTGATCATTTCGCGGTTGCCACAAATCGGCTGCGTAATGAAAGATCAACTGCTGAGGAATATTTTTTTGAGCGCGGGCGCCCGACTGGCGCGCTATATCAGCAATGCTTCGCTGCGCGACATGATCCGTCGCTCGGTCAGCGATCTGCAAAGCGGGCAGTCGTTGTTGCTGTTTCCCGAAGGCACGCGCTCCTGCTCCGTGCCGATCGGACCGTGTCAACGCGCGGTATGCGTGATCGCACGGGCGGCCAAAGTGCCCGTGCAAACCGTGATCATCGAAACCGATTCGCCGTATCTGACCAAAGGCTGGACTTTATTTCATCGGCCGCCGTTTCCGATCGTCTATCGCGTGCGGCTGGGGCGCGTCTTCGAAGTCGGTGACGATGACAACAAGTTTCTCGACGAACTGCATCAGTACTTCATCGACGAATTGGGTACCGGCGTGCGCAGCGTCGCGGCCGCCGGTGCAAGCGATCGTGCAAGTGAGCGCACCAGCGACCGCACGACTGCCGAGGATGTACGCTCGCCGCGCGGTGCGCCGCCACCGTTCCAAGCCATTGCGACCGTGCATCCAGCCGCGCATCCGGCTACGCACACAATCGCGCGCACGCGCCGACAACCGGCCGAAGACGGCCCGGGGCACTTGCTATGACGCCCGCACCGATGGCGGCCGAGTCCGCTACGAGCCTTGTGCCCAACGAATTGGCGGGCGGCGACATGCGCTCGGGACTGCGTTCGGCGGCGCGCTCAGCCACGCACGTCGTCTTGATCCCTAGCTATAATCCCGGCACCAAGCTGTTGGGCACGGTGACCGAAGCACGGCGCCACTGGAATCCGATCTGGGTGATCGTCGACGGCAGCACCGACGGCTCGGCGCAACAATTGCGTGAGTTGGCGCATGGCGACGATGGGCTCGAAATTATCGAACTGCCGCAAAACGTGGGCAAGGGCGCAGCGTTGCTGCATGGTTTGCAAGAGGCGGCACGACGCGGTTTCAGCCATGCGCTGACGATGGATTCCGATGGCCAGCATCCGGCCGAATTGATCCCGGCTTTTGTCGCGCGCTCGCAAGCTCAACCCGATGCCATGGTGCTTGGCGTGCCGGTGTTCGATGCCAGTGCGCCGCTGCTCAGGGTTCGCGGCCGGCGTATTTCGAACTGGTTTGCGAATCTGGAAACCTTGTGGTCGGGCATTGGCGATTCGCTGTTTGGCTTTCGCGTTTATCCGATTGCCCCGCTCTTGCATGTGATGCGAGCGCAGCGCTGGATGCGGCGTTTCGATTTCGATCCCGAGGCGGTCGTGCGCCTGTGCTGGCAAGGCGTGCGGCCGATCAATCAGGCCGCACCGGTGAAATATTTTTCACCCGGCGATGGCGGGGTGTCGCACTTCAACTACTGGCGCGACAACGCCTTGCTGGCGTGGATGCATAGCCGCCTGCTGGCGGGCTTTCTCGTGCGCCTGCCGATGCTGTGGCTGCGCCGGGTGCGTCGCTAGAAACCGGTTGTCGCCACCTAAAGCTCTATTTCTCCGAGGATGCGCTGGGCGAGCTCTTTCGCTTCGTGGAGCGCTTCTTCTTCACTCGCGGCCGTGGCTTCCACCTTGTAAATCAGGCTTTCCAGCGCATCGCCGTGGTCGCACACCAGTGCGACCATCCCCTGGAATTGTCCGCCGTCTGCTTGGCATACCGTTGCGGTTGCCGTATAAATTCCCTTGGTATAGGTGGTGTCATCCATAGCGAATCTCCAGCGTGATGCAGGCGTTCATCTCATTTTTAATATTATTTACCATTCCTATTTGTTTGCTATACTGATTTTAATAATAGTCAACATATAAATAATATTCAACCACGACGACCTGCACGCATCGCCTCATTGTTTTTTGAGAAATAAGATGGCCGTTGCGAAAGTCAGTCGGCAGGAGGGGAGGCGAACGACCTCATGGGTTCTTGAGGTTGCGCTTTCGTCCGGCGAATGCTTGAGGCAGAAGCCGGTTGCGATTTTAGAGGCACGAGGCCGTTCCAGGGACGATAAAACCCTCGGAATCCATTCGGTTTAGATAGATTTTTGTCGTGAAACGCTCTCGCATTAGCAAGACTTGACGGACAAGCTCGTATCTCAGAAAAACGTGCCTGAGGATCAGGCATGCCCCGCGTATCTACATAAAACAAAGGGACGAAAAAATGATGAGTAATGCGATATATCTATTATTTCGTTTAAAGATCCGCGCGGTAATGGTGCGGATGGCGATTTTGTGGATGGCTTTGATGCCGGCCGTCACGTTCGGCGAGGTGCCCAATAGCGTCGAAATCGCCGCGGCATTGTCGCTGACCGGAGATTCTTACACCTTTGGTCGCGGCAGCCTCGAGAGCATTCAGTTTGCGGTGGAAGACGCCAATGCGACGGGAATGGCGCCGCGCATCGTGTTGACCGAGTATGACGACAAGAGTACTGACGCCGGTGCTCGCGAAGTCGCTGCCCGGGTCGTAGCGAGCCGCGCGCTCCTTGTGCTCGGGCCGGCGATCAGCACGGCGTCACTGGCGGCGGGCCCGATTTATGCGAACGGGCCGCTTGCATCGCTAACCACGACGGCAACCTCCGATCTCGTTACCGACAACCCGACAACCTTCCGCGTCCTGTTCAAAAACAGCGAACAGGGAGAGATGCTGGCTACGTATTTGTATCGCGTGCTGCACCGGCGTGAGGCGACGGTGATCGTCGTCGACGATGGCTATGGCCGTACGCTGGAGACCGGATTTCGGCGCGTGGCCGACCGAGTCGGCATCAAGACCCGTTACTTCACGTTCAAGACCGAACAGGAAGCTGACCTGGTGGCCCAGCAGATTGCCGCAACCCGAGATAACGCGCCTATCGTTTTCGCCACGCTCGATGGCGATGGTGCGCGCATACTTACCTCGTTGCGGCGCGCGGGTATAACGGGCCCTTTCCTTGGTGGCGATGCATTTGGCGACGATAGCTTCAGCCAACGGCTGGAGGCTTTGTCGGAGGAACGCCAGCAGCGCGGATTTTTCACCGACGAGCTGTATGGCATCTCGCCCATGATCCTCGATTCGGCCAATGCGGGCATTTTGAGCTTTGCCCAGCGGTTCAAGGCCCGTTTTGGCCACGAGCCGGTCTGGTTTTCCGTGGCCAGCTACGACGCGACCAAGATCGCCATAGCGGCGCTGCGTTTCGCGGCTGCGGCAAATCCCTCCGATCTGAAGGCACAGCGCGCTGCCGTGCTTCAATATCTCAACAGCCTTAATGATCCCGCGAGTGCGAGTGCAGGATTATTGGGTCCGCTGGCGTTTGATGGCGCGCGTGGCCGTCAGCAGGCGATCCGGATCGGCCATTTCTATCGAGGGCGTTTCGAGTCGGCGCCGCTGCAGATCGTGCCGGTCATTGCGCCGGATCCGCATGACATCGCCAACGGGGCGGTTTTCGAGGTCGGCTCGGGGCGTTTTGCGCGACTTCAGAGAGTGGTGTACACGGGGATGTTTATCAACGAGATCACGCGTGTGGACTTGTCGCGCTCCATTTTTGGCGCGGACTTTTATCTCTGGTTGCGCTTCGCGCCCGATGCCGGCCCCGGAAGTCCGGATCCCACCGACATCAATTTTCCGGGGCTGGTCGGGGGCGGCTTCGACCGCACGCAACCCGTGGAGCAGGGGAATATGCCGGACGGCACGGTCTATCGATTGTGGCGCATACAAGGTGAGTTCGAAAACGACTTCGACCTCAGGCGCTTTCCCTTTGATAAGCAGGTGCTGGTGCTGCCATTTTCGAATTCGCATGCGGCGGCGGACCGTATCGTCTATGTACTCGATCAGCGCTTGCCGGCCACCTCCAGCACCACCGCTTCAGGGATGGTCAAGGCGAGCGCAAACGTGGCGGGTATGACGCATGCGGCAACTCACGGGGCAGCGCAGGCGTCGACTCCGACAACGGCGCAGTCAACCGAATCGGAGGCTGCGCTTGCGGTCGCTTCCCGTAACGCGTTCAGAAGCCTGTCGCAATGGAAGGTGCTGGGCGCGCGTCAGCAGCGCGACAATCTCGTCACCGAATCGTCCCTCGGCGATCTGCGCCGGGTCGGTGCGCTCGGTTATCGAGAGCTGTCCGGCTTTTCGGTCGAGGTGGATTTGCAGCGTCAGGTCAGCGCGACCTTGCAGAAAAGCCTGCTGCCGCTGCTCCTGATGACGTTGATCTTGTTGGCATCGTTGTTTTTCCCGGTCGCAATGGGTACCACCAAGATTGCGGTGGCATTGAGCGGGGCATTGTCGGCAGCGGTGCTGCTAAGTTCCATCAACAGCCAGTTGGGCGCCGTCGGCTATACGGTTGCCGTAGAGTATGTGTTCTATGTTTTCTTCGGCCTCAGTTTGCTCGGCGTTCTCTCGGCGCTCATGGTTGAACGACTCCGTGCGGTCGACCGCCCCATCACCGCGGCACGTACGGAGATCGCGACGCGATGGCTGTTCATCACCATTACCGTCGCGACGATCATCGCCGCAACGTGGTTTTTCTACGTGGGTTGATCGATAGGGGCGATAGGGGCAATAGGGGCGATGGCGGCCCTTACGGCGCGGTGTGCGCCGACCCGATGCGCAATTTGGGGAGGCTGGCGCGCAGTCCTGGCGTGGTCATCACGGTGCTGATAATCGCCATCAAGACCAGCATCGTAAAAACGTTTTGCGAAATCACGCCCAGATCGAAACCGACGTTAATCACGATCAACTCCATCAGCGCGCGCGTATTCATCAAGATCGCCAGCAGGCCCGCTTCGTGCCGGTTTAGCCCGGACCAGCGCGCCGCGCCATACGCTCCCGCCATTTTTCCGAAGGTCGCCAGTACCACCGTCAGCGCGCACCAGCCCCATAGGGACATGCTGTCCAGGCCGCCAATGTTGGTCCGCAGCCCGGTATAGGTAAAGAAGATCGGCAAGAAGAAAACCAGTACGAAAGTGCCGACCTTGTCGCGCCAAGCTGCAACCAACTCGGCTTCGTCATGCAACAGCACGCCCATCGCAAAGCCGCCAAAGATCGCGAAAATGCCGATCTGATAGGTGCTCATCGCGCAGCAGAAAATGCCGATCAACAACGCCGCGAGTAAATTGCCGTTGAGCTTGCCTGTGCGTTTCAGGTCGCCGCCGAGCATCGCGATCAAGCGTTTGAAGAACGGACGCAGCACGAACCAGCTGAAAACCGCAAACGCAAAAACTTCGAATACCTTCAAACCGAATTGCCACAAATCGAACTGCGCCGATGCCAGCGCAGTCACGAGCGCAAGTAACAGCCACCCAACGACGTCATTGATAGCGGCTGCGCTGATCGCAATGACGCCGATGCGCTCGCGCGTCATGTTGAATTCCATCAGGATGCGGCCCAGGATAGGCAGCGCCGTGATGGAAAAGGCGGTGGCGACAAAGAGCGCTGCCGCAATCGGCGGTGCTTGCGGCGACAACACCGGCGCGCTCCAGTAGCCGAAGCCCAGCCCCAGCGCGAACGGTAACGCGATACAGGCGAGCGCCACCCGGATCGTGGCGGTGCGGTTTTGCATCACGCGCAAGTGGGCGAAGTCGAACTCCAGACCGATCTGGAACATCAGCAAGATCAGCCCCAGTTGCGAGAGCACATTCATCGCTTGTGGCGGCGTCGATAGAAACACGAAATGAAATGGGCCGGGCGCAAGGAGGCCGAATAACGATGGGCCGAGCACGATGCCCACGATAATTTCGCCGACCGAGGGCGACTGGCCGACGAGGCGAGCGAGCCAGCCTCCGACGCGTGCTGCGAGCACGATCACCGTCAATTGCAACAGGATCAGAAACAGCACCGCTTCGTTTTGATGCGCAGTGATCTGAGTTGCGTGCGTGACTGGGTTCATGGTTCGTTAGCTCTTCAAGGTAAGGGCGCCGCGCCCAAGGCCGTCGCCAGTGGCATGCTGGCGTCGAGTATTACGGTGGCGCGGCCCGAAGCGACAAGCTGCGCGCCGGCGCTGACCTCGAACCGATACAGGATCATGCCGGAGTCGCCGCTCAGGCGCCAGGCGCTGCAGCGCAGGTCGTCTGCAAGGCGATCGAGTCGCTCCACTGCCAGCACCACGTTGCGCATGCCCGTGAGCATACCGGCTTGAGGCCGCTCGTGCCGGTCGGCCAGCAGGGCCCCGTGGACCGCCATTGCCTGGGCCGCATATTCGATTGCGCAGGCCGCGCCCAGTCGCCCATGTGCGCGCAGCGCATGGGCGGGATCGCGATGGCCGCTCGCACGGCAGACGATCTGCTCGGTATCCCAGCTCACCACCGCATCGAGCAAGCACATGCTGCCGCGATGGGGGATGTGCGCTTCGATCCAAGCATGGTCTAACTGCATGGCGCCACCTCGACCCGCAGGCTGCTGCCGGGCAGATACTCGAGTACGCAACTGCCGGCTTCGCCGCGAGCCATCAGTGTCGCAAGCGGTAGCGCGCGTGCGGAGGGAATCGCCAGTCGCAATGCTTCGAGTGCGGGTTCGGCAAGCGCATCGATTGCGTTGTCCCCCAACTCTATTGTCAGCTTGAAGCGTGCCTGAGCATCGGGCGCCGCGGCCAACACCAACGCTACGCCAAACGTGTCGGGAATCGGGCGTACCGCGCGCAGCGGCTCCGGGTAATCGGCTTCATAAGCGACCACGGCAACCCGGCCACCATCCAGTGCCAGTTGCGTGAAGGCTTCCAGCAGGCCGGCCGCGAAGCTGCCGTCATGGGCGCATAGCACTTGCGATGGCGCGCGGTCGCCGCTGGCGATACTCCAGTAGCCCGAGGGCGCGTTGTGGACCGAGTTGTGAAAGCGGGTGGGCGACAGCGCGCGGTCGTCGGAAGCGAGCGTCGAGCAGATGACGTTGTAGTTCTCGCCATCGCCGCCCGAAGAGGTAAATATGGTCGGTATGCCGGCACCGTCGGGCGTGATTTGCGACAGCGCTTCGTCGGCCACGGCCAGCGCGATCTTCACGACCGGACCGACGCGCCGACGCTCGGCTGGCGGCAGGCGGTTTGCTGCGGGCAGCACGGTGCGCTCGGGCCGATAGGGGGCGCCGCCCGCCAGCACGCATTGTGCGGCTGGCCAGCCTTCCAGGCCCGGACCGCGCAAGCCGATTGCTTGCACGTACGCTGTCAACGAGGTGGGTGAGGTCATTGCAGCCCTCCGCGCATGAGGGAGGAGTCGCCAGCCTGGCCGAACACCAGGCTGCAGTTGGTGCCGCCAAAGCCGAATGAGTTACTGAGCACCGCGCGCAACGGCTGGTCGCGACGCGCGAGCAAATAGTTCAGCGCGATGGCTGGATCGAGCGTGCGCGTATTGGCGCTCGCAGGCATGAAGCCGTGTTGCAGCGCGAGCGCTGCAAGTACCGCCTCGACCGCGCCGGCCGCGCCCAGGGTATGGCCGGTCATGCCCTTGGTGGAACTGCACGGCGTACCGTCGAAGAGCGCTGCGACCGCGCGCCCTTCAGCCTGATCGTTGCTCGGCGTGGCTGTACCGTGCAGATTGATGTAATCGATTTGGTCCCACTCCAGCCGCGCGCTTTCGAGCGCCGCGCGCATCGCGAGCTGGGCGCCGAGCCCGTCCGGATGCGGCGACGACATATGATAGGCGTCGCTCGATTCACCATATCCGAGCAACGCGACGCCATCGTGCATGCGGTCCGATGCCACCGCCGCGGGTCGCTCCAGCAGCGCAAAAGCGGCGCCTTCGCCGATCGAAATGCCGTTGCGCGCTTCGTCGAACGGCCGGCACATTTGCGGCGCAAGCAATTCGAGCGAGTTGAAGCCGTACAGCGTTGTCTGGCAAAGCGAATCGACCCCGCCGACCACGGCCGCGTCGATCAGACCGACCTCTATCATGCGGCTGGCTGCGGCGAATACTTTCGCGCTCGACGAACAGGCCGACGAAATGGCGACGCTCGGACCGGCGACACCGAGTGTGCGGCGAATAAAGTCGGCGACGGAAAACGGGCTATGGGTGGCCGCGTAGTCGAGGCTGGTTGGCAGCGCTCCGCTCGCCGGGTCGCGCTGCCGGTAGGCCAGTTCGGTTTCCAGCACGCCGGCCGTGCTGGTGCCGATAAATACGCCGACCCGCTTGCTGCCATAGCGCGCGACTGCCTCGCGTGCGTGCTCGACAAAATTGTCCTGCTGCACGGCAATCAGGGCAATACGATTGTTACGGCAATTGAAGCGCGCCAGTTCGCCGTCGATGATGTCCTCATCGGCGCCGGCTACCGCGCCGGTATAGGTGTTCAAATCGCAATAGGCGAAGCCGCCGCGCTTGAGGCCCGTGCCGGCGGCGCGCAGCACTTCCAGATTGGCGGCGAGCCCGCGGCCCGCACAAGTGGTCGCGGTATAGTGGGAAAGCAGCAAAGGTTTCAGGGCAGGACGCATAGGTGGCCACTCAAAAAAACTGACACAGTTCTAAATGCCGCGAGCATCTCGCAACGTCACAAAATGCAGACCCTGGCCTTGTACCGCAGCGATCAAGGTGGGCAAGACATCCAACACCACCGGCGTTCGATCCACCGTCAGCGCCGCGTGGCCGTCGTGCAGCAGCAAGATATCTCGGCCGCGCAGCCCCGCCAGCAGGCGCTGGCTGACCACTTCCGCACGCGGTTCGCGCGTGTCGAACCCGCGCCTCGTCCAGGAGGCCAGCCGCAAATCGAGTTGGCGCAGCACCGGTTCCAGCAGCGGGTTGCGCAAGCCGGCCGGCGCACGGAAAAAGACCGGGCGCACGCCCGTCAAATCGGTAATGGTGCGTTGCCCGGCCGAAATCTCGGCGGTCAGCGATCGCACCCCCATTAGAGAGAAGGTATGCCTATGCGTTTCAGTATGATTTTCGAGTGCATGGCCGCGCGCGACAATTTCGCGAGTCAGCGCTGGATAGCGCCGCGCTTGCGTGCCGATGCAAAAGAACGTCGCCTTGACCGCGTGGCGGTCGAGCAGGTCGAGCACCCGCGGCGTGACCTGTGGATCGGGGCCGTCGTCGATGGTCAGCGCCACGGCGCGCGCGTTCTCCGGGCATTCGGGCAAGCGGGACCAGTTGGGGCCCAATAGCGCCGAGCGTGGCCACAACCCTGCCGCGGACAGCACCAGGTGATTGGCCGCAACGCCACTTAGCCACCAGGGCCATGCGCCGGGTGCGAGCACGCACCCGGCGAGCGCCAGCGCGTGGATGGCTGCCGACGTTTGCCAGATCGGCGCTCGAGTGGTCAGCGGCCAGCGACGCGCACCGTACGCATCCGGCGTGGGCCGATGCACTGTTTTAAATTCGCTCATCGCAACACCTCCGTTTCATCGCAATACACTGCGCTGGTGTTCGTCGCGCGGTTCAAGAGCGGATTTGTCGGGTGATCGAGTGCCGCAATGGACGACTCACCCGGTGGCCGACTGCGTAACTGACCGAGCGGCGCAATGGCCGACTGAGCAAGCGGCGCAACGAGCGAGCGACGCGTCGGGCGGCTGAGCACGGCGCTGAACAACAAGACCAACAATGCGCCCGGCGCCACCGTTTCGCCGAATGAACGTAGCAACGGCACAGACGAGAAGGCCAGGACGCCGAAGCCGGCAATCGTCGACAAGTTGGCAAATAGCAAGGAAGCGACAGTGGCCGGCTGCATGCCCTGCGGGTTGTCCAGCGAGTTGTCCAGCGAGTTGTCCAGCGTAGCGTTCTGTGAATCGCCCTGAGCATCGCGATTGTGCGCCGCTTCGAAGAACAGCGCGTAGTTCGACCCGAGCGCGACTACCAGCAACATGCCGACCAGATGCAGCAGCGTGAGTTGCGCGCCGCTCAATGTCAGCAACGCGGCAACCACCACCACGGCCGCTGCCAGCGGCGCGATCACGCGCACCATGCGTCGCGCCGAGCGCAGCGCCAGCGCCAGCAAAACGATAATCGCCATCAGGCCCGCCGCCGATAGCCAGATCGCCTGGTGCAGGTAGCCGGCATAGAGACGGTCCGTCTGTTCTTTCAGATCGATAAACAAAATCGGCTGGCCCGGCGCTTCGGCCTGCACACCGTCCGGCGACTCGGGCTGCAAATGATTCAGCGCCTGCCTGATACGCGCGTGGTCGATGCCCCCCGGCACGCCCGAGGCCGGCGCGCGCAGAGGCAGCAGGGCATCGCATTGATTCGCATGACATAACAATAGCGCATCGAGCGCAGCTGCTAGCGAACTGCCGCGCACGTCGGCGGGCGTGAGCGGCGCCACGTGCCGGGCGGCTTCGACGTCGTCCAAAAACCCGCCCAGCTTGGCTGCGCGCAACGGCAAGCCCTGCGTAGCTTGGTCGAGGTTAGCGCTCAGTGCGGCCCGCTCGGGCAGTGCGGCCTGCCGGGCACGCTGCAACGCCACGCTGGGCAGGTAGCGGCTCGGGCTCTCGAAGTTCTGGATCACGCCCTCGGCGGCAAGTGCCTGCAACGCCGGGGTTACGCGCTCGGCGCCTTGCAGCGCGCTTTGCACGTCGGCGCCGCGCACCACCACGAAATACACGGCATCGGGTGCGCCCAATTCGCTGCGCAACTGCGCATCGAGTGCCTGATCGGCAGCAGAAATCGGGCTGAGCGCGGCCAGTTCGGTGTTCCAGAGACGGTGGTGGTGCATGGCCAGCAGCGCCACGGACGCAAGCGCCAACAGCGCGACCGCCCCGCGCCAGCGGCGTGCTCGATCGATCAGGCGGATCAAGCGATGGCCAAAGCCGGTGACGTCGCGCGGACGCAAGCTGGCCGGAATCAATGCCGGCAATACCCAGCGCGTCACCGCGGCCGCGACGACCAGCCCGCTAATCGAATAGACGCCAAGTTGCGCGAGGCCCGGAAAACCCGACAAGGTCAACGATGCAAAGCCGAAGATCGACGTCAGCGTGCCCAGGCGCACGGTCGGCCATGCGTCCTTGACCCAGGCGCGCAGCCGTCGGTCCTGGTTTTGCGGTACCGGGTTTTGCGTTGGCGGGTTTTGCGTTAGCGGGTTTTGCGTTAGATAAGAGAGGCCCACCCCCGACTGGATAAACAGATAGATCGAATAATCGACGGCTTCGCCGATCAGGGTCGTGCCGAAACCGAGCGTCAGGCCATGCACCGTGCCGAAGCCGGCGCTCACGGCGGCTACGCCGGCGGCAGCTCCGCTGAGCACTGGCAGCAAGCCGAGCAGCAGCGTGGTGGGCGAGCGGTAAACGAACAAAAGGAAAACCACGATCAGGCCGCTGCCCAAACTCGATAACCATATGACCTGGCTGCGTATGGTCTGCCGGATATTGACGGCGAAACTGGGCGGCCCGCTGATTACGAGGTGCAAGGGGGCGGCACCGGCGGCAAGCGCGAATTGGCGCTGCACCGCGGCCAATGCTTGCTGCTGTGCATCGGTGTCTGACCCCGGTGCGGCAATCTGCACGATCAGCAAGGCGCGCTGGCCATCGCGGCTGCTCCACACACCGAGCCGGCTGGCGGGGTGCAGCGTTTGGCTATAGGAATCGATCAACTGCAGCGTCTCGCCGGTCGGATCGCGCGCCAGCAACGGGGCGATCGACATGCCGGCGGGTGAACTCAGCAAATCGATCGAATTGCCGATGGCGGCATGCAGCCCGGTCGCAGTGAAGCGTTGTGCGTCGACGTCCGGGCTGAGCAGATAACGATGCGCGAACACCATCTGCTGATCGCGGGCTTGTGCGTCGGCTGAGCTGCTGCCATTTTGTATCGCGCTGAACTGCGGATCGCGGCGCAGCGCGTCGGCCAGTTGCTGCGACGCACCGGCGCGTTGCGCCGCGCTGCCGCCATCGATGCCCAGCAATACGGTGCGCGAAGCCGGACCGTCCCGCACCAAGCTCACCATGAGTTGTTGCTCGGGGCTAGGCGTGTTGGGCAGAAAGGCTGACAGGTCGGCCGTGTAGTGGGCGCGCGCGATCATGACCGCGCAGCTCGCCATCAGCAACGCCCATATGACGATCGCAACGCGGCTGCGCGAGCGTGCGCTCATGGGGAGTTCGCCGAAGTGATGTTGGTGACGGTGCGGTCCCGGTTGGTCTGGTCGATCTGCACCGTCTCCAGTTCGGCGGCGCCGTCGGCCGCGGTGGTGCCGGCCAGCGTAATCTGCGCGATCTGTTTGGCGGCGCGCGCGTCTTTGGGCACCAGCACCAAGCGCCAATGTGCCGCATCGCCGCTCACTTCGATCTGGTAAAACTGTTCTAGCGTCGCGCGCTCGCCGGTCAGCGTGCCGCGCACACTTTCGATCGCAGCTGCGATCTCGGGGTATTGGACTAGCGACAGCGTACGATCGTGCCCGTCGCGGCTGATGGTTAGCGTGTCACCGTCGACCACGAGCGTTTCGGGTTTGGGCAGCAAGGTGCGCTTTTCAAAATGATCGGGCGCATGAAACGAAAGTTCGCCCGACGAGGTAACCGGCTTATCGAGCAGCGAGAGCGTCTTGGTCTCGGTGAAGGTGGCGTGGCCGGATTTATGCTGTGCCAGTGCGTGCATCAGCGTGTCGATGTCCAAGCCTTGAGCATAGGCGCTCGAGCCGGTCAGCGCCATGCCGCCGAGCACCAGCGCCGATGCCAAGGCCAGCAGGCGGCGACTGATGCGGGTTTTGGCGTGCGGGCGGCCCAGCTGCATGCGCGTGCCGATCTGATCCGTCATGCGTTTTCCTCGGGCGGCGGTGCTGCGCTATGCACTTGCGCAAGTGTAGGCGCGGGCGACCAGAAATCGAAAAAGTTGAACCAGTTGTAAGGCGTGGCGCGGCAATGTTTTTCCAGTGTTGCGGCGTAGCGCGCGATCGCCGCGTGAATCGCGGCCGTGCGCTGCGCCGCCGGGGCGTCGCCCAGTTCGCTGAAATCGGCGATCAATTCGAAGTGGCTGAAGTAGCGGTTGCCACCCTCGTAGATGCCGGCCATGAATAACACCGGACGCGCCATCAGCGCGGCAAGCCGGAACGGGCCGATCGGGAACGCGGCGTAACCGCCCAGAAACGGCAACAGCAGGGTGGCCTCGTTGCCGGGCGTGCGATCGGCCAGCATGCCGACCATGCCACCTTCGTCGAGCCGCTGCCGCACATTGAGCATCGAGTCGACGTTGCCCATGCCGATGATATCGGCCGTGGCGCGCGGATTGATGGCCGCCAGCGTCTGATTGATCTTGCGGGCGTTTTCCTCGAACATCAGCATCGTCGCGCGCGTGCCTGTCATGCAGCGCCCGACTGCCGAGAGCGCTTCGAAGCTGCCCAGGTGGGCGCCGATCAGGAACGCGCCACGGTTCTTGGACAGCACCGAGCGCATCGGCGCTTCGCCTTCGGCGCGAAACTGGAACAGATCGAAGCGGTCGTTGATCAGGTAGACGCGATCATGAATCGTCGACGCAAACGCGAGCACCTGCTTGAACCCATCCAACGGCGTCGGCTTGCGCGGCAACACGCGCGCTAGATAGTCGCGCGAGGCGCGCCGCGCGGTGGGGGCGAAACAGACGAAGTAGGCTGCGATCGCGTAGACTAGCGGCCGCGTGAGGCTGCGCCCCAGACGCAACGACAGCCAACTCATGATGCGCAGCATCAACAGGCTGCTGCGTTCCTTGTGCTGGGTCCATGCTGCGGCGGGCGCCGCGGCGCCCGACTCGTTTGCGGCGCGGCTGCCATCGCGCGGCACGGGATTCGGGCGGTTCATGACTGGGCCGCCGTGCCGCACAGCGTGGCACTACCGCGTGCCACCACGCGGCCGGCCGTCTGCACTTCGAACTCGATGTGGCCGCGCGGCGTGAGCGTGTGCTGCAAGCTCAGGCGTTCGCCCGGACTAACGGGGCTCAACAATTTGACCTGGCCGAGTTCGCATTGAGCGGGCGAGAGCCGGTAGTGCAGGGCGATGGCATGAAGCGCCTCGTCGAGCAACAGCACACCCGGAACCACGGGCTGCCCGGGGAAATGCCCGGCGAGTGCTGGGTGATCCGCCGCTATTACCCAGCTGTGCACATTGCCAGGGGCAGCCGCGATGCCAGAAGCGGCCGCGTTGCCGGCGTCGGCGGATGGGCTCGCCGGATTCCCGCGGCGGGCCAAATGCGTCTCCAATAGCGCGCGCAAGGTATCGCGCGGCAGCTTGCCGGCGTCGTTGCGCGGCAGCGCATCGAGGAAGATCAGCGGACGCGGCAAGAACACCGCGTCTACGCGCTCGCGCAACTGCTTCGTCACGGCGGCGGCATCCAGCGTCGGTGCGACGATGAAGCAGCTCAACCGCGTGACGACATCGGGCTGGTCGTCATCGGGCATATAGAAGCTTGCATCGACCACACCCGGTATTGCATTGACTTGGTGATTCAGGTAGCCGATCGACGAACGCTTGCCCGCGATGTTGATCATGTCGGCGGCGCGGCCGTGCAGCAGGAACGATCGCGGTGTGCCCGGCACGTTTTCGAGCAACTCGATCACGTCGCCGAGCTGGGTCGGTTGCTCGATATGTCCGCCCGACGCCCAGAAAAATTGGTCGGCCAGGTCGATTTTCACCGCGCCTATCAGTTCCCACACCTCGCTCATCGCGGTGCACCGGGTAGCAATCTGCCCGGTCTCGGTACTGCCGTATATTTCCAGCAAGCGCGCCGAGAAACCCGCTTCCGCCTGAATCGCCAGCGCTCGCGACAGCGGCGCCGTGGCGCACAACAACAAGTCGGCGGCAGGCAGTTTGCCGCCCGCGGCCAGCAACGAGCGAAGATGCACAGGTGTGCTGACTAGCGCACGTGGGCGCGGCGTTTGCTCGAGCGCCATTACTACATCGGCGGGATAGAACGGCTTGCCTGCATGAAAGGCGTTCCCGCTGATAAGCGGCAGCAGCACGGTGGATTCGAATCCATACATATGCTGCGGCGGCACCGTACCGATCAACGTGGTATGGCATGTTGCGTCTATGCCCAGACGCGCCGCCGCAGCTCGCACGTTGAGCACGAGCGAACCCCAGGTCTTGCGATGTGCGACAGGGACCCCGGTCGAGCCGGAGGTGAAAACAAACGCGACGGTGCGAGCGGCGTCGATCTCGGGCACTTGAAAGCGCGCCGTCTCGGCGCTGGCATCGGCATCGACGTCATCGAGTTCAAGCGGATAGACGAATTGCGGCAGCGCTATCGGGTTGTCGCTGGTGTCGCTCAAGCAGATCGCGTCGGAAGCGAAACGCACGAGTTCGCGGATCGCTTCCGGGGTGTGCGTCGAGGGTAGCAGCGAGATACGGCCCGACCATAAAATGGCGGCAAGCCCGACCGTGAAGTGATAGCGATCGGCGCATGCGTTGAGTACGTGAGAGCCAGCGGGCAAGCGCTCGGCCAAAGCCACGACGTCGGACAGAAAGCGCGCCGCGCTAATCGGCTTGCCGTTGCGATAGGCGATCACCTGCTCGGGTGTGCGGTGCGCAATCAGCGGATAAGTTTTCATAGCGAGTTTCCGTGGCGCGGGGTCGTAACAGGTTTGGGTGACGAGTTTGGTAATGGGTTTTCGTGGCGGGTTTTCGTGGATCAGGAGGCTTAAGGCACTTGGGGTACGTGAGGTGCGAATCGGCCGCGGGCATCAGCGTACACGCGAGGTCAAAGCACCGTCTTGGGTAGGCCCGGGACGAAAACCGCAACGCGAAACCACGCGCAGAGTATCCATAAAACTCGAGCGCTCGTGTTTAGGAATGACAAGGCAGCGACAGACAAATTCCAACAAAAACCAGAACAGAGACAGCGGCAGCGCTGAAAACCACGCAAATTCGGTCCAATGTGCAAACGAGGTGCTGAAAAACAGCGACCCCGAGACCGCTGCCACCAGCAGGAAGTTCAGCGTCCATCCCGCCGTGACCCGGCGCGTATAGCGGCTTTGCAACAGCGTGAGCGGTCCATGCAGATGCTCGGCGAACCGCGACACCAGCGGCTTGTGGCCTGCGCGCAAGGAACGGCCGAATAACGCCGCCAGCGCCAAGTTACCGCTCAGATGATCGAGCAGCCACAACTCTCGGATGTGACTGATCTGTTCATGCGGCGAGCACAGTAGCGCCACGATCAACAGGCTGCCGGCCAGCGCGATTAACCAGCGCAGCCGGGTGGGCCACGCGGCTGCGACCCAGCAGGCGACAGGCGGGAACGTGGCTACCAGCAAATTCAGGGGGCTGGGGGTGATGCCGGCGCGCGCTTGCGCCAACGCCCCGTGCGTGAACGAATACCATACGCACAGCCCGAAGGTGGCGATCAGCGCCAAAGCGGCAGCGGATTTCACCCAGACGCCGGCGGCGCTCGGGCGATGCTTGAAACGGAGGTATACGTCGGTCAAGGGCAAGGTCGGTGCTTGATCGGTGGTAGGGTTTGTGTCGGTCCGTCTATCTGCATAAACGGCTGTATTAGCCCGATTGGACACAAAAAATAGGGCGAAATTCAGTCCAAAGCCGAATTCGCCCCCGATCTTGCCATCGCGCGCGCGCGCTTTCAACGGTTGTATCGCGCGCACGGTGCTTTGACTGTAACCGGAGTCGAATCCAGTTACATTTTCGTGCGGGTTGGGCTAAGTGCGCGGCTAGGTGCGCCCGGGATTGACGGCAACGTTCGCTTGCATTAGTTCGGCGAAGGCTTGCGTAGCGTCGGTATCCTGCGTTTTCAGCCCGGCGATCACGCCTTGCTGGTCGGCCGCCGGGCGATTTTGGCTGGCTTTCCACTTGCCTGTCAGTTCGGTAATGGCGATCTCGATGCCGACGATATGTTTAAGTTGGCTGGTAATGAAATCGGCGGGCGCGTCGCTGACCTTCCAAGGCTGGGGCTGGCCGGCCTCCATCCGCAGGGTCAGCCGCTCGACCATGCCGCGTACCCAATCTTCGTCGTCCATCACGGTCATGATGCCTCGCGCATGCACGACCGCATAGTTGTAGGTGGGCACCACCTTATGGTGCTCCTGCTTGCCCGGATACCAGTTGGGCGAAACGTAGACGCTGGGTCCTTGAAACGCCACCATCGGTTGCACCGCGTTGGAGAAATCCTGCCAGACGGTGTTATTGCGCGCGACGTGACAGAGCAATGTGCCGAACTGACCACGCGCCGGATCGACCTCGAACGGCACGTGGTTCAAATTCAGGCCACCGCTGCCGACTGTGACGAGCAGTCCGAGCGGATGATCGCGGATCAGTCCATGCATGACGTCGATGCGCGTTTCCTCGAATGCTTTGGGCATGTACATGTCGAACTCCTATGATGCAACTCGAGGTCGCCGGGATGAATGATTGATTCGTCGCGGCGGGGGCTTTATCCGTCGCCGCGGATGCCCTTCCTGATTTTACTGCGTGGGCAGGGTCTCCGTAGGTGCATCGGAAAATAGCACACCGCAAGCGCGGGTGCATAGCGATGCGTGTCTGCGCGAGCGGCCTGTAAGGTCATGTCGTGGCAGATCTGGGCCACTGGCGCGCTAATGGCTCGACCTAATGGCTCGACCTGAGGGCGCGACCTGACTGAGCGATCCAACGGTTCGCGACAACGGTGACGTCGCGGCGCAATGCAGCAGTGCGAGGCAATCGCGTCTGGCCCCGTGACTACCCCGATACAGTTGCACAGCCAAACCGCTTAACATATTAAACACAGGGTCAGGTGACCCGGCGGGAGCATAGACGGATGCAACACCATTTCATCGATAACCGCTGGGTTGCCCCAGCGTCGGGCGAGCAAATCCCGGTGGTCGATCCATCGAGCGGAGAAATTTTCGACGCCATCGCGCGGGGCAATCAGGCCGATGTCGAATTGGCGGTGGGCGCCGCCCGACGTGCCTACGAAGGTGCTTGGGGCCGGCTTGCCGCGGCCGAACGCGGCCGCTTGCTGATGAAGCTCGCGCAAAGCCTGCAGGATCATCACGAAGAACTGGCTCAACTGGAAGCCCGCGATTGCGGAAAGCCGCTGAAGCAGGCGCGCGCCGATGCCACGGCGATCGTGCGCTACTTCGAATTCTATGCGGGCGCTGCCGACAAATTGCACGGCGAAACGATACCGTATCAGCAAGGCTATACGGTGCTGACGCTACGTGAGCCGCACGGCGTGACCGCGCATATCGTGCCGTGGAATTATCCGATGCAGATTTTCGGGCGCTGCGTGGGCGGTGCGTTGGCGGCCGGCAATACCTGCGTGGTCAAGCCTGCCGAGGACGCTTGCCTGTCGCTGTTGCGGATCGCCGAACTGGCGGCGCAGGTGGGCTTTCCGCCGGGGGCGATCAACCTGGTTACCGGTTACGGACATGAAGCGGGTGATTTGCTGATTCGCCATCCGGATATCGATCATGTGTCGTTTACCGGCTCGCCCGCGATCGGGAAAGTGGTGGTACGTGCAGCCGCCGAGCATCACACGCCGGTAACGTTGGAGCTTGGCGGCAAATCGCCGCAAGTGGTGTTCGCCGATGCCGATCTGGACGCCATGGTGCCCGTGGTCATCAACGCCATCGTGCAAAACGCGGGGCAGACTTGTTCGGCCGGTAGTCGTTTGCTGATCGAGCGCAGTGCCTACGAGCCTGTGCTCGAGCGGGTGGCGCAGGCGTTTCGCCGCTTGCGAGTAGGCTCGGCCACGATGGATCTGGATTGCGGCCCCTTGATCCGGCGCAGCCAGCTCGAACGTGTGGCCGGTTTCCTGGAGGAAGCGAAGGACAGCGGCATCGCAATCGCTGCGCAGGGACAGGTGGCGGACGCAGCGCCAGCCGGGGGCTTTTATCAGGCGCCGGTACTGTTGCGCGACGTGCCGTTCCAGCACAGGCTGGCCCAGGAAGAAGTCTTCGGACCGGTGCTCGCGGCCATGCCGTTCGAGGACGAAGCGGATGCGATCCGCCTGGCGAATTCGACCCAGTTCGGGTTGGTGGCGAGTGTCTGGAGCCGCGATGGCGGCAGGCAGATGCGCCTGGCCCGGGCGATACGCAGCGGTCAGGTGTTCATCAACAATTATGGCGCGGGTGGCGGCGTCGAATTGCCGTTCGGCGGCGTGAAGGCCAGCGGGCACGGGCGTGAGAAGGGCTTCGAAGCGTTGTACGGCTTCACTGTGCTGAAAACGATTGCCATCAAGCACGACTGATCGCGTCGCAGCGACGAACGTCGCGAGCGTCGAATTTCACGGATTTTACGGGTTTTATTTTCCCCAGGAGACAAGATGCGTTTAAAGAATAAGGTAGCAATTGTGACCGGAGCCGGTTCGGGTTTTGGCGAAGGCATTGCCAAGACCTACGCGCGCGAAGGCGCACGCGTGATGGTGGCCGATATCGGTGAAGCGGGCGGCCTGCGTGTGGTCGATGAAATCAGGGCGGCGGGCGGCGACGCGCGTTTTGTCAAAGTCGACGTGTCGAAAAGCGCCGAGGTTGCGGCAATGCTAGCGGCGACGCTCGAGGCTTATGGCCACCTCGATATCGTCGTCAACAATGCGGGCACCACGCACCGCAACCGGCCCATGCTGGAAGTCGAGGAAGACGAGTTCGACCGGATCTACGCGATCAACGTAAAAAGCATTTACCTGAGCGCCAAACACTTCGTGCCGTATTTTCGCAAGGTGGGCCACGGCGTGTTCGTCAACATCGCATCGACCGCTGGCATCCGTCCGCGCCCCGGGCTGACTTGGTACAACGGCACCAAGGGGGCGGTGATCACCACGAGCAAATCGATGGCGGCCGAACTGGGGCCGGAGAACATCCGCGTCAATTGCGTCAACCCGGTGATCTCGGCCACCGGCCTGGTCGCCGAATTCATGGGCGTGCCCGACACCCCCGAAAACCGCAAGAAATTCACCGCGACGATTCCGCTGGGGCGTTTTTCGACGCCGCAGGATATTGCCAACGCGTGTTTGTATCTGGCCTCCGACGAGGCCGAGTTCGTTACCGGCGTGTGCCTGGAAGTGGATGGTGGGCGTTGCGTGTGAGGAACCGGTTTGTGCCTACCGAGTTTGTACCTAGGTAGTGAGCCGGAATGTTCTGTTAGTCTTACACCACGCTGCGGCGGGCCGATTCGACCCGCCGTGCGTCGATAAAAAAACAAGTGGCTTAAGCCAATCGGAGAGAGACATGTCTACTACCCCTGGCGTCCCGCTGTCTACGGGCCGCGATACCGACTCGTTCGAGGCGCGCACTTACGCCAAGGTTACTTGGCACATCCTGCCGCTCTTATTCCTGTGTTACGTCGCGTCCTACCTGGATCGTGTCAATGTCGGCTTTGCCAAGTTGCAGATGGCCACCGACTTGCACCTTAGCGATACGGTGTTTGGCCTTGGCGCAGGGATCTTCTTTATCGGTTACTTCATCTTCGAAGTGCCGAGCAACGTGATCTTGCACCGAGTCGGCGCGCGTATCTGGATCGCGCGGATCATGGTGACCTGGGGCATTGTTTCGGGCGCGATGGTTTTCGTGAATGGCCCCATCATGTTTTACGTGATGCGCTTCCTGCTTGGGGTGGCCGAGGCCGGCTTTTTCCCTGGCGTGGTGCTTTACCTGACCTACTGGTATCCCGCCAATCGGCGCGGCAAGATCACGGCGCTGTTCATGACTGCGATTGCGCTGTCGGGCGTGATCGGCGGTCCGTTGTCGGGCTGGGTCATGCAGAGCATGCCTGGGGTCTACGGTCTTGCCGGCTGGCAGTGGATGTTCATCATCGAGGCGATCCCCTCGCTCGTGCTGGGCCTGGCGACGATTGCCTACCTGCAGGATCGGGTGCACGACGCCAAATGGCTGACTGACGACGAGAAGAAATTGATCGCCACGCAAATCGGTGCCGAGGATAAAGAGAAGGGCGAAGGCTCGTTGAGCCAGACCTTTGCCAATCCGCGCGTCTGGCTGTGTGCGTTGATCTATTTCTCGTTCGTGATGGGCCTCTATGGCGTTGGCTTCTGGCTGCCCACCATCATCAAGGCCACCGGCGTCAAAAGCCCGCTGGACATCGGGATGCTGACGGCGGTTCCGTATGCGGTCGCGGCAGTCGCGATGGTCTTGATCGGGCGTAGTGCGGACCGTCTGCGCGAGCGCCGCTGGCACGTGGCGATTCCCGGTGTGGTGGGCGCTGTAGGCCTGCTCCTGAGCACCTTGTTCGGTGATAATACGTGGCTCTCGATGTCCGCGTTGACATTGGCCACGGTGGGCATCCTGACCACCTTGCCGCTGTTCTGGAGCTTGCCGACTGCGTTCCTGGGCGGCACGGCTGCAGCAGCAGGCATCGCGCTGATCAATTCGGTCGGCAATCTGGCAGGCTTTGTCAGCCCGTTCATGGTGGGCTGGTTGAAGGATCTGACGCATAGCACCAACAGCGGGATGTATATGCTGACTGCCTCCCTGGTGCTGGGTGCGTTGCTGACGCTGACGATGCCGGCCCGGCTAGTCAATAAGTAAGTCTTGCTGTCTGGCGGCAGGCGAACGGGAAAGACGGTTCGCCTGCCGTATCTGCTGTCATAGCTACAAATCGCCATAACCGCGGTAACCAGCACGACCGCAGTCCCTGTCTAGCTCAGTCCCCTAGCGACCCAAGTTTTACTCCTTCACACGCTGCGCACAGCGTACGTTTCGTGCGTCCGATCGGTGCCCCTTCTTCGTCGTTTCTGCGATCCGGCATATGCACATCGAATTCGCCGCCCGATACGGAACGCGAAACGATATAGAATGTCGAAGCTTACAGTTTGTAATGTTATAGATCGCGCATGAACGGCCGGAATGCTGTGTTTCCCATGCTCATGCCCGTTCCGAAATGCCGCCGCTGCATGGGGCCGTGGCATTTTCTTCAACGATGGTCGCGTTGACCTCACAGGTACAAGGAAGCACAGATATGTCTGGCAATGCCGTTCACGTTAGTCGTTCTACTTTATTCAAACGCATCGGTGTCGGTTTGTTTGCCGGTGTACTGGCTCTCACGATGGTTTTGAGCGACGCGCAAGCACGGCGCCTCGGTGGTGGCCGCAGCATGGGCACGCAATCGCAATCGGTACAGCGTAGCGTCGCTCCGGCCGCGGTGCCTCCCGCGGCGCCCGCCGCGGCGCGCCCGACTCCGAGCGCCACGCCCGCGCCCGCGGCGCAGCCTGCACGCAGTCGCTGGATGGGGGCGTTGGGCGGACTGGCGGCAGGCCTGGGCATCGCCGCCTTGCTGTCGCATTTCGGTTTGGCGGGGGCGTTTGCCGGCATGCTCTCCAACTTGATCGTGATCGCGTTGGTGGCGTTCGTGGTGATCTGGCTCGCGCGTAGGTTGATGCGCCGCTTCGGTCCTGCACAAGCAGGTCTCGCGGCGACGGCACTCGGCGGTCGTGGCCACGACGCTACGCTGCAACCGGGTTACCCAGTGACCGCGGCAAACGCAGGCACCAACGCAGCGACAAGCGCCGCACTCGCTGCTGCAAGCCTCGCGCCCCGCTCGTCGATGGCAGGCACCCCGAACTTCGCGGTTCCGGCCGATTTCGATACCGAAGCGTTGTTGCGTGAAGCGAAAGTGTCTTTCATCCGGCTGCAGGCGGCGTGGGACGCCGGTAATATGGACGATATCGATCGCATCACCACGCCGGAAATGTATGCGAACGTCAAACTCGATCTGAACGACCGAGGCGGCGCGGGTAACCGCACCGACGTGGTCAAGCTCGATGCGAAGTTGGTCGGTCTCGAGCGGGTCGATGCGCAATGGCTGGCCAGCGTGCACTTCAGCGGATTGATCCGCGAAACGGACGGTGCTGCGGCTGAACCGTTCGAGGAAGTATGGAACCTGACGCGCAACGTCGGACGTACCGATGGTTGGCTCTTGGCGGGGATTCAGCAACTCGACTAAAGCATAGCCTCAGTGCCGCAAGGGTAAGACCGGAGCGAGGCACAAAATGAAGAAAGGCGCTTGAGCGCCTTTCTTCCTACTTCCAAGCTCGTCTAAATTTTAAGCAAGTTTGATCAGAATTTGTGACGGATGGCTACGCGAACCAGAGCCTGACGGCTGTTGGACGAATCGCCCAAGTTGCCAATGTCGGCCACTGCAGCGGTACCCTGCGAGTTGGTACCCGACGCTTTTTGCAACGAGCCCGCCGCATAGATGTCGGTGCGCTTGGACAGCGTGTAGTCAGCCAGCAGGCTGACTTGGTTAAAGTGCTGGTTGCCAAGATCGCTACCGTTCAAGCCGCTACCCTTCAAGTAATCGTACGCCACGCTCGTGGAGAACGTCGGCGTGAACGCCCACGTCACGCCTGCGTCGATGTTGCTGAACTTGGCGGTCGCACCGTTGTCGGCAGTGATGTTCCCGTACTGGACGTTCGAATACGATAAGCCGAAGGTAGCAGGTCCGAGTGCGTACTTACCGCCAATCACAGCATCCTGATACGAAGTAGCCGTTACGTAACCACTGTTCAGCAAGCCGGACAGCGAAGTTGCGCCGCTGGTGTTGTCTGTGAACAGGCCTGTGCCCGCCGCACCCGTCGGATTCTTGAAGTGGGTGTAGGCCGCGCCCAACGTGAGCGGGCCGTTCGAATACGCTGCGCCTGCGTTGTATCCGCCGCCGGCGGTCACGTTGCCTGCTTGGCCGCCCAAACTGACTTCAGCACCGAAGGTCAAGCCGTTGAAACTCGGGCTTGCGTACTTGATGGTGTTGTTGGTGCGCAGGCTGTTGTTCGTGTTGTCCAGATCACCCGGGTGCTCATTCAGACTGGTGCTGCCGGCGTAGCCGATCGTCGTCACGGGCTGAGTGTAGGTCACAACGGAGTCGTACTGGCGACCCAGAGTAACCGCACCGTACTGCCTGCTGCTCAAACCGACAAATGCCTGGCGACCGAACTCTGTGCCACCCTGTCCAAGTGCACCCGTATTCAGATTGATACCTGACTCGAGGGTGAAGACGGCCTGCAAACCGCCGCCCAGATCTTCAGCACCTTTCAGGCCCCAACGGCTACCTTGCTGACCGCTGACCGAATCCAATGCAACTTGGCGGCCACCGACATTGACACCGTTCACAACATTTTTGGTGTTGCTGCTGAACTGAACGCCTTCGTCGATGATGCCGTACAGCGTCACGCTGCTTTGTGCGTGCGCGGTCACGGAAAACAGACTTGCAATAGCTGACGCCAATAGGATTTTCTTCATTCGGGATAGGCTCCGGATAGGTTGCGAGTGGATTGGATTCAATATAAATACGCATCGTGCCAGCGCAATCTTGCGCGCAAGCTTGGGAACGACGAGCTATTGCTATCCAATACTGCCCTCGTTCCCCGACGGGACAGAGTTTATGAGAGCGCTCCGGAGCAGGAAGGCGCTAAAAACTGGAATAATATATTTCGGAAATGGAAACGGTCGTTTGAATATCGGTGGAAACCCCTGTGGGCCTTGGATAGACAAAAAATACCGCAATCCTTATGCGAAGAAGATGGTGCTTATGCGTTGTGTGAGGGCGACATGAGTCAAACGGTCGCACCGGATGCGCCGCACGGGGTTGCTAGTCCCGCCCCGAACAGCCGGGGGACGAAGCACGCAAGCGTTCCGATGGGCAGAGCCTGAACTGCTTAATGAACTGCTTAAACGACTGCGTAGAGGTCGTTGTCGGTCGGCGTGGCCGACTCAGGTTCAGGTTTGGATTTTGGCGGGCGGCCGAACAGGCCGCCCCACCGAACCAAGCGAGCCGCTTTCGCAAGCTCGCAATTTTCCCAGCTTTTTCTAAATTCTAAACAGTCTGATTAGAATTTGTGACGCAGGGCCACGCGAACCAGAGCCTGACGGCTGTTGGACGAGTCGCCCAAGTTGCCGATGTCGGCCACTGCATTGGCGCCCGTCGAGCTCTTGCCTGCAGCCTTCTGGAGTGCACCCAAGATATACACGTCGGTCCGCTTGGACAGCGAGTAATCGGTCAGCAAGCTGACTTGGTTGTAATGCTGGTTGCCAAGATCGGTGCCGTTGACCGCGTTGCCCTTGGTGTAGTTGTATGCCACACCTGCGTACAACGTCGGGGTGAAGTTCCATTTCAGGCCGGCTTCCACATCGTTGAACGTGGCGCTAGAACCGTTCAACGAAATGATGCTCTGGTACTTCGTGTTCGAGTACGAAAGACCGATCAATGCCGGCCCGATTGCGTACGTACCGCCGGCAGCAGCAACCTGATACGAGGTAGCCGATGCGTAGGCACTGTTCAGCGCGCCGCTCAGCGAGGTCGAGCCGCTCACGTTGTCGGTGAACAAGCCGGTTCCAGCGGTCGTGCCTGTCGGGTTCTTGAAGTAGTTGTATGCAGCACCCAAGGTGATCGGGCCGTTGGCATACGCTACGCCAGCCGAATATCCGCCGCCGCCGCTTACGTTGCCTGCTTGACCGCCCAGGCTCAGTTCCACGCCAGCAGTCAGACCGTTGAACGACGGCGTTGCGTACTTGATGGTGTTGTTGGTACGCAGCGTGTTGTTCAGGTTGTCCAAGTCGCCCGGATGCGAGATCAGGTTACTGCCACCGAGGTAGCCGGTCGACGTCACGGGTTGAACGAAGGTTACGACTTCGTCGTACTGGCGACCCAGCGTCAACGTACCGAATTGCGTGCTGCTCAAACCGACAAACGCTTGACGACCGAACGGCGTGCTGCCTTGGCCGAATGCGCCGTTGTTCAGGTTGACACCCGACTCAAGGGTAAAGATAGCTTTCAAACCGCCGCCCAAGTCTTCAGCACCTTTCAGGCCCCAACGGCTGCCATTCAGACCGCTGGTCGAATCTAGAGCAACTTGACGACCACCAACGTTGGCGCCATTAACCGTGTTCCTGGCGTTGCTGTTGAATTGCACGCCTTCGTCGATGATGCCGTACAGCGTCACGCTGCTTTGTGCGTGCGCGGTCACGGAGAACAGGCTTGCGATAGCCGACGCCAATAGGATTTTTTTCATTCGGGATAAGCTCCGGATATGTTGCGAGTGGATTGAACTCAATATGAATAAGCATCGTGCCAGCGCAATTTTGCGCACAAGCTTGGGAGCGACGAGCCATCCGACACGCCCTCGTTCCCCGACGGGACAGAGTGTATGAGAGCGGTCCGCCTGGGGAGGCGCTGAAAATTGGAATAATATCTTTCGAAAATAGAAACAGTCGCTTGAATATCGGTGGAAACCCTTGTGGGTAATGGGTGGACAAAAAAACGCCGCAACCCTTTTGTGGAAAAAACGACGCTTATGCGTTGCGTGAGGGCGACACGCAATCAAACTGTCACATTGCATGCGCGGCGCGCAATTGCGGGCCTCGCGCCGACCAGCGATACCGTATGTTCGATGGTCAGGGTAGTCGAAGCAGCGTCATGCATTGGACAGCATGATGACGCGCCGGATGTTATGGTTGTCGGGACGAGACGGCGCAGCGCAACGCAAGCGCAAGACTGTGCCGCCCTCGATCTGAAACCGACCGAGGAACCCTTATGCCCAAAGCGATCTGGAACAACGTGGTAGTAGCACAGACGGAGCGGTTCGAGACCGTAGAGAACACCGTATACTTCCCGCCGGAATCGCTGGACATGCAGTATTTTCAACCTAGTTCGACGCTTACGACGTGCAGTTGGAAAGGCACGGCCAGCTATTACAACGTCGTCGTCGACGGTCAGGTCAATCGAGACGCGGCGTGGTATTACCCGCGCCCGAAAGACGCCGCAGCAAACATCACGGGTTACGTCGCGTTCTGGCACGGAGTAAAGATCGTCGAGTGAGTACGAGCCGGCTCATGTAGCCAACTCATGTAGCAAACTCATGTAGCAAACTCATGTAGCAAACTCAAGCCCGCAGCTCATACCGGCAGATCGCGCGCGAGGCGAATTCCGGAAAACTGCCAGTCGGCGTGCGCCGGAAAGAAATTTCGATAGGTGGCGCGGCTATGGCCCACCGGTGTCGCGCACGAACTGCCGCGCAGCACGTATTGATTGACCATGAACTTGCCGTTGTACTCTCCCACCGCGCCGGCAGCCGGCCTGAAACCTGGGTAGGGTGCATAGCTCGATTGCGTCCACTGCCAGACTTCGCCATACAGCTGCGCGAGCATGTCGCCGCTTGATAGCCGCGCGGCAGGGTGCAGATGCTGTGGCGGCGTGAGCGCTTCAATCAACGCCTCGACGTAGCCTTGACGGTTCGCCGCATACTCCCATTCCGCTTCGGTCGGCAGGCGCGCATCGCACCAGCGGGCATATGCATCGGCTTCAAAATAGGAGACGTGCACGACCGGTTGGTCGGAAGCGAGTGGCTGCAGACCCGCGAGTGTAAATTCCTGCCAGCCTGCCCCGGGGGTTTCGAACCAGTAGAGCGGTTGTTTGCGCTCGCGCGAGCACACCCAGTCCCAGCCTTCCGAAAGCCAATACACGGGGTCGCGATAACCGCCGGCTGCAATAAAGCGCGCATATTCGCGATTCGTGACCAAACCTGAGGCGAGCTGAAATGGCTGCACGTAAGTGCGATGGGCCGGCGTTTCGTTATCGAAATGGAAAGACCCGCCGGCGTGGCCGATTTCGATCAGTGCGGCATCGAAGCTCTGCCATGCTGGCCACTTGGCTTGCGCACCCGGCGTGTCGGTTTGAGCCGAAACCGTGGCGGAAACGGCCGGATGCGCCGCACCGGAAACCACTCCCGCATCGATCCCCGCAGTGATCCCCGCATCGATCCCATAAGCCATCGGCGTTGTCTGGTAAGCGGGCTTGAGCGGGTTCTGCGCAAGCACGTGCTTGACGTCGGTGAGGATCAATTCCTGATGCTGCTGCTCATGGTGCATGCCAAGCACCACCAAGGCTTCGAGTTCCGCCTCCATGGGCGCCGTGAGCAATTGCGCAATACGCTGGTCGACCGAATGCCGGTACTCGAGCACGATCGGCAGTGCCGGGCGAGTCAGCAGTCCGCGCTGCGGACGCGGATGCTTGGCGCCGACGGCATTGTAATAGGAGTTAAAAAGCACCCGGAACGCTTCGTCATAAGGTTTGAAGTCTTGGCTGTAGCGTTCGAGAATGAAAGTCTCGAAAAACCACGTGGTGTGCGCAAGATGCCATTTGACGGGACTGGCATCAGGCATCGATTGCACACAGCAGTCTTCTGCGGAAAGCGGCGCGGCCAGCGCGACGCTGCGTTCACGGATCGCCAAATAGCGGCCTAGCAGGGAGGCGGCAGGGGCGTTGGGGTTTCTTTGCATCATGTTGTCAAGCGAGGCTGGCGTAACTGACGGCGAACCACTGCTGCGCATCGGTCCAGGTCTGGACCTGGGTAAAGCCCGCAAGCTTAAGCAGCGCGCTGAAGTCAGCGATGCGATATTTGTAGCTGCTCTCGGTATGGATGCGCTCGCCCGCAGCAAAGCTGCGGGTTCGGCCGGGCCACCGCACGGTGGTGGCGTGACGCGCTTCCAGGTGCATTTCGATACGCGAATGGCGTGCATTGAACAGTGCGCGATGGCGCCAATCGCGCAGCTTGAAGTCGCTTTGAATCAGCGCGTTCAAATGGCTGAGGATATTCAGATTGAACGCGGACGTAATGCCCAGCGCATCGTCATAAGCCGCTTCAAGGACCGCCGGCGATTTGATCAGGTCATAGCCGATCAGCAAGCCACCATCGGGCGCGGCCAGTTTGCGCACTTGCACGAGCAGCGCCAGCGCCTGCTCGGGGTCGAAGTTGCCGATCGACGAACCGGGATAGAAAAATACCCGCTGGCGCTCAGGGACGGTTGACGGCAGGTTGATTTCGCCAGACAGATCGGCGTCGACCGCGAGCATGTCG